>JGI20214J51650_10000388_pt1 | contig 27653 bp, 23 predicted proteins | sample WetSurMetagenome_FD_51650 | JGI IMG/M metagenome (IMG submission 51650) | reverse complement strand
TGAAGGATGACCTCCAGAAAGCTCCGTTGCTCTGGGATGGAACGGAAGAGTACAGGCGTTACCGATACACTGAAACCGGAGTCTCACCTCTTGCCTTTCCGCCTCTGCCCGGCCAGGCGATAAAAACCGACAGCTACGTTCATGATGAAATGGGCATAACCACTGAAGACCCACTGATCACCAGAGAGGCTGCCGAGAAGCGCCAGAGAAAAGGCCGGAGCATGGCCGAATATCTGGAGAAATACGAAACTGTAAAGGTCCTGGGCGATCTGAAGAGCAGGACCGCCCTGCTCTGCTGGGGCTCGAACAAAGGAGTCTGCCTGGAGGCAGCCAGAAAATTTGGACTGCAAGTGATTTTTGTGCTGGTTCTCTCTCCGTTCCCGGAAAAGAGGCTGAAGGATGCCCTGCAGGGAGTGGATAGAGTCATTTCCGTAGAATGCAACAGCACCGGACAATTGGCAAGGCTGGCCGGATCTCACGGCTTAAAGATAAAGATCGAAGACCAGATCCTCAAGTATGACGGAAGGCCGTTTTCAGTGGAAGATCTGGAGAGAGAGCTGGGGAGGGTTGTAGCATGAATCCAAAAGACCTGGCAACGAAAGCTCAGGTAACCTGGTGTCCGGGCTGCGGCAATTTCTCAATCATGAGCGCCATGAGAGCAGTGCTGGCAGATCTGGCTGGAGAAGGCCTCCCATTGGAGAATGTCGTGCTGGTCTCGGGTATAGGCTGCCACGCCAAGATCGTCGACTATATGAATGCAAATAGTTTCTATTCCATTCACGGTCGAACTATTCCAGTGGCCTCGGCCATAAAGATTGCCAACCCGGACCTTTCGGTGATCTGCTTTTCCGGTGACGGCGATAGCCTTGCAGAGGGGCTAGATCATCTCATATTCGCAGCCAAAAGAAACATCGACATCACAATGATATTGCATGACAACCGCGTCTACGGCCTGACCACAGGTCAGTTTACTCCCACATCTCCACAGGGCTTTCATGGCAAATCCACCCCAGATGGAGCGGTTGAGCACCCAATCAACCCCCTGGAGCTGATGCTGGCGAGCGGAGCCACTTACATTGCCCGGGGGTACACACATGGCATTGAGCAGCTGCAAAAGCTCTTCAAAGATGCCATCCTGCACAAGGGCTTCTCATTTGTGGATGTTCTGCAGGTCTGCGTGTCATACAATAATCTGTACGAGAGCTACAACAAATGGACCTACACCGTAGAGGGAAATGATGCCACCAGCTTCGATGAGGCGCAAAAGATCATTCGATCCTGGAACTATGACCGCTCTGATGTGCCGATTCCTCTGGGCAGGTTCTACCAGGCGGACAAAGAGCGTTTTGATCAGTCATTTGAGCAATACCGGCCAGGCCCGTCCGAGAGAGACAGCAAGATAAAGGACTTGATTGATAATTTAATTTAAAAGGTGACAAAGAATGGATAAGTATGTTTGCAAGATTTGCGGATACGTGTATGATCCTGAGAAGGGTGACTCCACCTCAGGCATAGCTGCTGGAACGGCATTTGAAGATCTGCCCGATGATTGGACCTGCCCGGAATGCGGCGTGGGAAAAGAGCAATTTGAAAAGGCAAGCTAAAAGGCAAATGGGAAATGCGCATTAAATACAGAGAGAATGTTACGCTTTAAAGGTGCAGCACCATGCTCAGCGAAAAGATGAATGATGCCCTGAATAACCAGGCGAATAGAGAATTGTACTCAGCCCATCTCTACCTCTCCATGTCGTATTATTTTGAGTCGATACATATGCTCGGTTTTGCCCACTGGATGAGGCTGCAAGCAGGTGAGGAGCTGGTCCATACCATGAAGATGCTCGATTATGTGGCCGGAAAGGGAGGCAGAGCAAAGATGCTGGCTGTGGAAGCTCCGAAATTCTCCTGGGACTCGCCACGGCAGGCTTTCCAGCATGTATGGGATCATGAGAGAGCGGTTACCGGACTGATAAAAATACTGGTAAAAGTTGCCGAAGAAGAGTCGGATGCAAAGACGACGGAGTTTCTGCAATGGTATGTTAAGGAGCAGGTGGAAGAAGAGGAGTCTTCGGATAACGTGCTGAATCGGGTCAAATCGGCAGGAGAAGATAAGGTCGCCCTCGCTGAGGCGGATAAGCTTCTGGGTGAGAGGGCTTTCAAATTTCCCAGGGGATTTGAGATATTTCCCGGAGCATCCATATAGCCGGTAAGCAGGCGATCGGAAATTTCCTATTTCTTTCGTTATTTCTTTATTTTTTTTCCTTATTTCTTTCTATGCATCTCCCGGATCATCTCCCTGTGCATAGAGGCCATCATGTCTCCCTGGACACCGATCAGAAATAACTGGAAACCAACGATTATCAGAATGGCCGTAAGTATGGTCAGGGGAATATGCTCGATGCGCCAGTAAAGCCAATCCCTGGCCACGAACAGGCCGATGATAAATCCGGCCAGGCCGAAGAACGATCCGAACAGGCCGTAGTAGAACATTGGGTTTTCCGTCTTGGCCATGCGAAAGATGGTGAGGATGATCTTCAGGCCATCGCGGAATGGATGCAGCTTGGTCTTGGTTCCTGCAGGCCTTGGCATGTAGGTTATGGGCAGCTCGATGATGCGCAGGCCCTTCTTCACGCTCTCGATAGTCATCTCCGACTCGATCTCAAAGCCGGGCGTGGTCAGGTCGAGATGACGAATGCCTTCCCTGGTAAATGCCCGGTACCCGGAGAGGATGTCGTCCAGTTTAATGCCATAGATGGTGGAGAAGAAGAGATTGATTATCTTGTTGCCGAACATGTTCAGGCCCTTCAGGGCACCGGGCTTTATTTTGATCAGCCTGTTGCCTACGACGTGGTCCGCTTTTCCCCGCAGGACCGGCTCCAGGAGAAGTGATGCTTCCCCTGGTAGGTAGGTGCCGTCGCCGTCGATGAGAAGGATGTAATCTTCTTTTATCTCCTCGAAGACCTCTTTGAGGGCCTGTCCCTTTCCTGTGCCGGACTGGATGAATATGCGCGCGCCTGCGGCTTTTGCCCTGGCCACGGTGCCGTCGCTGCTGTGGCCGTCCGCCACCAGGATGTTTTCGAAGCCCAGCTCTTTGAACTCCCGGATTACTGGCTCGATAGATTCCTCTTCGTTGAGGGTGGGGATCAGAACGCAGACGTCTTTGTAGCTCACGGCATGATCAGCTCTGTTCAATGGTTATCCGTTGAAGGGATGAGGCGGATTAAATAGGTTGCTTTGCCAAGAAGTAATTTCATGCCTTCATGGCCCGATGTATGATCATCTCATAGCGCTCCTCCAGCTCTGCCATGTCGCCTGCCGCGGTCTCGATGTAGAGCCTTAAGATGGGCTCGGTATTGCTGGGCCGGATGAGAACGCTGTAGCTATCGGTGGTGATCTTCAGACCGTCCAGGGTATTCGGCTCCATTCTGGCGAGGTCGTCCTTCAAGCGCAGCATTACTCCAGCCGGGTCCTCGTTAAGGCGGATGCTGATCTGCTTGTAGGGATAGTCGGGTATCTCGTCCGCGAGAGTGGAGAGCTTCTCACCTCTCGAGATGACCTCTGCAATGGCCAGGCTCATGGCGAAAGGATCATCTGAGTACTGGAATTCGGGCAGGAAGAAGTGGCCGCTGCGCTCCACGCCCAATACTGCATTCTCATTCTTCACCCGGTTGGCTACGAAGACATCGCCAACCCTCTCTCGCATTACCCGGATGCCATCCTTTTGCAGTTCGCGCTCCAGCATCATGGAGCAGTCAAATCCGGAGATGACAAGGTCGCCGCGCCTGTACCTTCTTCTGGCTATGATAATGGCCACCTTCTCCGGCGGCAGGACCCGGCCCAGGTCATCGATGATAATGCCTCGATCGGCATCAGGGTCAAATCCAACCCCAAAATCGGCCCGGGTCTTTCGCACCATCTGGCAGGCAGATTGCAGGGTCTCCTCATTAGGGGCCGGGCCGCGACCGGGGAAGCGACCGTCCATGGTGCCGTTGATCACAGAACATTTCATCCCCATGTTTCTGTAAATGGAATCCATATTGCAGGCGGAGCCGTTGCCCGTATCCAGCACCACTCTCAACTGGCGCTCCAAGTTCAGCTTATCTGCCACATAGCGACCGTACTCTGCGATAGCATCCGCAGCAGACTGCTCCTCAACTCTTCCCTTCCCTGAGAGAAAGCCGCCTTCGCGATAAAATCTCATAATAGACGACTCCCGATAGAGCAATCCGTATCCATCGCCTGTTCTGAACCGCACGCCATTATATTCGGGGGGATTGTGGGAGGCAGAAATGTAGGCCGCCGCCTTCAGTCTCATCTTGCTGGTAATGAAGCTTAAAACGACAATGGGAATTACACCATAGCTCTTCACCTGGCAGCCAGTAGCCAGAACGCCTTCCAGAAATGCCTTCTCCAGGGATGGACCACTGATTCGGGTATCCCTGCCCAGAGAAACGCTGCCCCCTTCAGCAAAAGATCCGAAGGATGCTCCCACTCGCCTGGCCAGATCCTCTGTCAAATCGGTGCCGTAGACACCCCGAACATCATAAGCTCTAAAGACGGTCACGATGTTGGCTTTAACCCGAGCATTTAAATTATTTTCTGCGATAGGCAGAATTAGTATTAGTCTCATGGTCCATAGGATAAAATTTATCCATAGGAGCTGAGATAGAAAGCAAAAGGAACGCATAAAGCTCTTGAAATCTAAAGAAAAATTATCTGATAAAAATAATAATATGATTGCCATAAATAGAATAAAATCATTATCGTCCGTCCTGGCAGCGGCAATTATCCTTGCCCTCTTATTGCCCGCAGCAGTCCAGGCGGAGGAGACCGATATGAGTAGCATAGTTGTGAAATTGGGCTTTGACAGGGTTCCAGATGAATCCACCTGTCGGGGAGCAGATGTATCGCCGGAGATAGAGATCCAGGGGATCAACGCCACATCCCTGGCGCTGATTGTCGACGACCCGGACGCGCCATCCACCGTATTCACCCACTGGCTGATCTGGAACATCCCTCCCATTGAAACGATTCCCAGGGCCATAGTGAAGACAGCAAATATCGATGACCCATTCCCCGCTGTGCAGGGCACAAACGACTTTGGTGAGATTGGATATACCGGCCCATGCCCTCCTCCGGGAAAACCGCACAGATATTTCTTCCGCGTCTTCGCATTGGACCGGATGATTGACCTGCCTGCAGGGGCCTCGGCCAATGACCTTAGAAAGGCAATGGAAGGCCACGTGATACAGAAAGGAGAGGCTGTGGCAACCTACGGAAGATAGATTATCCAGGGTTTTTCAAATCAGGCATAACCAGGCATAATCAGGCATCATTAAAAAAGGAGTGCGGCCCACCTCTCAGGGTCGCACTTCGGGGCGAGGAATTCACCCCAATTCTCCAATCCTAGGGCCGGCTTATGACGACTGCTCCCTTAACAAGCCCGTTTATGAGCGAGAATCCAGTGCCGGACGCACCCGTATTTATGGGCTGGATCATTATTGCACAGCTCCCAGGGGCGGCGTTTCTCAGGAAGTAGTAATCATAGTTCGGGCCTATAAGGTGTATCACATTCCGGTTGTCGCCCTGAACTGGCAGAGCAACTCCATTCGGCTGGATCAGGGTCAATGTGAAGCTACCATCCTTCCAGGTAAGGCCTACCATATCCGAGCGATCCGAGATGGATTGCGCGTTTTGGGCTGCGGATACGGCCTGGCCTTCCATTCCCAACTGCCTCACATACCTCAGGGGAGACGCACCCGGATATGCTACTGCATTCTCCACCTTCAGTGCATTGAGTGCCGTAACCGTGCCGGACCAGGGAAGAGTTATCGTCGTCCCGGCTGGAATCGTGTAAGATTGTGCGGCTGGAGCGGCAGCGGCGGGCGCAGCACTGGATACAGGCACTGCATATGGCTGATAGTAGGGGTAATAGGGCGCTGCATAGGGATAATACAGGTACTGGCAAACGCCGTCGATGCAAGTCCTGCCAGGCGCGCAGACAACGGGCCTATGCAGACATCCTTTGACTGAATCGCAATAGTCTACTGTGCAGGGATTGCCGTCATCGCACTTCCAGGTGCTGACACAGCTTCCGGTCCTGGGATTGCATCTGTCTGAGGTACACGGATTTCCGTCATCGCATTTTTTAGGCGTATGGATGCATTTTCCGTCTATGCAGGAATCGTCGGTACAGGCATTGTGATCATCACAATTCATTGACGTATTCACGCATGATACGCCATTGAAGGAATCGATGGTGCAGGGATTGCCGTCATCGCAGTTCTTTGTAGTATTGTAGCAGACTCCTTTATAGCAGTAATCATTTGTGCTGGGATCTCCATCATCGCAAACCATCGGCTTATGCTCGCATTCCTTGCCGTTGAAGCTATCCACGGTGCAGAGATCGCCATCATCACAATTTGGAGGGTGATGGGCGGCCATGAGCGATTGGGATGCAGATAGGTTAGTGCTATTATTTTCGCTGAAGGCAATGGTCGTATCTGCGCTTTCCAGAGGCTTGTTAATGCAGATGCCATCTGCGCAGGAATCCTCTGTGCTGTCATTTCCGTCATCGCAATTCCTGGGGATATGCACGCAGTCTTTGCCATCATAGGCATCTGTTGTGCAGGGATTTTCATCATCGCAAATCGGCAGCGTCTCCGTTCCTTCGGTGGTGCTTTCAGATTCGTTGGATGTTGTGTTCTCTTCTGCTACTTCATCCTCAATCTCCGGTTCCATTGGACCGGAAGATCGCGCAAATTCGGCCTTAATGCTCTCTGCTGGCAAAGGCGTATTGACACAACCGGACGGACCGCAGCTATCTGCTGTACTGGCATTTTCGTCATCGCAATTAACCGGGTCATGAACGCAGCCATTGGCCCCGCAGGAATCAGCTGTGCAGGGATTTCCGTCATCGCAATTCACAGGGTCATGAACGCAGCCATTGGCCCCGCAGGAATCAGCTGTGCAGGGATTTCCGTCATCGCAATTCACAGGGTCATGAACGCAGCCGTCAGCCCCGCAGGAATCGGATGTGCAGGGATTTCCATCATCGCAATTCACAGGATCGTGAACGCAGCCGTCAGCCCCGCAGGAATCGGATGTGCAGGGATTTCCATCATCGCAATTCACAGGATCATGAACGCAGCCGTTGGCGCCATAGGAATCGCTGGTGCATGGATTATTATCATCGCAGCTTTCCGGTTGGTTGGGTCCTTGATTTGATGGTGGCACCTGCGAGTTCTGACCTGGAACCTCCGGGCTTTGCGGGGCACTGCCATTTGCAGGAGGTTTATCGTTGCCGCATTCCTGAGGAATATGCTGACAGGTCATTGATTCACACAGGTCCTTGGTACAGGGATTATTATCATCACAATCCCCGCACTGGGCAGAAGCCAGGCAGGATGATAATAATATACTGAATATAAATATAACAGAAGACAAGCAGCGCTTATCTTTCCTCATTTGTTTATCCACACATTTCACTCCCAGTAAATTGAGGAGCTTGTTTTATATCAATTTTTCCCCATCATCATTTTATTTTTGCTCAAGTCAGGAGAAGGCGCCGAGCGTGGTCTGACGGGATTTGAGCTGCTCCTTCATTAGATCGCTCTGCTGGATGAATTTCTTGATAGGCATCCTTAACTTGCCGCAAATGTACCACAAGGCGCTTTTCATGTCCTCGAATGGCAAAGCCGTCTCCTGCATGGCATTTCTCACGTTCTCCCTCACATTGAATACCCCCAATGGCACATAACCGGAATAGGCTTCCCTGAGAACTATCGCACCCGCCTGTTTCTGTTCCCGTGCCAGAGCCTCTAAAACCGCCATTTTGCAGGAATAGTAGCATCCTCCCACCCGGGAATATCCTTTCTTGCCGGCATTCCCCTCGTAGTCAGAGAATAATAGCTCTTCAGATCCCAGAATGCGAAGGAAAGCCTCCATCCATTCATATTGCCAGGCGGTTGGAAGGAGAAGAACGGCATAATAATTATTGAGACTGGAAAACTCCCGCACCTGGCAGCAATCGATAGGATCATAATTCCTGACCTCTTTCAGGAGCCGGTTGGCTAGGATGGTATCACATGCAGTGATAGACCAGCGAGTGGGAACCAGCCGTCTTCTCTTTCCAAGGCCCATGGTCCCCATGGAGAACGCCTTTTCTATGCTCGAAAAATTCTGACCCTTCTGATGCAGGTCACATACTGCGTCTGCCGCCAGGAGGTCTGTATCATAATAGACCTTCTCCAGATTTGCATCCCACCTAATGCTACTGATCTGCAGCTTTTCCAGTGGGGCACTGGGGCCGAAGGGAGCGTGATCATCGCCAAACGACATGCCTTTGGGGGAGTGGGAGAACTGAGCTTCGCTCTCGATGGAGCAGCTGGACAGAGAAATGTCCTGCAGCTTGTCTATGTAGCGATCTTGCAGCTTTGTGACTCGCACTGGCCTTTTGCCTCTGATGAGGTTCAGCCGGTATCTTATGATCTCCTCCTGGGTCTTTTTCTCCGGTATCCATGATTCCGGCCGGTCCATAATCGTGGTGTCCCCATGCTGAGAGGTAATCATTGGGCCGGCGTAGACCAGAGGATAGTTCCAGCTGCCCACGAAGACGGACGGCGGAATGCTGCCGTCAAGATTTGTGCCCACCTCCTGAGATGGAATATACATGCTGGCAGTCAATTTTTTCAGGTAGGCTTCTTTGCCTTTGATCACAATCTTATGGGCGGCAAATTCAAATAAAAGCATAATGGATGCGGGGCGAAAGTGTTTTCAAATCCGCCGGAATTTTTTCCTTGCTCGTTTTTCTTCAACGGCATGGCAATGCATGGCAATATATTTACATGCATAAGGCCAATAAATTATCGAGGTGTCCTCAGATGAAATGGACTGCGTTAATTGTAGCATTGATAATTATGCTGTGTGCCAGTGCGGCTGCACAGCCGAATTCGTATTCCAATACAGCGGCAAGCGGCGCGCCCACGCCCATGACTCCCAGCAGTGCGGAATCGCTGGGACTGCAAGCGCCAACCGACACGATCGCATCGCTGCAAGCCCCCAGCGCCCAGGAGAAAACTCAAGTTTTGATGAGCGCCAGCCAGGATGCTGCCTATGCCTCCGCTCCGGTTTCAAGAGCCGTAACAACCAGTGCGGTCTATAACCAGATGATCGTTCCCACGGGCGGCCTTGCACCAAACAGCCTTTATATCTCCTATGCACCGCGAACCATCGCGACCTGCAACCTCTATGCCAATCTTCCCTTATGGATGCAGATATCGGGAAGCGGCAACATCTGGTTCTACGAGTGGTATCCGGGAGGCTGGCTGGATACTCAGTATGCCGGGTATGTCAACTTCCCGGGCTGGTATAAGAGATGGTTCTTCGCCGATACTCCAGGCTGGCATATCCTCCAGTACTATTGCGGCGGATGGAGCAACTACGCCTACATCTATGTCTCAGGACCGGGTGGCTACTGGGTCAATCCAAGGCCTGAACGCAATCCTGTGCCATATCCATATCCCTACTGGGACAGCGATATAACCTACGAATATCCTCCCACCGGCCATACCTACTATTCATACAAATCGACCTCATCCATTGGAAAATAGGGAAGGATAGCAAAAAAGCGAGTGCAGAGCGCTAATAATTGCACTCGCAAATGCTTTTATTGCATTTCCTTACCCACATGGGATCCCAGGATCGATTTTAGTCAAATCATCAGACAATTTCCTGCTCTTCTCGTAAGTGCCAATTTTGGACTGGAAGTGGATATGATCCCGATAGAAACCGCCAGAACTTCTTCCTATGGATGCAGGCTATTCATCTTGCATAATGCGCCAGGAATCGCCCTCTTTAATTCCCGCCTCGGCCAGCTCAGATTTAATCAGCTCATCGAGAAGGCAGGATCTTACCTCCTGGGCGTAGTTCCAGAGATCAGGGCCGCACTTGCTGCAGGCTTTCGACACATCCTCCATGATCCTGACCAGGTCCAGAAGCGATCGGTACATCAGAGGAGCTGCATCTCTCAGCCTCTGGTCAAATGGAGTTGAGCTCCTCCCACCAGATCTCAGGATGAGGCTGCATTCCTCGCTACTCCAGGCCATGCAGTCTTTCCTGAGGCATTCTCTCCCGGCCATGAAGGGACAGGATTTGCAGGTGGAGCCTGTCATTTCCCTGTCGCCCCGAGCTTGGACTCAATGGTTATCTCCCTGTCCAGGCGGTAGTCTATCCTGATGGAGGTGATTATCCTCTGCAGGCCCATCTTTGCGAGAAGCTGGTTTGCTTTCTCTATTATCTCGAAAAGCTGCTTGAAGCTCTCGGTCTGAACAGCGGTTGACATCGGCCCGGGAATGAACTTGACATTCAATTCTCTCAAAAGATCATGGACGGCTCTAACATAGGTGGATCCGCTGGTCCCCGACCCCATTGGGATCATGGAAAAATCAGCTACAATCATGAACAAATATTATGCTGCAAAGGTATAGAAAAGTTATGATCGGGCATAGATTCGCGCTCGATAAATCATCCTTCAGATATGTTTATTAACAACATGATCTATTATTAAGATATTGCTATGCCCCAGAAAATTGCGTCCGTAACAGGAAGATCCCTCGACAGATATCTGGAGATGGAATCTTTGTTGCATAATTTTTTTAATAGTACTGGCTATTGCAGGGAAAACTTCGGCGTGAACTGTAATGGTTGCTGCAATGAAAATGTCGCTAATTATCCTAAAAAATATCGTGGCTGCAGGGATCTGGATGAAGAGAGAATGAAGATCTACGGCGCCGGCAATCTGACCCGCGGATGCCCCTATTCGAGCGAATGCGGCTGCATTCTGGCAACGCACAAGGCGCCAAAATGCATTGCCTACATCTGCCCCCAATTCACAAAAGCACTTAATGAGCAGGGCATCAATTACGACTGGTTTGAGATGCATACCCTGCTCATCAGCATCCTTAATGAAGGAAAATTTGACTGGTGGAGCGGCTCGAAGATTGAATCTCATTACATCAGCGATGAGGAATTCTTCGCGATCAAGTGCCGATTTGAAGAATTGCTGAATTCATGGGCAGTAAAAGTCGCTAAAAAGACGGAGGAAATTCTCTGCTGAGGAGAAATCCTCTGACGCATCAGCCAGGAGTTGGCCGCCGCTTTTCCATCTTATGAGCTGAGCACTGAAACCGACACTATTCTAATGCAGCCGGGAGGAGAAAAGCAAGCCGGGATTTCGTGCGGCATGCAGTGGAGAAGAGCCGGGAGACTGGCCATTCCGGCGGGATGATTTTTTTATCATGTGTATCCTGATATCTAATCCAGGAAGAGCTTGATGCCGACTATGGAGGATTCCGGTTAGCTCAAGTAGCTCGCCAGGACCAAAATTATCCTGTGAGGTCTTGCGGGACCGGAGTCAACCGGCCAAATGCGACGGAAAAGCATCTTGCCTCAGTTGCAGGCCATGCCATTCAGGACGCGGTAGTTGACTGTCCGATACTGGCATACCGACGGAAAGCTTTATGCACACCTGATGGATAATGAGGGCCCCATGAGACATATTATACTTGTGCTATTTGCTCTGATAGCTCTGGGCGGGCTATTGCCTGCTGTTATAGCTCTTCAGTTAACCGATAAACTCTCTGATTCGCCGTCGCCTGCAGAATCATCGCTGATAACCACGCCATCCATGGCTGCGTTCCTCAACGATAGCTGGACACCGAGCACTTTTGCCGCTCCCCTGGCAAGCGAGGCCACCGCTGTTCAGAGGAACATGACCCGCAACAACACCACTATGGAGAACTCCAGCTATTCTATTTACGATTTCGCGAACGATAATTACACCTCACCCAAAGCTACCTCTCCAGTTTACACTGCCAGTGCAGCAGGAAAGGACAAGACTGTAGCCTGGACAGGCGAGAGCATCTATCAGTTCCTGAATGATGCATGGAGCCCATCCGCTCCTGTCGAGACTTACGAGCAGTCTCCTTACAAGCAGCATCAGTTCAATTAAACCCAATTTTTTTTACCCTAACCCTTTTTGGCTGCGTATCCGCTGTATCTCTTGAGATAGAGGCTCACCACATCGTAAGGAATGGTATGCCTTTCCAGGCGAAGATAATTCGCCAGTGCTTCTGATTCTCTGCTGTAAGAGCCTGCCATCTTTTCAGCGTATCTTATGCCCTCGGCAGTGAGCATGTACTCGTATCGCAACAGCCAGCGCCCATTCTGTTCGTAGTGCCGCTCGTCCTGGTAGATCATGCCACCAGCTACCAGGATCTGAATGTCCTCAAATAGCTTCTCGCTGTAAGGAAAGCCATAGTCGGAATGAAATGAGTAGTCAAAGAGGCCGCGCAGCTCAGCCGGACCCAGATCCTTCAGCCTCATCACCGTCCTGTAAAGCCAGGTTAAGTTTCGGATCCTGGGAACAAGGATCTTCTGGCCGTAAGTCTCAGAGAGCATCTGATGCAGGGCATAAAATAGCAGAAGCAGTCCGTCGATAGGAAGATAGCTTTCCGTGCGGATAAAGGAGAGAAGGCGCTGCGCCTGGCCATTTATCTCGTCAAGTGAGATGCCGGTCTGATGGTCCGAGAAAAAGGAGATGGCAATCTGGCGGGTCAGGGATCTCACCAGGCCCGCTGCAAGGGCGGACTCGTCATAAAAAAATCCGTTAGCCTCGGTTCTCATGGACCTGGGAACTCCGCTTCCCACTGTGACATCGACCAATGCCTCATATTTTCTGCCCAGTGCATCCTCGAAGAGCTTTCTCATGTGTCCATTGCGGGATACTGTGGAAAGGGCCATTCTGATCTCCGGCGAGAGAGACCTGTGGTCAAATCTGGCTGCCAGAGGAAACGGCCGGCCATATTTTATGCGATCCAGCAGCTCTCGAGAGGTGTCATCTCCCTTCGAGCGGATAAACTCCAGCAGCTCCGGGTCCGTAAACTCCTGGAAGAACTGGACAATGCTTCTTTTTGCCTCATCGGCATCCATCCGGCCTAAAGCCCGCTCCAGTGCCGCGAGAAGCATGGCCCGGATGGACTGAACTGTGGGATGGTAGATCAGCGCATTGTAGTGATGGGACCGGGCAATGAGCATCGACTCCGCTGCTGTATGGGACATCTCGGCCCGGTAGTCGCCATTTCCAGCCAGAACGATCCGTCCATCTCTGATGGTCAGAGACTCCAGTATCTGATCGGTATCTATGAGGCCCAGGGAAACGCCCGAATGATGCGAATCTCGCAAAAGGAAATCGATTCTGTCCGCATCCAGATCGCCCACAATGATCTGGCCCAGAGGTGGCCTCTTTCCTGAAGCGATGTCCGCGACCTCTAAGAATAGCTCATCGGCGTTGCGAAAGTCCCTCTCTGCCGCCCCGATAGCTTCCTCCCCAAAAGGATGAGCCGCTATGATCTGGCGGGTGAACTCCTCGTGTCTGGAGACGCGCTTGCCTGAGAGGACGGGCTGTATGTCCGGGTTTCGCCGGAGGACTCCCTCCACTGCATGAGAGAGAGCCGAGTGGCCCAGGTCATGCAAGAGCCCGGCCAGGCGCACCTTTCGCGTCTCTTCTCCTGAGAGGGCCAGGTGCCTGGCCATCCGTCCGGCCATGTGCATGGTCCCCAGAGAATGCTCGAATCTGCTGTGAATCGCACCCGGATAGACTGCATCCACAAGGCCGAGCTGCTTGATGCCCTTGAGCCGCTGCACCGGCCTGGAATGAATGAGATGCCATTCCAGCTCATCGACCTGGACCGCTCCGTGAACCGGGTCGCGAATGGTGCCGTACATAAGCCTATTTCGATGACAGTTTAATTATGGCGGCAGCGAGGTCTCCCTTGGACTCCTGCAGGGCGGCTTTTGCCTGCTCCAGACCGGCGCCCGTTTGTGATGCCACCAGCTGGACATCGGAGTCCAAAATCTCCACCGGAGCCTCGGCTGACTGCTCTCCGCCCGCAGAAGAAGGTGCCCGTTCAGACTCCTCGCCTGATATCTGGTAGCTGCGTGTGCCATGTGAGTCCATAATCGCGACAGATGGATTGGAAATGACGATCTCCCTGTCCGGCATACGAATAACGACCTCGGAGACGTTCTCCAGCTCATCGATATCTATGCCCATGTTCTTGAGCATGCCCTTCATCTTCTTGGGGCTCAAACCGCCCCTTCCGCCTAATCCTGAAAGTCCTGGAAACATGTTAATTACCTCCTGCCCAGTGGTGATCTATTCTAAGTAAAGATATCGATGCCTGAGCTCATGACTCATGCCCGGAATGGCAGCTAAACCATGCCCTTGCACAGCTCCCCGCTCTTTAAGTCCTCCAGGAAGAAGTCGCGCACAGTCCTCTTTCCCAGGGCCAGGTCCAGCTTTCTTTTAGCGTAGATGGGAGCCAGCCTGGCAGCCTCGCGGGCGAACCATTTGGGATAGAGCTTCTTGACCTTATTGTACCTCATCCACTCCAGATCATAGTAGCGGGCGTTCATCTGCCAGGTGATGAACTGCACCTCTTCTTCCGAGAGATGTTTCGTTCTCAGGTTGGCATGCAGCCCATCATATCTGGTAAAGTCGCTGTTTGTGACCAGGCCCATCTCCTCCAGCTCGGCTCTCATCTCCGTTCTGGGGTAGGGCGTGGAGATATAGAAGATGGGAAAGTCAACCTTCAGACGCCTTGCCAGGCGGAAGTTCTCCCACAGGTCCTCCTCATCGTCATCGGGATTGCCGCCAATCAGGCCAGTGGATACGATTATATCATTATCATGAAGATACTGGACCGCTTTATCGGCATCATTGGACATCTTTCCCTTGCCCAGAAACTCCAGGTTTCTCCTGTTTATGCTCTCCACGCCCAGGAAGACGCCGTCAAATCCGGCCTGCCCCATCTTATCAACAAGCTGCTTGCTGGAAGCTATTCCCGAGGCGGATGCCTGAGTCTTGTAGCGCAGGTGAGTGAGCCCGGCGTCGATTATTGCCTGGCACAGCTTCTCAAGCCTTTTCGGGTCAAGTGTGATGTTGTCATCCGGAAAGAAGATTGATCCTGCTCCATGCGCCTCAGCATCCCGAATGTCCTCAATTACTCTCTCGATAGAAAAGCGCCGGAACCTCCGGCCGTACATGAGATTGATGGAACAGAACTTGCAGCCCTGGGTGCAGCCCCGGCTCGTCTCGACGCAATCGATGGGCACATCGAAGCTGTAGAACCCCTTGGTGATGAGACGGGCATCCCTCTTGGGCATGGCGATCTCCTCCACCTTGAGCAGAGGCCTGGGTGGGTTGTGGACCATCTGTTTGCCTTTGGCTCCTCCCTCATCCTCATGATAGGAGAGCCCCAGAATGCCTCGCGGGCTTTTTGCGGCAAGTTTGGACTGCACCAGATCCCGGAAGGTGGCTTCGCCCTCGCCCCGCACAATGTAGTCGATGAGAGTCGCATCCTGGCCATTGCCGATCTCCTCTGCTGCCAGGGTGGGATGATATCCGCCGAAGACCGTCTCGGCTCCCGAATCCTTTGCGATCTTCGCCAGGGCCAGAGCTTCCTGGTACTGAAAGCTCATGGCGGTCAGCCCCACCAGATCGTAATCGTTTACAATCCGGCTCACATACTCCCGGTGGTTTTTCAGGCCGTGAATATCCGCCACATGCACCGTGCAGAGATCATCAACATGGGCTGCTAATGAAACCAGGCCCAGATTGGGAACGCGGGCAATGCGGTCAAAATCGAGCTGGACGATGGGCGAAGATAGTAGTAGTACTTTCATCTATGCCTTCTGTATATGCCTGCTATTGCTTTGCTATCGCCTGATCCGGCGCTTTCCCGGTCGACGCCTCTATCTCATCCATGCTAAAAAACCACGGGCCGGAATTCCAGTCGAACCTGTTGGCCCTGGTGATATAGGCGGCAACCTCTCTTACTCCAGCCCAGCCGCCATAGCGATAAGCATTGCCCCAAACCCGGCCGGAGGTGCGAATGGGCGTTTGCCAGGGATAAACCTGCTTAAACGACCAGTCCAGAATCTCCGGAAACTCCTCAGGCTTGATGTGAGGATGATTCCAGACCATGTGCTTGCCGTCGTAATTATGATAGTCCTGGTCCCAGATGCCATACTTTTCCTCGATCTCCTTCCACATTGGGGTCTGAGGCAGGGGAGTGATCACGCAGATCTGGGTTATGTCCAGCTTGAGGGCAGCGAGCTTCTTTATGTCTTCTCGAAGCGAATCCCTGGTATCTTCCTCAAAACCTATCATGTAATAGCCGACCGTTCCCAGTCCTCGGGATCGCAGCATGCGCACTGTCTCCAGGATATCTTCGGTTCCTTCCTTCTTTTTGATCTCGTCCAGGCGTTCCTGATGCAGATTCTCGATGCCAATGGCCGCACCGCCAAATCCTGCCACCTTTCTGCCGTTCTTTTTCCTCATGTCCGCCCAGTCATTTATCTTCTTTCGCAGATAGTCGGCCCTGGCCATGCAGCCCCAGACCATCTGGTACTTATCCAGCAGCCGGACTACCTCGTCTGCATGGCGGCGGTTGCATCCGAAGTTTTCATCCTCGATCAGGACCACATTGATTCCCTGCTCTTTGTAGTAGGCCAGTACCCTCTCAATGCTATGCAGAGGTATGATGTTTGGCTTATTGCAGAAGACCGGCGTCTGGCAGAATTTGCAGCCCACCGGACAGCCGCGGGTGGTGAACAGCACGCCGTAGATGTTCAGCTTGATATTGAATGGAGTGTTGAGATACTCAATGAGCGGCGGGTGGATGATATCCTTGATGGACCGCCCGAAATAGGATGCAACCTCTCTTTCGGAATAGCCGACGAAGATCCTGTCGAACCTATCCTGCACCGCCGTGGTCAGGGCGCCGTAATTTCCCGCCCAAACCTCGCCGGCCCCGGCGGAGCGCGCTGCATCTGCCATTTGCACTGCTTCATGGGTCTCGCTCAGGTAAAACGAGAGGCCCACCACATCCCAACCCTCTTGCAGTTTCTTCTCGTACTCATCCCAGGTGGGAAACTCCAGGATCTCCAGCTCAGGGATGTTCTGCTTCAGAAACCTCAGGCCGAATGACTGGATGCGCGGCCAGTAGAATCTGAACCAGGACCTGGTATTGGCCCCGATGTAGTCGTATGGCTCGGAGCCCTTTTTATATACGGTTGTGAACAGAACCCTGGGGGTCATAATTGCTTTTTCCCTTCCCCATGTAAGATTAAGCTTGCGACTCAGCAGGGCCGGAGGCGTCCTTCTCCTCTTTTCCCCGCGCCAGAAGATTCTGGTAGGCGCTTGCAGCCAGCTCACTGACATCGATTCCCATCTCTTTTGCGATCAGCAGCACAACCGCATCCAGCTCCACCAGCTTCTTGAGCGCATCCTGCTTCTCATTGGCAAGGGCAATGACTTCTTTTCTGCTCATGCCGGTATGAGATGTTATGAGCCTGATGGCCTGATCAAGTATTCCTTCCTCGGTGGATGGCTTGAATCCCAGGGGAACTGCCACTGCCGCAGCATCGAAGGCGGCAACTACCATCTCTCCCTCCATTTTCACCATGCCTTCGGCCTCTGCCTCCCGCAGAAGGGCGCGCACCTTCTCGGGCGGACCCCATTTCAGGTCGAGGGATAGGGCAAAGATGAAGTCGCTGATCTTCAGGCTGCTCTTGCCGCGCTTCTTGAATGGCGTGGCTATCAGAAAGGCTTTTTCAGGGTCCAAGCAAACACCTGGCTCTTGATCTGGTGCATAACAGATATAAATTAGCCCATTGAGAGCAGAAGGTTATTTAATCCTTTGAGTGAGAATTTATAAATGAGAACAGCTGTTGGATACTATCTATATCAAAATCTGGCGTATGCCGTCGCGTGGTGTTAGATGAGGCAGATATACTCGATCATTATTCTATTCCTGCTGATCGCCTCCAGCTCAGCCCAGCTGGAAGCAGACAAGGAAAGATTCGATATTGTGCTCCATTCCGGTGACCTGGAGGAGAGAACACTTACCGTGACCAATATTGGAGATGCTTCAATCCTGAAGATATCGAAAACCGGTGTAAGCGGGACCGCCAAAGATTACATATTCCTGGATATGCCGGACGACAAACCGCTTAAGCCTCAGGATAAGGCGGAGATCAAGATATACTTTGCCTTGCCTCCCGAGACTCTGCCCGGATCTTACACAGGATTTATATATTTGCTTGATAGCGCGCCTCCCTCGCTTCCCGCCAGAATCGATTTCAACCTGACAGTCATCGGACAGGAGAGCTACGGCGTAAGCATGACTATAGATGACGCGAAAACTGCCGAGCTATCTGCCAGCGCCAATGATATCGCCCAGTTTGAGCTGGCTGTCAAGAACCTGGGCGTATTCAGGGATGTGGCTTCAATAGATTCCGGGCCGCTGCCTGACGGATGGACTGTGACGTTGCTTGATGGAGATAAAACGCAAAGCCTCCCCTATGATGTGCCTCTGGACCCGGGAACGACCCATACAATGAAGCTTCAGGTGCAAACATCATTGCCGGGCAAGAAGAGCAATATGGCAATCATAGCCAAATCACTGGGCAACCAGTCCAAGAATTCCTCAGTTGAGGCTGAGGTTGACTTTGCCGCGGAGGTCCGGGGCTACAATGTGGATATCAAGGTCCCGGAAAGGATTGTAACCAACAAGACCTACAAGGGCTCATTCAATATCATGCTGGATGTCAAGGAAAAGATAACGGTAGGTATAGTAACGCCTCCTGAGCTTATGGTCATACCATTAGCACAGATGGTGGAGGTCACGCCGGATAGGCCTGGCATTGCCAATTTCACCTTTTTGGCATCAAAGAGCGGCGACTATCCGATCATATTCCGTCTTGTGGACTCCCAGGGCATTCCCATGCCGGAAGAGGTCGCACCCATCAGAGTGATCCTGCCACAGGGCATGGTGGTTCTTGCGGGTGATGACTTCCTTTCCAGCACTATTGCATCCATCTCCACTCTGAGCAACGGATCTGGCGATTTCGATCTGGTGACTATTCCTCCTGGAAAGATAAGCGAGACGGATCTGGAGAAGCTGCAAGACTATTCCAGGATATTGATATTAGGTGATCAATCCGTCGTCTCCAGGGATGCGGAAAATGAATTGCAGGGCGCGGAAATCAAGCGCATCGACACAGGCAGTCTCTATGAAGACTGCTGGCTTTATGCCGCAGAAATCTGGCAGAATGGAACGTCCGAGGTGGTCTTATCTGGCTCACAGCCTGCTGATATCTTCAGAGCCTATGAGGTTGCCAGGAAGGCAGGATCGCCGATAATCATATGCAAGGGAAATGTGACTGAGAACGTCAATTCAGTGATATCGCAGATGACCAAACGAAATGCTATCCTATCCAAGGCGCTGCTTGTGGGCAAGATTGGAGCGGAGTATACGAAGCCACTGCAAAGTGCAGCAATTGAAACGGAAGAGGTGAAAGCGTGAGGCCGCAATATCTGATACTATTCATAGCAGTCATGTCCATTTCAGGGATATGCTTCGCAGAGGATGCGCCATTGGAAAGAGGTGTTAAAGGCGACCTTGCGGATGTGGTTTTGGTCGGAGCAGACGATTGGCATGCAGCCATTGCGTCTACTCCTCTGGCCATCTGGTCTCTAGAGAACCAGACGAAAACTGTGCCCATGCTCATCCTTCCCAAAGCAGTCCAGGCAGGAGACCGAAATGGATGGGTAGAAGAGAGCGATTTGCAGAGATATGGAGTCTCTGCTATTCTCAGCACATTCAAAGCCGCAAATATCAGCGCCATAACCATTCATGCACAACCCGGAGACCTGGTTAAATCCCTGGTTGATGCCGCCCATAAAGACGGCCTTAAAGCCTATATCACTGCGACACTTGAAGTTCCCGTCGTCTCCGAGCCATTCTCGGAAAACGATATCAAAGAATTGCCCGAGGCAAGGAAGGCCATGCTGACGGAAGCAGGCCTTAACCTTGCCGAGACTGACGATTCGAAGACCGATAAAAGCCTTCTGCAGGTAGCAAATCCAGATGTGGGCGGCAATGCAACATATTATTGCCCGGCAAACCCGGAGGCAAGAGAGAATCTCTACAATCTCATTGAAAAGCTCATCGACGACTACAAAGCCGATGGCATTGTGCTCTACAATTTCGGTTTCCAGGATGGCAATTACTGCTATTGCAATATCTGCAAGGAGAAATTTTATCAGGATACGGGAATTGACCTCAGCAAAGCCAATAGCAATAGCTACAACCAGGAGAGATGGGTCCAATGGAAACAGGATCAGCTCATGGAGATTGTAAAATATGCCCGCAATATAACCACGGACCTGGGTCCGGCAAAGCTTGGCGCTGCTTTTGACGATCCATCCGACCGAAGCCGGGGCTACAACTTTGCCGAGATCTCAAAAATAACTGACTTTTCCATAGTATCTCCCCTTTCTGTTCAGGATGCCGGAGAGGTTTGCCTTCTCAGCAAGAAGCCGGTCTATGTCCGTTTGAGCGCCGATTACCTGGGATATGTTCTCTCCACCATGAATGTGGATGGCGCAGTGAAATATATGGAGGATCTTATAAAGTCAGGATCAGCAGGCGTATCTTTCGAATACAATGTCGTTCATACGCCGGTCTGGCCGGAATTGCAGCCGGCATCAAAGGCATCTTTATGGCTGCTGGGCCAGTTGGGAGGAAAGACCCTGGCCGTAGGAAATGTCTCCCGGAAATGCGATGAAAAAATAGCCGCAAACAGCAGCTTTGAGATGGCGGAAAAGATAAGCCGGTACTGGAAGAGTTCCCCGGGAGCGGTAATTGTGGGTGAAAACTACAGCGCTTCGCTCATTGCTGCGCCAATCGCATCTTATCTGAACTGGCCGCTCCTCTTTGTCGGCAGCAATCTGCCCAATGAGACGCTAGAAGCACTATCCCGTCTGAATGCAAAGCAAGCAGTAATCGTGGGCCCGATCTCGCCAACTGTCAGAAGAAATCTGAGCGAGATGAATATCACTCTTCTGGAAGGAAGCTCGGATTTTCTTGTCCAGCAAATGCTCAGAAGAGGGGATAGGCCGAATATGATCGTCTTTACCAATTCTCATGATTTCTCTCTTCTGCCGCCTGCCCCGAATCCCGTGGTAAAGAGAACGCTCATTAGCGATCTGCTGGTAAAGACGGAAATGAGTCCGAGCCAGATACCAGCCGAGGAGCTGGGAGAGATTATCAGGCTCAATATTACAATGACCAATACCGGCAAAGATACGCTGAAAGATGTGCGAATCCTGGATGTCTTCCCCATGGGTCGGTTCATAAAGTGGCCCAGGCCGCAGGAGGGAGAAGCAAATATCACCGATCCCTATACCGGACAGCCTTCCAATGCCATGAATTCATTCCTCAATGGGTCAATGCTTCGCTGGAATGTGAACCGGCTTGAACCTGACAGGTCCGCCAGCCTAAATGTCGAAGTTGAGCTGCTCTATCCCATGGACGCCGGCTGGAAGGAGAGGCTGGATACCGGAGCCACAGCCGCATACGAGGGATTTTCCTATAACCATACGATTCGCAACCTGGATGATGGGCCGGTGATCAACCTGACCTACCCCACCTGGATCTATTCGGGAAGAACGAATATAAGCTGGAACCTGAACCGAGAAGCCAGCTACACCTCTCTGAACCTCTACAGTCCGGAGAAACGAACCGGAAGCATCAGAATCACAGATATCAAACCGGATATGCTCTATGAGGTGAGAGTGCAGATGCTCACTCCAGGCAAATGGATATTCAATATCGAGGCGGGCAATGGTTTTACCCATAAGACTGAGAACTATACCATCGATGTGCGTTCCAATATTGATGCTTTGAATATCACCTCATTCAGCCACACCAAAGTCCCACGTCTATCGATGGTTGCGCCGGCAGCGGCTGCTGCCCGGAAGGGGATTTTAGTGGATGTGGCCAGGGACCCGCAGCAGATCGATCCTCTGGTTGAGGAGCAAAGACTGAAGCAGAAGGTCGAAGATCTCATGCTATCGCCTCGATATATGATGGTCGTGGGCGATCCGGGATCGATGCCGTTCATGGCCACCGGCCAGATTCAGAAGCTATCGGATATTATGGAGTATGAGGTCTACAGGGACTACCAATTGTCTCTAAATGAGGAGAATTACAGCACCGTAGCCGTAGGCCGAATCCTGGGACTGTCTGTTTATGATGCGTCTCAGCTTCTGGCACGCACCATGACCTATGATCGATTGAACGGATCGTGGAAGGACAATGCTCTGGTCATATCTTCGCCACCTCTATCTTATCCTCAGGCTCCAATTGCCATGAGAATCAGAGACTACCTGGCAGATGCGGGGCTAAGGGTTAAGGATTTGCGTTACGAAGAAGCCACCTATCAGCAGGTCATATCGCAGATGAATAACGGCCAGAACATCGTTCATTTTGACCATCACGGAAATGAAAACGCCTGGCAACTGTCTGATTGGTCGATGATGGATTCTTCCCTCACGGCCGCTCATGTAAAAGAGCTGACACTCTCGCCCCAGACGACCACCTCCAGTGCCTGTGTTACTGCCAACCTCAAGGGACACTATCTCAATGTAACAGGGACGCGAATGTTTATCCCCATTGACCTGGAGGACTCCATTGCCCTGGCCTTCATAAGAGCCGGGTCTGTAAATTATATAGGGGATTCGGCTCTGTCCTGGATCTTCCTATCGGATGATGCCTTAAAGAGGTTCTATCAATCTCTGATCTTTGAGAATGCGACCGTTGGAGAAGCAGTCCTTGAGGCAGATAACCTCTATCGGTTGAAGTTCCAGGGGGCTGGAAACATCAAGGAGATATCCGATTACGACGAGAGCTTGCCGGATTGGGATACCTCTGTCTCAGAGATGCTCAATCAGACTGCCTACATGGATATCATGCTGGGAGACCCAAGCTTCAGGCCGGCCATTCCGGAGAAGCTGGCTCTTCCATATAGCACAGTGCTGCATACCGAAAACACCACCGGAGAGAACAAGAGCATAATCAGGGCATCTGTAACGCCAAGAAACGAGAGCGCAACCGATTGGATCTACTGGATCGAGACAGATAGCTCCAGCGGCCAGCTCAACCTCAATGCGCCGCCGGTCATCATCGGCGAGGTATTGCTCCCCAAAGATGCAGACAAGATCGTCGTTAAGGAGGACGGCTTATCCATCTGGCATGACGAATACACATTGGGCGATAAGAAAAAGGTGATGTGGCCGATAGTGCGTCCAAAGCTCGCTGAGGAGAAGGACTTTGAGATAGAGTATCAGATCATCCCTACCCAGGTTCAGCGCATTAATATAACCGCTGGCTGGAATGCCGTAGCCATTTACCTCAAGCCGAAGGACGCGACCGCCTCCAGGTATCTGGCGAATAGGCCTTATCGGAGCATATTCTCCATGTCAGGGGCTGACTGGGATTATGGCATGAAGGACGGAGGCCTGATCAATGTGACAAGGTTTTCTCCAGGGGAAGGATATCTCATCGATAGCGCAGGCAACTTCACCATAGAGATATCCGGCAAACCCGTCGATCTGCCATACCGCATCGATATGCATCCCGGATGGAATATGATCGGCCTTCCTGTCAACAGGACGGTGGATTTGGGCAATATCACCGTGAATATCGAGCATAAAAGATACAGGTATCAGGAGGCGGTAGCCAAAGGCCTGGTTTCAGCTTTCGTCTGGAAGTACGACGGACAGAGCTGGACTCACCTCGGCAATAATGAGACTCTCGTTCCGGGAATGGCCTATCTGTTTGAGGCCATGAACGAGGCCAAGCTGGAGTTCCGCTGAACGCAGGTTCGGCGGGCACCAATTTTTATATATTTTTATCTATTTATATTTATTAATTGTTATTTATTCATGTGAAGTCTTATAGGATACATCTCTTTTAAAAAAATCGTTTTTTATGTTGTTTTTATTATATATTTTTATCGAATTAATTTATGTAACCGTTTATGATTAATTATAGGTGGTTAAGTTAGCTAAAATGGAAACATACTTAAACTTCATTGCAGTACAGATTGACCCGATCGGAGCCATGATCATGAAAAGGATAAAAGAACGAATTGCCGGCTGCACAGAGCCTCCTTTGATCAGCACATCTACCCTGAAGAGGTCTCGCATATTTGAGAAGAAATCATTTGGGCAATTGCTCTCGTCTTCCGGAATGCTTCAAAGAGAGGTATGGCAAAAAGGTGCCTGCTCCAGCTGCATGGCATGTCTTTCAATTTGCCCTGCCGGCTGCCTGGCCTTTGACTGTGAGGAAAATGGGCTATATCAGGTTGCATCTTGCATGGATTGCGGAGCATGCCTGGATGTCTGTCCGCGCATTCCTGCCAATAATAATAAAATCTATTCCTCTCCAATCCTTGGGCCTTATTCAGCCATCAAGAATGCCAGATTAAAGAAGAATAGCAAAAGATGCCAAGAAAGGGGTGCAGTCACGGCATTATTAACTGCTGCCCTTGATGAGGAACTGGTGGATTGCGCCCTGGTAATGGATCATGATCACTGGTCCCAAAAGGCATATCCCAGAGCGGTCTATGATGCCAGAGAGCTGGAAAGTTGCGCGGGGGGCAAATATACAAGCAATGCAATACTTGAGCCGTTAGGCGATTTGGCCAAAAGCGCAAAAAATATTGCTATTGTTGGGACTGCATGTTCTGTGGATGCAATTGGCTTAATGAGAATGTCTTCCAACGAATTTGCCCAAAAGATTGCCCGAAAAATACGATTTGCTTTAGGACTGTTTTGCTTTGAGGCTTATAATGAATCCTTAATCAAAGCGCTAACTGAAATTTCCGGCGTATCCACATGGCGTTTCGATGGCATGGATAATTCTGAAGCCAAAATGACCATTGGGCTGCGCGGAGATGGCTCAAAGACGATTCCGTTGCACCGCCTCGCAGAACATATCAAGACTGGCTGCAAGGCCTGCGCTGATTTTACAGCAAAGCTATCGGATATTTCTGTAGGCAATATTGGAGGCGCACCTGGCATGAATTCCGTCATCATCAGAACTGCAGAAGGAGCGGGCCTTTTCAATATCGCGGAGGAGATGGGCCTGCTTGAGGTTTCAGATGGCGTGGATTTGCAAGCTATCGAAAAAGCCGGAAGGCTGAAGCTTACAAAGAACGGCACTATTAGATCCTCTTTTTTTGCAAGATCGAGATGAATTTCGACTTGGAGAACCATAAAAAAACCTGGAGAGAATGAGATGCTGAAAAATGTGATTTGCTCAGCCTGCGGAGCTTGTTGTGATGACATACAGATCGACTTCAATGAGACGGGGATGATTGTAGGCAATGCCTGCAAGCTGGGCAATGCCAGGTTCCAGGAGATCGTCTGCGATCGCCGGATCAGAGAGCCATCAATACGGATAGAGGGAATGTTAAAGAAAGCAAATTGGAATGAAGCTTTGCAAAAGTCCTGTCAGATACTATCATCATCAAAGCGCCCACTGATCTTCATGGGTAGCGATATCACATGTGAAGCGATGAAAGCCGGGCTTTTATTAGGCGAGTTTTTGGGAGGAGTGGTGGACTGCATTGCATCCGTGGGCGATGGACTTACCGTCATGGGAATGCAGGAGGCAGGAGGAATTGGGGCTACCGCAGGCCAGAGCAAAATCAGATCAGATCTGGCGATTTACTGGAATGCCGATCCGATGGAATCCATGCCGAGGCATATGTCTCGCTATTCAATTTATCCGCGAGGCTACTGGACCGCTAGAGGGCGGCTTGATCGAAAGATAATAACCATTGGCCGCTGCGAGTCGGGGCTCTCAAATATATCCGATTTTAATGTTCCGCTCAAAGCGGGCGCGGATTTCGAGCTGCTGTCTGCATTGCTTGCTATGCTGCACGGCAAAGATCCGCATCCTTCAGCGGAGGAGGTTACTGGCTTATGCGTATCCCAGATGAGAGAATTGCTGGAGATGATGAAAGGGTGCAATTTCGGTGTCATTTACCTTGGATCCGGATTTGCAGCATCCTTTGGACAATATCGCAATGTTGAACTTGCTGTCAACCTCGTCAAGGAGCTAAATGGCTTTACGAAGTTCGTCTCGAACTCCTTGAGGGGTCATTGCAATACAGGCGGTTTCTATCAGATAGCCTCTTCTCTCTATGGTTATCCTTTCGGCCTGGATTTCTCCCGAGGCTATCCGCGCTATAATCCCGGCGAATATACCGCGGTGGACCTCTTGCGGGAACGAGATGTGGATGCAGCCCTATTGATCTCTTCGGGCCTTGATTCTCATCTTCCGATGAATTGCATGGAATATCTGGCCGAGATTCCTATTGTTTCCATTGATTCTTTCTTTTCTCCGATAACTCTGATCTCGGATGTAGTCCTGCCCGGAGTTATTGATGCCATAGAGTGTGATGGCACTCTCTATCGCTATGATGATGTGCCGCTCTATTCCAAAAGCATCACATGCTCTCCTTTTGAGTTCACAGAAAGCAATGAACATACTGTTATGCAGATCATCAAAAGATTGCTATAAATGATATAATTAATATTAAAATTGAAGCTTCAAAAAAAAAAATGATCAAAAAGTGCTTTCAATCAGCAGAAGCTGCCCATCGCGACCGACAAAGATCGTGACATCATTGGGCAGAGTCTCTCTATTGAAAAGAAACGGAGCTTTGGCTTTCAGCTGGACTATCAAATCGATTGAATTGACGGGAAGATGTATTCCTTTGATGTCGGCAGCCTCGAAGATCATGGCAGGTATATGAAGAACGTCTGTATCTTTGCAGATGGTGGGGCTAACAGGTGCCTGAATCTTCATCCAATAGCGAATGGTCCTCCTGGCCATCATTATATTCTGATAGGCCCTTCGCTCCAGCTTGGTGATATTGGGACGAGTGGTATCCATGATCTCAGCTATCTCTTGCTGAGTGCGACCCTCAAAGCGAAGTCTAAGAACCTCGATCTGACGCCTTGTTAGAAACGAGTTCGATTCCGAAATTGGTTTATCCTCTTCAGGCATCTTCTTTGACATTCTATAAAATACAATTCCTCTGGTGGGCAATAAAGCAATATGGTGATATACCCGGTCCGCTGCAGTCTTGGGCAGCATTCAGGAAATATCCGCTCGCAAATCCCGAGGAACTTTCTGGAATATCTTTCGGGAACATGCCTGTCTTCTTCAATCAAAAAAGCTTATTATGCAATAGTAATAATATGTTTACGATGCTCAGCATAACAGATCTGCATGAGCGGCAGCTTTACCTGGAGAGCGACCGCTGGTGGTGTAATTTCGGCTATGGCGAATCGGTGGGGTTGGGTCTGGTCCTGGAGGCTGCAGACGACTCTTCAGGCGATGATGCAGATTTTTCTTACGTCATCGATGCCGGGATCATTCCCCAATTCGATTATCTGGATGAGGAGATCCTTCAGGAAGCGAGAATGGATGGCCTGGAGACGCGAGAGGAATTATTGCGCCATGTTTACGAGTGCTATGGCTGCGTGCCCGTCAACATCGATGCCGTGCAGCCTCCCAAAGCCTCCTGCGGAATGTCAAGTTTCGTTGCCAAGAGCAGCATTAGCACCGTCTTTGCCGGAACTGGCGAAGAGATGGAGACCCGCCACTTCCAGGATCTGGGGGAGGCCATGTCCTTTGCTCGCGACTTCTATGCTGTCTATGCTCCTGTCA
>JGI20214J51650_10000386_pt1 | contig 27714 bp, 23 predicted proteins | sample WetSurMetagenome_FD_51650 | JGI IMG/M metagenome (IMG submission 51650) | reverse complement strand
CGGTTTCGATTCTGATCGTGCATTTGCTATGATGGATCAACACTTAAGCGGAGAAACAAATTATGGTTATAGTTCAAATACGGGTACACCCAGTCGAATGCTTTCTTATTTCGGACGGGCAAATTACTCTATACTGAACCGTTATTTGTTAACCGCCACTTTCAGGGCTGATGGTTCCTCAAGGTTCTCGCCTTCTCATCGCTGGGGATACTTCCCTGCAGCAGCTTTAGGATGGCGTCTGTCTGAAGAAAATTTCATGAAAAATGTAGAATGGATCAATAACCTGAAGTTGCGCTTCTCATATGGTTCAGTAGGTAATGACGGTATAAATGCCAACCTGTGGAGAACAAACTGGAGTTCTACCGGTTTGACTAACTACTCAATAAATGAAGTTCAACAGGTCTCTTATGTTCCGGCATCCACAATTGCAAATCCCGACTTGAAATGGGAAACAACAATCACACGTAACATCGGTATCGATTTTGCTATACTTAAAAGCAGGATCTACGGTACTCTCGATGTTTACAGGAACTCAACCAAGGACCTTTTAATGCTAACACCGGTTTCAGCAATCAGTGGCTTTTCATCGACATATGACAACATCGGAAGCACCAGTAATAAGGGAATAGAATTGACCCTTGGCGGTGATATTGTGCGATCAGGTGATTTTAATCTGAGTGCAAATTTCAACATTAACTTTAACAGGGGTAAAGTTGAAGAACTGGCTCCCGGGGTTAATGGCTTATATAAATCCCAGTGGGGTTCATCGATGACACAACCAAACACCGGAGATTATATCCTTATTCAGGGCCAGCCTGTCGGTTTGGTACGTGGTTACACTTATGATGGATGGTATACTGTAAATGACTTTAATTACGCGGGAGGTATCTACACGCTGAAAGCAGGTGTTCCCGACGTAGCTTCAGGTATTCTTGGGACTGTGTATGGCACAACAGCAAATAAGCCGGGCGGACAGAGTGCCTATCCCGGAGTTATGAAATTTAAGGACCTCAGCGGAGACGGTGTTATAGATGAAAAGGACGTTTCAGTCATTGGTAACATGAATCCAAAACACACAGGTGGTTTTAACTTAAGTGGTAATTACAAAACTATCGACTTTGCTTTAAACTTCAACTGGAGTTATGGCAATCAGATCTATAATGCCAATTACCTCGCTGCTTTGTATGGAAGTAAAGAAGATGGATTATTCAGAAACCGTCTAAATGTTCTTTCTAATTCATACAGGATATTTGATATACAAAATGGTCAACTGGTATCTGTTACGGATCCTGATGCATTGAATGCTCTTAATGCTGATGCCACAATGTTCCTGCCTTATCAGGAAAACCCGATTAGTTCAACCCTGGGTATTCAGGATGGATCCTTTTTACGGCTGAATACTGTAACAATAGGTTACAGCTTGCCAAAAAATCTGAGCAATAAGATACATCTTAGCAAACTACGGGTATATGGATCCATTTACAATGCTCTTACATTAACAAAATATAATGGTCTCGATCCTGAAGTGAATACCGATACAAGTCTGAATAGTGCAACGTATCCAACACTCGGACTTGACTGGGGAGCCTACCCGCGTGCACGATCATTTACACTCGGTTTAAATGTTGAGTTTTAATATTAAAACAATTTACCATATATGAAAAAGTTATTTTTTATCATACCAATTGTAATCGTATTCATGAATACCTCATGCAAAAAAGATTACCTTGATGTATCATCGCCATCTGCTGTTGACCAGGACTTTGTTTTTTCCTCGCCTGAGGAAGCTTATAAAGTATTGGTTGGAAACTACGAAAGATGGAGGGAGGGAAACAATGGTCTCTTCTATGATCTTGATGTTGTAGGTTCTGATGCCGAATGCCATCCTGAAACTTATGATGCTCAAACACGTCATATTCCGGAAGGTCTTTACGCTTCTGAAATACCTATCAATTATGCGAATTCTGTTAACATATGGGCAAACCTATACCAGGTTGCAAACAAGGCTAATATTGCTATGGAAGCTATAGCTTTAAAATCTGAATACAAAAGTGCTGTTACTGCCGGAACACCGACCATATGGACACAACTATACGGCGAAGCTGCTGTATTCAGAGCTTATGCTTACTTCAACCTCGTCCGTTATTTTGGGGATGTTCCCTATTTCGTAAAACCTATAATGAATACCAGCATGACTGACAGCGCTAAATTAATTTCGCGTGATGTAATTTATGATGGTGAATTAAAGAGTTTAATGGATGCTGAACCGTTAATGTATCGTCTTGGAGAAGGCAGTATCACTGCGGAAAGATTTTCCCGCACTTTTGCACAGGGCTTAATCGGTAAAATGGCACTGTTTGCAGGTGGTTTCGGTTTACGCCGGACTGATTTCGATTACGGNAACAAAACATTTGAGCAGAAAGGTATTGTTCAGTGGAATGCCAAGTATGTTCGCCTTACTGATTATAAAACGTATTATGAAATTGCTAAGACTTATCTGAAAGCATGCGTTGACAATCCCGGATCAGCCTCCCTAATAACTACCGACCCTCGCGGAGCCGGCTACGATAACCCTTTCCAGTATAATTTCCAGTTAAATATGAACCTTAAAGTCAGTCCTGAATCATTATATGAAGTCGGGTACACACAGGGAGCTGGCCTGGGTAGCAGTGAACGCCCTTATGCATTCGGTCGTCCTTCTAATGGGGGTAGTTCAAATGCATATCCATGTAAAGCCTATGGACAGAGTCGCATATATCCATCTTTCTACTATGGTGATTATGCACCACAAGACATCCGTCGTGATGTAACAGCTACAGTTACAATTAATTCAGGAGCTTGTTCTGAAGTGATTGTCGATTTTGCTCCTGGCTCACGCAATAAAGGTGGGTTACCAAATAATAAATGGGACGAAAGCCGGATGGCTGTACCTTATACAACAGCACAGCGTTCTTCGGGTATCAACTGGCCCCAGATGCGTATGGCAGATGTAATCCTCATGCTTGCAGAAGTTTATGCGGAATTGAGTGATGAAGGTTCAGCTAAAATTCAACTGGCAAAGGTAAGAAGCCGTGCTTTTAAAGCTGCAGACCAGGCAACCATGGTTACTGCTTATATAGGTGCCTTAACCGGTGATGCTCTGAAAGCAGCTATTCAGGAAGAACGTAAGCTTGAATTTGCAGGAGAAGGGATCACTCGTTATGATCTGATCCGTACCGGCAAAATGCCTGAAATGATTAAGCAAAGGCGTGACTTACAAATTGCCATGGTTGCCGGATTAACAACTAATGGTTATTACACATTCCCAAATGGCAACACCATTTCAAATTACATTTATGTTAAGGCAATTAACGTAGGAGATGCTCCATATAGTATGACCAAAATGCTCACCACACAATGTACTGTTGCTGAATCCGATGCTACTTATCCTGTCAGGTTTCCAAGCTGGCGTGGTAATTGTGATCTGTGGCCGGCTTATTTATACACCACTGGTAAACGCAACCTGGCCATTCAGGGACTGTTTAGATATATAAATCCCACCAGCCCCGAAGCTACGGCATTAGTTGCTGCCGGTTATGTAAAAACAGCCTGGGGTGCAAATATTGTTGCAAACAAGGATCAGTATACAACCAATATTTTTAAAGGTTACCCTGATAATTACTATACAACAGGTGTTCCCCCTCGTTATCTGCTGCCATTGTCCTCTGAAACCATCTCCAAATCAAATGGACTTATTTCAAATGGTTACGGATTTGCACAGCAGTAGTTCANGTTTGCAGGTAGTTTAGTAATGTTTCAGATAATCCGTCAGATTGCTGACGGATTATCTTTTTTAGTCCTTTNTACNAAAGGATATTTCATTACATCTGTTATTCTTATATTGTATTTATATTTATAAGACTTTCATGAACCAGANTTGTAATATTATATTCTTCTGTATTCTGANGGTAATTTCACCATATCAGGGAAACAAAATACAAAAATGCAANTCAGAAAGAAAAAGTCGCAGCACTGAATGGTTGTTGAGCGATCTGGTAGTAAGAACTAACGATAGTATCCAAATAAAGGGGAAACCTCAAATCGTAAATTTTGGTAACTCTAANGCCGTTTCCTTCAATGGATCTTCCGATGCGATATTTTTGGAGAGTATGCCACTTAGAGGATTTGAACAATTCACAATAGAGGTTATTTTTCGACCCGCCAGCGGTGGAAATTTTGAACAACGTTTTTTTCATTGCGGTGAAGTACAAGGAGACAGAGTAATGCTTGAATTGCGATCTGACCAGACTAGCTGGTATTTTGATGCATTTATTAAATCAGGAATTAGTCAACAGACTTTAATTGAACCCCGACTATTGCATCCGCTCAATCAATGGTATCATCTTGCTTTTGTGATTGATAGTGGGAGACTTACAACTTTCGTCAACCGGGAAAAAGAGCTTGAAGGAAAGATTGACATAAGTGCTTTAAAGAGTGGAAAAACTTCAATCGGGGCAAGACAAAATGAAGTATCATGGTTCAGGGGTGCTATTTATAAAATCAGAATAACTTCTGAAGCTTTACAACCACAAAATTTTATGGAGTATTGAAAATTCGAAAGGTGCATAATGTTGTTCTACAGTTTTAATGAAACTCATTCAATCGATAATTAGGGTAATCATATAGATATTTTATGAAAAGCATAAAAACTTGTATTTGTTTGGTTTTGTTTTTTATCGTGGCAAATCTCCAGACAGGGGCTCAAAACGGTAAGCTTTTACAGGAGGCAAGTCAGACGATGCTTCTTTCAACCCGTTATATGGTTGAGAAAGTGAGTACAAATGGGGGGTATGTGTGGTACTATCTACCCGATTTTTCAAGGCGATGGGGTGAGATGGAAGCATATAAAACTATGATCTGGCTGCAAAATCCGGGTACTGTCAGCATGGGAAATTTGTTTCTTGAAGCATATCATGTCACTGGTGAAGAATATTATTACCAGGCTGCTGAAAAGGTAGGTCACGCTTTAATTTGGGGTCAAAGCTTCGAGGGAGGCTGGAACTATATGATTGACTTCGCTGGTGACAGGTCGCTAAAACAGTGGTATAATACAATAGGTAAAAATGGATGGCGCCTCGAAGAATTTCAACACTATTATGGAAACTCAACCTTTGATGATAATGTAACTTCAAATNCGGCACTTTTTCTATTAAGATTGTACCTTGTTAAAATGGATCCGGTATGGAAACCATCACTGGATAAATCTATTAGTTTTATTCTTGAAAGCCAGTATCCGACAGGAGGATGGCCTCAGAGATATCCTTTAAAATTTGATTTTAATAAGGAGGGACATCCCGATTATACATCATTTTATACTTTTAATGATGGTGTTATATTTGAAAATATCAATTTTCTGATCAAATGCTATCTAACATTGGGAGAAGAACGTTTTCTCGACCCTATCAGACGTGGAATGAATTTTTATATGACTTCACAGGACAGCAGTGGCGGTTGGGGTGACCAGTTAAACATGTCGCTTGAAATTGCAGGAGCAAGAACATACGAACCTGAAGCTCTATTACCTGGCACTACTTTTGAAAATGCAATGTCTTTGCTGACATTTTATCAATATACCGGAGATAAAAAATTTCTGGTCGGTGTAAAGAACGCAATCAATTGGCTTAAAAAAACTTCACTTTCTGCGAATAAGGAAGGAAATGATTATGGATCTTTTCCGACCTTTGTGGAATTGGGAACGAACAGGCCTCTTTACGTACACCGGAAAGGATCGAACGCGAAATATGGCAAATATTTTGTCGACTACACCGATGAAAAACTATTGGGTCATTACCATGGAAAAAGATTGATCCCGGTAAACCGACTGAAAGAAGAATACAACCGGATTGCAGCTCTTACAACAGAAGAAGCAATTAAAGATTCACCTTTTAAAGTTGGAAGTTATAATGGAGAGGACTCTCCTCAAAGCTTTCATGACCTTAATCCAGACATTTCCTCAGGGGTCCCTGATGCAAAATTAGTAAAAGAGATCATTCAATCGCTTGATAATAACAACCGCTGGNCTGTAAAACATGCCGCAAAAAGTAATCCGTATATTGGTGAGGGTCAAAAACAGGAATTAACCGATGAATTCTCATCGACAAATGTTGGTGATGAAACAGACACTTCACCTTTTCGTGATTCTTCTGACCAGATTTATATTTCCATTCCGGAATACATCAGGAACATGACCCTGTTAATCAGTTATGTCCGATCCTGTAAAACAAATGCCGGATTAAAAGAATTACCTTTGAAATAATCCTTACCTCAATATGAAAAAGGCCAAGCTGAAAATAAACCTACTTCTATCAGTCCTGCTAAGTCTGAGTAATATTCCTGATGGTAATTGTCAATTGAATAGTAATGCGCTTTCGTGGAGTATGAATACTGCTTACAATAACTACCTGATGCGTGATGTCCATCAGCAATATGCTTACCGAGAAAAAGAATTCTCAGAAGCTCTTGTTTCAAAAGTGGCAATTACTAGGTATCGTGACGGCTGTATACTGAGATATAAGAAAATAATAGGTGATTTTCCTGAGAAGGGTGATTTAAATGCAAAGATTGTCGGGATATCCAAATATGATGGTTTCCGGATTGAAAAAATTATCTTTGAAAGTCTTCCAAAACGTTATGTAACAGCGAACTTATATATCCCTGAAGGAGAAGGGCCATACCCTGTGGCAGTTGAGCTGTGTGGCCATGGTCTTGGTGGTAAAATGCCAGCCTCTCAGGCCGCTGTGCTTTTTGCATTAAATAAAATTGCTGTTCTGGTAGTTGATCCGATCGGGCAAGGTGAACGCATTCAGTTTGTGGATAAAAATAGTGAATCAATTACCCGTGGTTCAACGACCGAACATACACTTTTAGATGAAGGAGCTAACTTGCTGGGAAGCAGCCTTGCAGCCTATGAATACTGGGATAATCATCGTGCCATAGACTACCTCGAAACACGAAAGGATATTGACAAGTCAAAAATTGGAGTTTTTGGAAGTTCAGGCGGCGGTACCCAGACTTCATATTTAGTTGGCCTCGATGATCGGATCATGGTTGCTTCTGTGTGTAGCTATTTTACACAACGAGAACGCGTTCTGGAATTTTCCGGACCTTCGGATGGTTGCCAGCATATTCCTTATGAAGGTCGTGAACATCTCGAAATAGATGATTTTGTCATGATGATGGCACCAAAGCCAGTTCTGATAATGTCGGGACTCTATGATTTTGTAGACTACTGGGGTGCCACCAGGGCTTTTACTGAACTAAAGAATGCCTACACTGTATTTGGAGACCCCGAAAAGGTTAGTATGTTCACAATAGAAGGTGGGCATGGGATGCCGAAATCTAAACGTGAGGCACTGGTCTCCTGGTTCAGAAAATGGATGTACGGAGACAGTAGCACTGTAAAAGAGAATCGGGAAGATTCTATTCCTCTGAAAGACCTTCGTTGCACTTCAACCGGCCAGATTATTACTTCGGTCGCTGATCAGATATCAATTCCTGATTATCATATAAATTTGTCCTCACAGTATGAGATTAAGCGTGAGGAATTCCTTAGAAAAGGTAAATCAGCAATAAAAGAAAAAGTTATTGAACTTTTAGGGGTTTCATTCCCGTCTGAAAAAATTATTGCTGATAAAACCGGTTTTGTGAAGATGCGCAACTATGATCTGATAAAATTTCAAATCATCAGAACGGGTCAGATGCCTGTGCCCTGTTATATTATTTACCCTGAAGGTGCTGATCATAATTGCCCGGTCATAATTTATTTGAATGAAGGTGGTAAAGACCGATTATTATCTGATGAACAAACCATTGGATCATTTATTAACAGAAAGGAGATTGTTGTAGCTGCTGATTTACGGGGATATGGCGAAACCGCTGACCCATTGACTCTTAACGATACCAAATACTGGAACCGCGAATATCGTAATACAATGATAAGCATGCATATAGGTAAACCAATTATGGGGCAGCGTGTAATTGATATCATTTCTCTGCTCGATTTTTCTGATACTAATACTCTTCTCAGGGGACATAAAGTAAATATAGTTGCAAATGGATCTTACGGACCTGTCGTAGTTCATGCCGCTTTTCTCGATCAACGGATTGATAAAGCTGAAATATCAAGATCTGTAAAATCATTTAATGAATATTTGAAGAACCCAATGCAGAGAGATGTGTACACTAATGTCCTTTATGGTGTTTTGAAATATTATGATTTGAAAGACCTGATATATTTCTCGGGTAAAAGCAGAGTAAGGTTTGTAGATTAATACTTTTTCGTTTATGAAAAGGACAATGTTATTCAGTATGTTCATCATGACAGTATTGATCTGTTCAGCACAACAATATGCTGGCTACAAGTCGCTTGATAACAAGAATCCTATCTTTTTTGGTGGCGATCATATCGTATTTCAAGGAAAAACTATTTTTCTTGGACCTAAAGCATTTTTTATCGACGGACAATTAACAGATGAAGAAGCAGGAAAAAATCCTTATGTATATAATTCAGTAAGAAAGGCAATTGATCACGCGACAAACGGAAAAGAAGAATCACCAATGGTACTTTACCTGGCGCCTTATGTATATTGGATTGACGATCCCGACGACCCGGCAGTGCGTATTGGTCAGAACGGACAGGCTCCCTTCGGATTAATTATTCAATGTGAATGGTTGAGGTTTTATGGATTGTCGGATAAAGCAGAAAATGTTGTACTCGCTTGTAACAGAGGCCAGACAATCGGCTCTCAGGGCAATTTTACAATGTTCAGATTTTNTGGTAATGGGATCAGCTCTGAAAATATAACGTTTGGGAACTATTGTAATGTAGATCTTAAATTTCCTTTAAAACCGGAGCTTGATAGAAAAAAGAGAGCTTCTGCTATTGTTCAGGCACAACTTATTTACAGCGATGGCGATAAAATTGTTGCCCGAAATACGAGGTTTATAAGCAGGCTCAATCTTTGTCCGTTTGTGGGAGCGAAACGTGTGCTCTTCGATCATTGCCATTTCGAATCTACTGACGATGCTTTATGTGCAACCGGTTTATACATGAATTCTACATTTGATTTTTACTCGTCAAAACCTTTCTATGCTGCTTCAGGAACAGGTGTGATATTGCTCAATTGCGACATAAGATCCTTCACTAGAGGAGATCAATATTTTACAAAGGGTAACGGACAGGTCGTAATTCTCGACTCCCGTCTTTCATCGGAAACTGTAAAATATTGGGGGTGGAAAGATATTCCTCCTGATGAAACCCGTAACTATCAATCCAATATATCTTTCAATGGTAAGTCTGAATTTATTGGTAAAAACAATGCGTCATCGACTGTTGATATTACCGGTAAACCGGTTCTTGATGCATATCGTTTCTCTGACGATGGTAAAGTGGTATACAATACATATAATCTTTTATCTGGCAATGATGATTGGGACCCGGATGGAATTAAAGATATCGTTCTGAAAGCTGAAAAAAGAAATGGGAAAAAGTACACAAATCTTCCAATACAGTTGCTCATCTCTGCCTCTTTGGTTTCTGCTGAAAAGAAGAGTGCATTATCTAATACAAGTTCCCGGGCAAATATATTTCACCATCCTGAAAGGATCACAATTGAGACTAAAAAGAATAGTGCCAGGTTGACGGCAAAAGCTTTTAGATTCGGNAATTACGAGTTAAAAGGAGAAACTGTAAAGTGGAGNATCGCTCCTGAACAAAAATCATTGGTTGAACTAAAAACAGGCAAAGATGGTATGACTTGTGATGTAATACCAACTAATACTAATGATGAAACGTTTGCAGTTATTGTCAGCGCTATCACTGATTCAGGCTTAAAGGCAGCAAGCGTAATAATGGTTACTCCTTCAAAGCTGATTCCGCCTCAATTCATCTCGTTGCCTGTGATATCCGGGCCCCGGACTGGGAAACTGATCCTCAATTATAAACTCGATACGAGATTTGAAGATCAATCGATTGTTAAGTGGTATAGATGTGCTGATTCAGATGGATCAAAGGCTGTTGAAGTTGCGGAATCGAGGCTTAACAGACCCATGCTTGAATATGAGCTTTCTGCAGCAGATATAGGTTACTTCATAATGGCTCATGTTGCACCTAAACATATACGCTGCGATGCGGGGAATCCGGTTTCTTTTGTGATGAAAATCCCTGTTTCAGCAAAAGATGTCTTAGCCGACAAAAACATTTTCACCACTGATTTCAGAAATACTTCGACAGAGAATCAGAAAAAAATTATTCCTGGCTTCTTGACAATGTACAGTATCGATTCATCTGCAAATGATCTCAGTTTAAGTACAAGCAGCGATAGAGATGCATGGTATTATGGCGAGGGTACAGACGGAGCAACAGGTCAGACCGGACTACTTCAGGCAGGAAGAAGTGCAAGGCTGCTTTATACCCCTGTTGGAAGTGAGTATGGCGACATGAAGATATCATTGACAGTGGTTCCAGGTAAAACTGCCGGACAGGGATTCAGTATGGCAAATCTATATATGGATGTCCTGATTAAGTTTGATACTAAAACAATGACAGGTTTTGCCCTGCGATTTATACGTACGACAAAATATAGCGATGCAGTGGATTGTATGTTTGTGAAATACGAAAACGGAAATGCCACAGAAATAAGCAAATCTGTTTCGACAAGCTGTTTCAGGCCATCATGTAATATTGCGGTCGAAGTCAAAGGCAATAAAATCAGGGCACATGCTGATACACAATCGGAGTATTATATGATCCCCGATCGCTCTGAAGTCGCAAATATTATTAATTTTGAAACTGAAATAAATCCTGGTAAATCGGGAGGCTTTGGTATAGAGTACAATGGTGGTGCACAAACNATGATCAGAANGATGAAAGTTGAATGGAAATAATTGATGATAAACTATTGATGAAACAGGTATAAAAATTTAAACATATAATAAACTTAAAATGAGTAAGAATTTCTATTTTAAACTTTCCGGCTTGTTCATATATTTTTTACTTGCCGCTTTTATGAACACATATTCTCAGCAATATGATATTTTGAAAAAGGATTATTATAATAATCCTATACTTGGGGGAGATTATCCCGATCCATCAGTTCTCAGAGTGGGTAATGATTTTTATATGACTCATTCCTCTTTTAACTATTATCCCGGATTGCTGATCTGGCATTCTACTGATCTGATCCATTGGGAAAGAGTCTGTCATGCATTAAATAAAAATGTAGGTTCAGTATGGGCTCCTGACCTGATAAAATATAAAGACACCTATTATATCTATTTCCCTGCAGGAGGAACTAACTGGGTGGTTACTGCGAAGTCGCCGGAAGGTCCATGGACNGAACCGGTTGATTTGAAACTGAAAGGGTTTATCGATCCTGGTCATGTGNTTACTCCCGATGGGAAGAGGTACCTGTATCTTTCTGATGGTAATATAATTCAGCTGGCAGATGATGGCTTATCCGCCATTGGGGAACCAAAGCACATTTACGAAGGATGGCAATTCCCTAAAACATGGAGTGCTGAATGTTTCTGCCTCGAAGCACCCAAATCAACTGTAAAAGACGGTTATTATTACCTTACAGTAGCTGAAGGAGGTACTGCCGGTCCGGCAACCTCGCATATGGTGGTCTCAGCACGCGCCAAATCACCACTAGGCCCTTACGAAAATTCGCCTTATAATCCTGTTCTTCATACCGCTAGCCGTTCTGAACGATGGTGGAGTCAGGGCCACGGAACACTAGTTGACGACATTAATGGACATTATTGGATAATGTATCATGGCTATGAACAGAATTTCCATACACTCGGAAGGCAAACCTTAATGCTTCCCGTAGAATGGACTGCAGATAAGTGGTTCGTTGTTCCGGCAAGTGTAAAAAGCAGCGATGATATCCATATACCATCAGGAGTGAAATCCAAAGATGGAACCGGGCTGTCAGATAATTTTTCGGGGAATAATTTAGGATTACAATGGCAATTTTATAAAAGATTTTTGCCCGAAAGGATCAAATTAAGTGGAGGTAAATTAATTGTAAATGCTGAAGGTAATTCATTTGACAATAGTTCACCACTTCTGGTTAATTCTTGTGATCGCACTTACGAAATTCAGGTTGAATATACCATTGAGGATGGTGTCTCTGCCGGACTTTGCTTATATTATAATGAATTGGCAAATGTTCGTATAACAGCTGATACTAAAGAATTTGCAATACATATTCAAAAAAATGATAAAATCAGTACTAAAAACCTCATCGGAAAACATGGCTATCTGAGAATACTTAATGACAGCAATGAGGTAAGTTTCTATTTCAGCGCTGACGGGAAAAAATGGAACAAAGTCGACAGAAGCCTTGATGCAACCGGTTACAACCATAATGTTTTTGGAGAATTTCTGAGTCTCAGGGCCGGTCTATTTGCCTTTGGCAAAGGAAAAGTGATCTTTGACAATTTTGTTTATCGTAAGCTATAAAAATTTGCCAGGTTTAATTTTAGCCTCAACCAGATGCCGGTTAATAAAGAAAATGTTAACATACCTGAAAAAGTAAACGAGGGCTTTAGCCGACGGATAGTTCACCTTGATAACCTGATGGTGGTTGTATGTGACTTTACAAATGGCCCTATGCCAGAACCCGATCCGCCACATTCCCATCCACACGAACAGATAACTTATGTTGTTCAGGGTGAATTATTCCTATTTCTTGGGGAGGAGAAATACCACATCTCTCAGGGAGATGTTTTTTTGGTTCCTTCCGATCTGCCTCATTGTATTCAGACAATAAGCACAAATGTCCGGCTGCTTGATTGCTTTAGTCCGATACGAAAAGATTTTTTGAAGTAGAAAAACTGATGGTTTTTTCTACTTCATCTTTTATTCAAGCCTGTAAGGTTTTGACCATACCTAATACTAATTTGTTGTGGAATAATGGAGGTCTGCAGAAATGATGTTAACTTTAATTTTTCGTATTTGTATAGTTTGACAATTAGTTTATAATGACTGATCTATCGTATTTTGAAAGCAGGTCGGGAAAGTTAAGCTGCAGTACTGAGGAAGTGTTTGCTTTTGTAACTGATATAAGAAACTTTGAAAGATTCATCCCGCAGGGGACTATCAGTAACTGGAATTCCGAAAAAGAATCATGCAGTTTTAATGTATCTATGCTCGGGACTGTCAGGGTTCGTCTTACTGAAAAAAAGGAGCATAATAAGGTGGTTTTCACAGGGGATGCCCTTAAAAAAAATGATTTTTCTCTGACATTGGATATCTCAGATAATGCTGAAAATCATGCGGATGTAAGGGTTATGCTGAGCGCAGAGCTCAATCCTATGATTAAGATGATCGCAATCAAACCAATTGAACAGTTCCTGGAAATCCTGATTTATGAAATGGAAAGCTTCAGAGATTGGAAGAACATTAAAAAATAAATTCAATCTCTTTAAATGAATAGTCGGTGAGGTTCCCGTTCTGTTTTTCAATTTTTATCCTGCCAAAATCACCGACTGTTATAATTCTTCCTGTATATATTCCAACGGCATCTCTGAATTTATTCCATTCATTNAAACGGTAAAGCTTCGAAATATACTCTTCCTTAATCTGATCAANATAGCCTCCGATTAATTGTTTATACCTTTTATCGAGATCAATTGCGAGATTATNCAGACAGTCACCAAGCTCATATTTCAGGCCCGACAGAAGATGAAGCGAGATCGGATTCGGGNCATTGCTTAAAAAATTTTCCTGATTGATATTCAGACCTATTCCGGCAATTGTAAAATCAATATGATTGCCTGTAAGTGAACTCTCGATTAAAATACCTGCTATTTTGTCATTGTTTACATAAATGTCATTAGGCCATTTTACAGAACAATCAGGAATATATCTCTTTAAAAAGTCGCAAACTCCGAGAGATATTACCATCGAAATAAGGAACTGATCTTCGGGTTTTATAAAAGATGGGTATAATATGATGCTGATTAGTAAGTTCTTACCATCTTCACTTTCCCATCCGTTTCCTGAATAACCTCTACCTGCCGATTGATAATTTGTTTGTAGAATTGTACCCTCGTTCAATATTCTCTTTTTCAACAGGCCAAGGGCGTGAGAATTTGTTGATGGCAGATTTTGAAAAAATAATAAATTTGAACCTATTATCATGATTAGTAATGATTTAATGAATAATAGTTCATTTTTATGAATGGTTTTTTCCTTACTGTTAAGATTGGCATTGAAATTGCAAAAGAGCAATACAGTGACAAAAATACAGATTAAAGTGGTACTTTTGCGACTTAATATCAAACCGATAAATATTGATGAAGAAAAAATCTGACGGAACTGAAGTCCTTTTAGAGAGTATCATAAAAGGTATATTTGAGAAAAAAGGGCAAAATGTTCTGAAAATTGATTTAAGAAAGCTTGAAAACAGAATTACAGATTATTTTGTTATTTGTCATGCACAATCCGGGACCCAGGTTAGTGCTATTTGTGATTCTGTTGATGATACAGTAAGAAAAGAAGCCAGTGAAAAACCATTACATATTGAAGGACTTGACAATTGTTTCTGGGTTCTTCTGGATTATGGAAATGTTATAGTTCACGTTTTTCTTGAGGAATACAGAAAATTTTATAGTCTGGAGTCACTGTGGGCTGACGCAGCTATTGAAGAAATTGAAGATAAACTTTAGTAAGTTAAATATTTATGGCAGAAAACACAAACAATAATCAGGCCCCTGATAAAAAGCCTGATAAGAATTCTAAACCTCGTTTTAACACCAATTGGATCTTTGCTATTCTTGCTGCGTCGTTAATACTATTTTCGTTATTTAATAACACTAAATCAGCACAGCCCACCACTACCTCCGAGATAAGGGAAATGATCAAAAATCATGATATTGAAAGAGTAATAGTTGTAAACAAAGATCAGGCTGAGATCTACCTTAAAAAAGCAGCTTTGGAATCCGGTAGATATCCCAAACTGCCAAAACCGGGAACCGGATTTGGATTTGCAGCTCCAAAAGCTAATTTTACAATTACCATAGGAGATCTCAGCAGCTTCATTGCTGATTTCAAGGAATATCAGAAAAGTGCCGGTTACAACGATAACGAGCTTATTTCTCCCGAATATCTGAAACGGCCAAACTGGTTTGGCGATATTCTATCATGGCTGTTATTACCTGTTTTATTAATTGCTTTCTGGCTTTTTATGATGAAACGGATGTCGGGTGGCGGTGCAGGAGGAGCCGGAGGTATTTTCAGTGTCGGTAAATCGCGTGCACAGATCTTCGATAAGGATACTAATGTGAAATTAAACTTCAATGATGTAGCCGGACTTGAAGAAGCAAAGACTGAGGTAATGGAAATTGTCGATTTTCTTAAGAATCCCAAGAAATATACAAACCTTGGAGGAAAAATTCCTAAAGGTGCATTACTTATTGGTCCTCCGGGAACAGGAAAAACTATGCTTGCAAAAGCAGTTGCCGGTGAAGCAAACGTACCTTTCTTTTCAATCTCCGGATCCGATTTTGTTGAAATGTTTGTTGGAGTAGGAGCATCAAGAGTAAGGGATCTCTTTAAACAGGCAAAAGAAAAAGCACCCTGTATTGTTTTTATCGATGAAATAGATGCCGTTGGAAGAGCCAGAGGTCGCAATGCAAATTTCGGCTCAAACGATGAGAGAGAAAATACTCTTAATCAGCTTCTTACAGAAATGGACGGCTTTGGCACAAATATGGGAGTCATAATCCTCGCNGCAACAAACAGGGCNGATATTCTCGACAGGGCACTAATGCGTGCCGGTCGTTTTGACCGTCAGATACATGTTGAACTTCCTGACCTTGTCGAAAGGGAGGCTATATTTAAAGTTCACCTTCGTCCGATTAAACTTGAAAAAAGTTTTGATATCGGATTTATGGCTAAACAGACACCCGGATTCTCTGGTGCTGATATAGCAAATGTTTGTAATGAAGCGGCTCTTATTGCAGCCAGAAAAAACAAAACAGTGGTTGAGAAGCAGGATTTTCTCGATGCTATAGACCGTATAGTAGGCGGGCTTGAAAGAAAGACCAAGATCATATCACCTGTAGAGAAAAAGACGATTGCTTATCATGAAGCCGGACATGCAACAGTAAGCTGGTTACTCGAACACGCAAGCCCACTTCTTAAAGTAACTATAATTCCAAGAGGAAGAGCTCTTGGCGCAGCGTGGTATCTTCCTGAAGAACGCCAGCTGACCACACGTGAGCAGATNCTCGATGAAATGGCTTATGCCCTTGGAGGAAGAGCCGCAGAAGAACTGGTTTTTGGCAGAATTTCTACAGGTGCCCTGAGCGATCTTGAAAAGATAACAAAACAGGCATATGCAATGGTCTCATTCTTTGGAATGAGCGATAAAGTCGGAAATATCAGTTTCTACGATTCATCGGGGCAATCTGACTTTGGTTTCACAAAACCTTACAGCGAGAAAACTGCTGAGCTAATTGACCAGGAAGTTAATCTTATAATTTCAGAATCGTACATACGGGCAAAAGAGGTTCTGAAAAATAATATGAAAGGACTTACAGAACTTGCGGAACTGCTTCTCGAGAAAGAGGTGATATTCAGCGAGGATCTCGAAAGGATTTTTGGAAAAAGAAAAGCTGAATTATTAAAAGATGAGAGAGATGCTGAATTAAAATCAGCCCAGGAACTTAAGGCTATTGAAGAAGTTAAAGTCCTTAAGAAAGAAAAGAAATCAGCAAAATCTTCTGGAGAGAAAGTAAAAGTCAAATCAGCAAAGAAAGCGGGTATCACAGATGTTACATCAGTTGAGAAACCTGTGAAAAAGTCGAAATCAAAAAACAAGGTTTAATACACTGAAATTTTGAATACTTTTTTCAGAAGGACTTTAACCGGAGCATGGATAGTAATCTTCGTACTGGGGGGATTCTGGCTGCATCCGGTTTCTTTTTTTCTTACCGGACTGGTCTTGNTGATTGGTACTCAATATGAGTATTTACAGATAATAAAAAATACAGGTGTGAAACCACAAATCATACCCGGAATGATTACTGGTATTACAGCGTATGTTATTTCATCGCTTATTGCTTCGGGGGTGATTCCTGAAAATTCTTTTCTGTATCTCATCCCAATGATGCTGATTATGATGGTCATAGAGTTATACAGGAAACAGGACAGACCATTCGATTCTCTCGCTCATACTTTTTTTTCGGTACTTTATACAGCTCTGCCCTTTTCAATGTTCCAGTTTGCAGCCTTCTCCAGATCGGGACTTAATTCAATTCTTCCTCACGAGAAAATAATTTTTTCACCCGGAATAATTATTGGTTTTTTTATACTTATATGGGCGAATGATACGGGCGCTTACCTCACAGGGATGTCTTTCGGACGACATAAACTGATGGAGCGAATCTCCCCGAAGAAAACCTGGGAAGGATTTGTGGGAGGAATTATTCTCGCTGCCATGGCAGCCTGGTTTCTTTCGGGATGGCTGGGTGTTGTAGATAAACTCCATTGGATTATAATTGCCCTCATAGTTTCTATTGCAGGTACTTATGGCGACCTGGTCGAATCAATGCTTAAAAGAAGCACCGGCGTAAAGGATTCAGGATCAATTATGCCTGGGCACGGTGGGTTTCTCGACAGATTCGACAGTTCAATCGTTTCTTTTCCTCTTGTATACCTGTTTATATCTCTTTTTGGATGATTGGCCGGACTTGTTTAGTTTTGTGCAAATTTTTATATAGATGAGGATTCATATTCATAAAGAAGGGTATAAGATATTAGCTTTCGGTTTGCTGGCATTGCTGCTACTGAATATCATCGTTAATATTATATGGTCCGATCTGGGACTGGTTAAATGGGCATTTTTCATCTGCTCATTCATGCTTTATATATTCTTACTCTTTTTCTTCAGACTGCCAACAAGGTACCTGGAAACGGATCCCGGACTTATTTATGCACCGGCCGACGGCAAAGTTGTGGTCATTGAAGAGACTATGGAGAATGAATATTTTAAGGACATGCGTTTGCAGGTTTCGATTTTTATGTCCCCTTTTAACATGCATAGTAACAGATACCCTGTTTCGGGTAGTGTAAAATATGTTTGNTACCACTCTGGCCAGAATATGGTTGCCTGGCATCCTAAATCATCTGAACTGAACGAGAGAAGTACAATTGTGATAGAAACAAGTAACGGAACCGAGATAATGATAAGGCAGATAGCCGGAGCTGTGGCCCGCAGGATAGTTACATATGCAAAGGAGAATATGAACGTGCGACAGGGTGATGAACTGGGTTTTATTAAATTTGGATCGAGAGTCGATATCTTTCTGCCATTAGGTACGGAAGTTGATATTCCGATCCTTCAACAGGTAAAGGCAAACAAAAGCATTATTGCCAAAATCTGAAAAACATCCGATTATATGAACANAATTGATGATAAAATTATCGATGTCACACACGATGTCAAATGGATAGGAATACTTGATTATGATATCAGGACTTTCGATATAGTTATGCATACCGGTTTCGGGACAACCTATAACTCCTATTTTATTAATGCGAAGAAAAAGGCACTTGTTGAGGTTGCAAAAGAAAAATTCAGTGAGACTTATCTTAAAAAACTTCGGTCAGTTACCGATCCTGAAGAAGTTCAGTATATTATTATAGATCATACCGAACCTGACCATTCGGGAAGTCTCAGAACCCTTCTTGAACTGGCACCATCTGCAACGGTTGTTGGGAGTGGAAATGCCATCAGGTACCTTGAAGATATTGTTAATAAGCCTTTTAAATCGCTGGTTGTTAAGGATGGAGATACACTGGATCTTGGAAACAAAACACTGAGGTTTATTTCGGCACCTAATCTTCATTGGCCCGATTCGATTCTGACTCTGCTGGTTGAAGATAAGGTATTATTTACATGTGATGTATTCGGCGCACATTATTGCTCTCCCGCAATGTACAGCGATTTCAGCGAGCACTATACAGAATCTTTTAAATACTATTTTGACGTTATCATGAGACCATTCAGCAGGTTTATGCTGAAAGCTGTTGAAAAGGTAAAGCCTCTTGACATTGATTTTATTTGCCCGGGGCACGGTCCGATCCATAAGGAGAATCTGAAAAAAGCGATTGAATTGTCTGAGAAATTAGCAGATCAGTATATGAAGATCGTTTCAGATACCAACAAGATGAATATTCTGATAGCATATGTTTCAGCTTATGGTTATACAAAAGAGGCAGCATATTTTATCGCGGAAGGCATACTTGAAACTGAGGATATTACGGTGGATATTGCAGATATTGAAAATATCTCCCTTGAAGAACTGGAGTCAAAGCTGATAATGTCCGACGGCTTGCTTATAGGCTCTCCTACAATCAATCAGAACACAGTACTTCCTGTTTATAAGTTATTTGCTTTAATAAATCCAATAAGGGATAAAGGAAAATTAGGTGGTGCATTTGGCTCGTATGGCTGGAGCGGAGAGTCGCCAAACTTAATTCTCGAGAACATGAGGCTGCTAAAACTCAAGATATTTGAAGAAACTGCAGCATTCAAATTTTCTGCAGAAAACAATAAAAAAGAATACTTAAAAGAATTCGGAAGGAATTTTGCACAGCGTTATATTCAGGAATGTGGTCACACAAAAAATCCCGGTAGTTAGCCGGGAGTTTTTGACAGTTTATGAAATTTCAATTTTCCTCTGGACCTTATTTTTGTCCTCTTCCTGTTTAGGCAGAGATACAGTGAGAATCCCATCTTTATAATTTGCCTCTATTTTTTCCCTGTTTACGTTCTCGGGAATGTAGAAACTTCTGCTGAATGCTCTATAACTGAATTCCTTCCTCCTGTAATCTTCTTTGTTTTCTTCCGATTCATTTTTTATCTCCGATGAGATTGTCAGAGTGTCCTCATTCATATCAATCTTCAGATCTTTTTTGTCTATTCCGGGAATAGCAAAATCAAGAACATAGTTTTTATCGTCTTCCCTGATGTTTACAGCCGGTTTGGAACTGTTGCCATTTGTGAGTACCGGGAAAAAACTATCTTCAAAAATATCCGGCATGTAGAATGGCATAAAACTTCTTCTTGTAAATGTTGGTAACATGGTTTTGTCCTCCTATAATTTAAGTTTCACATTTATTCATCTGCGAGTATATTTTCAAACTTCATTCCAAATTACCATAAATGCCATAATGGCATATAAATTAAATTACATACAGACAATATGGCAGTATAAGATAGAGCATTAGCCCCCCTTCAGGGGGGTTGGGGGGCAAAAACTTTGAAGGTGCAGGAACCATTTTTTTAGCGAATTCCAAATATTTCGATTAGGTTTGTAATAGGAAATGTTAAATAATGAAAGCTACGCTACGAAATATTCTTATCTTTTTTGGAATTTTGGTACTACTGGCCGGTGCGTGGTTTTTCCGGAATATAGTTGTTTACATACTTGTATCAGGGGTTTTTTCAATCATGGGAAGACCTCTGGTTGACCTGTTTTGTAAAATCAGAATCAGAAGTTGGAAATTTCCCAGGTCACTTAGTGCACTTCTGACGCTTCTGGCTATCTGGGGAGTTATTATTATGTTTTTTGTAATATTCGTTCCTCTGGTGACACGACAAATTAATTATTTCTCAACAATCGACAGTGAAAAAATTGTTCAGATTGTCGCCGGACCAATAAACAAAGTTGAGAATCTGGTCAGGTCAATAAATAAAGACATACCAAAAGATATTACTATCCAGGATTTTATTGTGAAGAAGGTTTCAGATATACTCAATATAAACCTGATTCAAAATTTCATAGGATCCCTTATTGGAATTCTTGGGAATGTAATAATTGCTATATTCTCAATTACGTTTATTACATTTTTCTTCCTGAAAGATCAACGCTTATTCTATGAATCCATCTTAATGTGGGTGCCCGACAAATATGTGGAGAATGTGACGAGGGCTCTTAACTCGATTAAGAACCTTCTTACAAGGTATTTTATTGGTATCGTGATTCAAAGTACATGCATAATGATTCTGGTTACAATTGGAATGACTATTGTAGGCATCGACTTTCAGCAGGCTCTTGTAATGGGACTAATAATCGGTATTTTAAATGTTATACCTTATGCAGGTCCATGGATCGGGTTAGCGATAGCTATAACAATGGGTGTTGCTTCACATATAAACCAGGATATAACGACTGTGGTCATACCTCTTGTGACATATATGATAATTGTGGAGGCTGTTACGCACTTAATTGATAATATTGTATTTCAGCCTGTTATCTTTTCNAATAGTGTAAGAGCTCATCCACTGGAAGTCTTCATTATTGTTCTTGCTGCAGGATTTGCTGCCGGGATACCGGGTATGATATTTGGGATACCAGCTTATACGGTACTGAGAGTATTCGCCCGCGAATTCTTTTATAATTTTAAGGCTGTGCAGAAGATCACTTCCGGTCTGTCGAATGAAGATATTGGAAACAGAACACAAATACCATTCAGCCCGGAAAATGATGAAGGAAAAGAATAAGAACGCGGATAAAATAAAAGTCGTATCTCATTTAACATTCTAAAGAAGAACGTATCTTAAGATGAGAAAAATATTTTCTTTTTTTGGCAGGCTTATTTATTTTTATTACGACGGATTCAGAAATATGTCAGGCTGGGGAAGGAAAGTGTGGCTGATAATCATCATTAAACTTTTTATAATGTTTGCAGTATTGAAGATTTTCTTTTTCCCCGATTTTCTTAATAAAAATTGGCATAGCGATAAGGAGAGAAGTGAACATGTACTCGAACAATTAACCAATCCATCACATAACCATGATAGACAACATTGATTTAAGCCTTGTTGACTGGTCGAGAGCACAATTTGCCCTGACTGCAATTTACCATTGGCTATTCGTTCCACTTACACTTGGGTTATCTTTCATTCTGGCTATTATGGAGACCATATATGTTAGAACAGGGAGTGAGGAGTGGAGACGTATTACGCGTTTTTGGATGACTCTTTTTGGAATAAACTTTGCTATCGGGGTGGCAACAGGAATAATTCTTGAGTTTGAGTTCGGGACCAACTGGTCGAACTATTCCTGGTTCGTTGGTGACATATTTGGTGCTCCGCTGGCAGTCGAAGGTATTCTGGCTTTCTTTCTTGAATCTACCTTCGTGGCGGTAATGTTTTTCGGATGGAACAAAGTAAGTAAAAAGTTCCACCTTTATTCTACATGGCTCGTAGCTATTGGAGCAAACCTGTCGGCATTGTGGATACTTGTAGCTAATGCTTGGATGCAACATCCTGTTGGAATGATATTCAATCCTGATAAAGTTCGCAATGAAATGAATAATTTCTGGGAAGTTCTTTTTAACAGGGTTGCGGTCGACAAGTTTTTACATACCATTTCATCTGGCTTTCTGCTTGCCTCAATGTTTGTTCTCGGAATAAGTGCATGGTATCTTATCAGGAAAAGGGAAGAACAGATGGCAAAAAAGAGTATCCTTGTTGCCTCGGTTTTCGGTCTATTATCTTCATTGATGGTAGCATATACAGGTGATGAATCGGCAAGGACTATTTCAAAAGTGCAGCCGGTTAAATTTGCCTCCATGGAAGCACTTTACGATGGTAAAACCAATGCTGGGTTAATTGCTTTCGGGGTCCTGAAAAACAGTAATCAAAAAATAGGAGATAAAAAAGTTAGGGAATTTGCCTTTAAAATACAGATCCCGGGGCTCCTGTCTGTTCTTACCAGCGGAGACAAAGATGCTTATGTTCCGGGATTAAAAGATCATGTATTTGGCAATGAGAAAATGGGAATTATCTCAACAGCACAGAAGATGAGCTACGGTAAGCTGGCAATGGATACTCTTAAAGCATATAAAAGAGCCAGAATGGCTAATGATACGGCCCTGATTTTTTCAATTAAAAATGTCTTCAAAGAGAATGAGTTTAACGAAAAATATTTCAGATACCTGGGATATGCATCTGTTAATAAACCAGAAGAGGTTATTCCTGATGTCCAAGGTTCATTTTATTCTTTTCATCTTATGGTTGTCCTCGGATTCCTCTTTATACTGATATTTTCAGTTGCACTCTATCTTCTTTACAAAGGGACACTTTCGGTCAATAAGTGGTTTTTATGGGTAGCTTTTCTTTCCATACCTTTGCCTTATATCGCAAGTGAANTGGGCTGGTTACTTACAGAAATAGGAAGGCAGCCGTGGATAATTCAGGACATGATGACTGTTTCCCGGGCTGTTTCGCAGATCACCACAGGATCAGTAATTACCACATTCATTCTTTTTGCAGTCCTGTTCACCGGATTGCTCATATCAGAAGTATCAATAATGGTAAATCAGATTAAAACCGGGCCCAAACATTAGGAGGATATAACTATGACAGCAATGATTTCTCAGCTTTTCCTGCAACATTACTGGTGGATTATAGTATCAATTCTTGCAAGCCTGCTGGTCTTCCTCATGTTCGTTCAGGGAGGTCAGTCGATGATCTATTCTCTGCCAAAGAGTGATATTCAAAAAACAATGATTCTAAATTCTCTGGGACGAAAATGGGAATTTACTTTTACCACTCTGGTTACATTCGGTGGTGCATTTTTTGCCTCTTTCCCGCTTTTCTATGCAACAAGTTTTGGTGGTGCATACTGGGTATGGATAGCGATATTATTCAGCTTTATTATACAGGCAGTAGCTTATGAATTCAGATCCAAACCCAATAATATATTCGGAAAGAAAACCTTTGACGTTTTTCTCTTTCTTAATGGTTCTCTGGGGCCATTCCTGATCGGGGTCGCAGTTGCAACTTTTTTTACCGGAGCGATGTATTCTCTTGATCAGATGAACCAGGTCCGCTGGGCGACTCCATGGTATGGACTTGAAGCATTGTTGAGTCTTCGCAACCTTGCTCTGGGCCTGGCAGTATTATTTCTTGTCCGTATCAATGGTCTGATGTATATTATTAATACAATTGACGATGAAACTCTGATAAATAGATCGGTAAAAGGAGTAATGATCAATAGCGTCCCTTTTCTGATCTTTTTCCTGTTTTTTGTTATATCTCTGCTTATTTCAGACGGTTTTGCTGCNGATCCCCTGACAGGCTTTATTAAAGTGGAGAAATTTAAATACCTGCATAATTTTATCGAGATGCCTTTTGTTCTGATTCTGTTTCTTGCCGGCGTATTTGGTGTATTATATGGTATTGGTATAACACTCCTTAAAAAAAGTCTTTCCGGAATCTGGTTTTCCGGATCGGGTACAGTACTTGCAGTATTTTCTTTATTTCTCTTGGCCGGTTTCAATGGCACTTCATTTTATCCCTCACTTTATGATCTGCAGAGTTCTCTCACAATCAAAAATGCATCATCGTCATTGTTCACTTTGAAAACGATGATGTATGTATCGTTCATAATACCTGTTGTTTTAGCTTATATATGGTATGCNTGGAAAGCAATAAATAACAAGAAAATTACAGAAATGGAGATGAGTTCGGGGGAACATAAATACTAGGTTTGCGGCGATCGGTGACCGGCATACGGCAGATTTTACACTGCGCGCTGCGTACTGCACACCTCACCCCAATCAAATAAAGTGAATTGAAATTAATACTATCGGAAATGTATACAAGCCAAATTCTTCTCTACCTGATCTGGCCGGCATTTATTTTACTGAGCTGGATTACAATAAAATATGCTTTAACAGCATATGAAAAAAAATTTCCTGAAACAGGTGGTCAGAATAGCAATGAGAGCGCTGACGAAACCAAATAGAGAGGTACAATAAGAGGTAGCGCCATTATCCCGAAAATAGCAAAGAAGATAACAATAAGACCGACAAGTATATATCTTCCTTCATTTCCTTTTAATTTAAAATTAGAAATCTTGAGAGAAAATAATGGTATTCTGGTCACCATTAATAAGGATAATATTATCGTAAAGAGGATAAGCAAGATTGTAGATACGGCAAATGAGTTAATTAACTGTGATTGAGAATAATGGCTGGCAATTACAACTGATATCACTGCAAGAGCATTAGCAGGTATCGGCAGGCCTTTAAAAGATTTTGCCTGAGTTGTATCAATGTTGAATTTTGCCAGTCGCAAAGCACCACATATTGGCATAATAGCAGGGAATATGAGGACAAGTGACGTCAAAAATCCATCGGTATTCACTATATCGGGGGCAAATACGGAGAGTGAATTATTTAACATTTGATATATTATCAGTGCTGGTGCTACTCCAAAACTAACAACATCAGCCAGACTATCGAGTTCTTTGCCAATATCAGAATACGCTTTAAGCAACCTTGCAGATAAACCATCAAGAAAATCAAATATCATTGCAGCTAAAATAAACCAGGAGGCATTAATAAGATCACCGTTGGCTGCAAAAATGATAGCAATAAATCCCGAGGCAAGATTTAGCAATGTTATAAAATTTGGAATATGTTTCATGTTGAAATGAAATAGGTAGTTCAGAAGGGAAGTAAAATTAAGATAATTTTCGGTAAGCTGACCTCACTGGTTATCTAAATTGAACCATTCTTTTCTCATTTATTATTAGATTTGTAAAAAATCGGATAATTTAAATGATTGACTTTACAGGAATAAAGATTGCAGTTGATTTTGACGGAACAATTGTTGAGCATGCGTATCCGGCGATTGGGAAAGAGAAACTTTTTGCATTTCAGACTCTCCGGGAACTGGAAAAACTGGGAGCAAGGTTGATACTATGGACATTTCGGGCGGGTAAAGAACTTGATGAAGCTGTTGAGTATTGCAGGAAGAATGGAATTGAATTTTATGCGGTTAACAAGAACTACCCTGAAGAAATATTTGATGATACAGTAAGCAGAAAAATAGATGCTGACATCTATATTGACGATAAAAATATTGGAGGATTCCCCGGCTGGAGCGAAGTATGGCAGATTTTGACCCCCTATGAACAGCTGCAGATTGAAGCTGAAAAAAGAATTTCAGCTACCAGAAAGAATATCTTTAAACGATTGTTTACTTCGAAAGAGAGACCGAATGAAAACTGATTATCAAAAGCATTTTTTCCCCCTCTTACTCTTGTTTGTGTTAACATGGACACTTTCATGTTCAGGCCGGTCAGGGAGACCTGAAGAAATCAAGATATCAAAGGTTTTACCTGCGAGCGAAGAAGTCTCTTCAAAACTTATTAAAGTAACTTCTCCTGATGAAAATGCAGGATACAAACTTAATCAGGCTATAAAAGTGACACTTTCCCTTCTGGATAAGAAAATAATACCCGACTCTGCAACTCTCTATTTTGATGGTATTTATGTAACTGCAATTAAATCAGATCCATGGACGTATTCAATTCCGGCATCTTTTAATCTAAAAACAGGCAGAAAATCAATAAAAGTAACAGCCTATAAAGAGGGCAGGCCTCAAAACACAATAACCAGGTTTATAATTATCTATTCTGATGTTGTACCTAAAAAGTATGGCTATAAAGTAGTACATACCTATACTCATAACAGAGATGCCTTTACCCAGGGACTGGTATATGATAATGGAGTTCTGTTTGAAGGAACGGGCCAGGAGACGGGTTCTTCTTTAAGGGAAGAGGAGCTTGAAACAGGCAGGGTTCTCAGACAGCTTAACCTCGATGATGCGTTGTTTGGAGAAGGAATTGCACTTTATAAAGACCGATTATACCAGGTTACATGGAAGAGCAAGATCGGGTTTGTTTATAACAAATCGGATTTTAAACTTATAAATAAGATTTATTATTCGACCGAGGGCTGGGGACTGACCACTATAAATGACAGGATTGTAATGAGTGATGGGACAAATATTCTCTATTTCTTTGAACCGGAGATGTTTACGGTTACTTCAAAAATTGAAGTTTATGATAATGAAAAGAAAGTGGATCAATTAAACGAACTCGAATACATAAATGGCGAGATCTGGGCAAATATTTGGACGACTGATATTATAGCAAGAATTGATCCCGCAAGTGGNAANGTGCTTGCTTATATTGATCTGAAGAACATCCTTCCAAAAACTGACCGCACTGAGGATACAGATGTCCTTAATGGTATTGCCTACGATAGCACAGCTAAAAGGANATTTGTTACGGGCAAAAGATGGCCGAAGCTTTTTGAGATAAAACTTACAGAATGATTTTTGTTCCGTATACTATTTTAATACCGTCGGGTATAATATTGAATTCTACCGGGGTTTGTCCAAGTGATTCTCCGTCTGCCTCAGTAAACATAACTGTATCTGATGTGACTTTAATGTTTTTGCATTTATAACCTTCTATTTTTGGATGACGCAGAATTGTGCCATCGTACAAAATCTTCAGGTTTCTTATTATCTCAAATTTACCCATCCCGTTTATTATGGTCAGATCGAGCAAGCCATCATAAGGTACAGCTCTTGGAGTCTGCCTCATGCCACCTCCGCAATATCTTCCATTGCCTACATTTAATGAAAAAACATCCGCATCGATTATTTCATCATCGACAGTTATTCTCGCTCTTGTGTTTTTATACGAAATAAGACTCATCAGCAGGTTNTAGAAATATATAAGTTTTCCNCCATGACCATTGTCTTTCTGATGATTTGTTTTTTTTACGACCACCGATTCAAACCCTATACCGGCTATGTTAATAAAATATCTCTCCTTTTTCTCAGATCC
>JGI20214J51650_10000385_pt1 | contig 27735 bp, 30 predicted proteins | sample WetSurMetagenome_FD_51650 | JGI IMG/M metagenome (IMG submission 51650) | reverse complement strand
TGCCCAGGTGGCGGAATGGTATACGCGGTAGTCTCAAAAACTACTAGTCGCAAGGCTGTGTGGGTCCGACTCCCTCCCTGGGCACAGTGAAAGCATTAAAGATTGGGTTTTTAACACTGGCTGTAATTTATTTACTTTATCACGCCGCCAACCTACCTAATTACGATCTTCTGGATAATGTTAATTTAATAATTCATGAGGCGGGGCATTTGCTATTTGCCATTTTCGGTGAATTTATATCATTTACCGGTGGAACATTTTTTCAATTATTAATTCCGATATTATTTATAATTTATTTTCTTAAAAAAGATTTGTATTCCGCATCTGTTGTTTCTCTTTGGCTGGCCCACAGCTTGATCAACGTTTCTGTTTATGTCAGCGATGCAATTGAAATGAAGTTGCCCCTTTTGGGAGGAGGAATACACGACTGGAATTACATGCTTTCAAAACTCAATCTATTACCTCTTGCGCCCTTTATCGGGTCCGCCATATTGTTTTTAGCTATTGCAATCATGATTATTTCTTTTGTTTCCGGAATTATCAGCGTAGTGTATGACAAAAAAATCTTATTTGTCTGAAGGTTCTTCTGAGGATTCATGTTTTCTGTCAACATTGTAGAATTTAATTCTGTCCCCGCGGAAAATAAGATCTACCTCCCCCATCGGGCCGTTCCTGTGCTTGGCGATGAGCAGTTTGGTGGCTATGGTCGGCGTAATTTCCGTATCAGGACGGTACAGGAACATAACTACGTCGGCATCCTGCTCTATGCCTCCGGACTCTCTGAGATCTGCCAACTGCGGCCTTCTCTCTCCCCTATGCTCAACAGCACGTGAAAGCTGTGAAACAGCCAAGACGGGAACCTTCAGCTCTCTTGCCAGATTTTTTAAAGCCTGAGAAATCATCGAGACCTCCTGCACACGGTTCTCATAACGCCGGCCGGGATTAACCAATTGAAGGTAATCCACAATAAAAAGGCCGACATTTTGCTCCAACTGAAGTCTTCTGGCTTTTGTTCTCATCTCCGAAATTGTGATTCCGGGCGTATCATCAATAAAAATCGGCGCATCCGCCAATTCTCCCATAGCGTTAGACAACTTAGTAAAATCAGATTCCGATAATTTGCCTGTCTTAATTCTCCAGGCGTCAACATCCGCCTGTCCGACCAGCAAACGGTCGACCAATTCTTCCTGGCTCATTTCCAGAGAGAATATCGCAATCGGAGTTTTGTCCACAACTGCGGCATATTGAGCGATATTTACGATCATCGCCGTTTTTCCCTGTCCGGGACGCGCCGCCAGAATAAGAAGATTTGACTGCTGCATTCCCGACAATGTATTGTCCAAATCAATAAATCCGGTTTTTATTCCTCTTAGTCCTGCGCCTTTTTTATGGAGCTCATCAATTCTGTCAAAGCTCTCGGCCAAAGCATCTTTCAGGGGGATAAACGATCTTAAGGAGCTTTTTTGAGATATTGCAAAAATCTGGGACTCTGCCCTGTCCAAAATAGTATCGATTTCTTTGTCTTCTCCGAAACCCATTTCCGCAATCTGGGATCCCGCCTGAATTAGGGCTCTTTTCGTTGCCACGTCTTTTATTAAAATTGCGTAATGCTCAATATTTGCAGCTGTTGGGACAACGTTAATAAGCTCTGTCAAATAAGATTGCTCAAATCCTTTGATGCTGCCTTCTTTTTTAATTGCAGCGCGCAAAGTTAAGACGTCAATAGGCTTCCCCTGTTCGTACAACGAGAGCATTGACCGGAAAATCATTCCGTTGGTCGGATTATAAAAATCCGAAGGGGTAATAATTGAAGAAACTGTCGCAATAGCGTCCTTGTCAATAAGAATTGCTCCGAGAACACTTTGCTCTGCTTCCTCATTGCTTGGGGGAACCTTTATGCCTGCCATACAATTTTACCCTAATACCGCTACTTCCATCTCCATCGGTAGTTTATCTTTAGATATTGATATTTTTGAGACGGGAATTACGCTTTCTTTACCCAAGGCTTTTGCCGATTCAAGTTTCTTTTCTCCGTACAAAACAGTCATTTTGGGCTCCAGAGCAGTAACGAATGATTCGCTAAAATCGCTATTGGTATTTACTATGGCTATCTGACAGGCGTTAAAGCCTTCAGTCTTTGCTTCTATTGCGTATCCCAAGATAACACTTATTTCGTCGATGGAAAATCTGTAAATCGTACCCTTAGGTGTTTTTATGCCGGAAATTTTTACTCCGCCTACTTCATATTCACCCGGACCGCTTATTATGATTCTCGAATCGGTTACCCTTGCAACGTCAATATTTTCTTTTCCGTCAAGAAGAATTATCGCGTCCGCTGATGTTTTCGGCATTTGCTTTGAAGGATCAACAATAAAAGCTGCTTGTCTGCTTTTAAGCTTTACTGTATTTGAGTCAATAATTGAAATATCCACCTCAACATCCTATCACAGTCATTTTTTCTTGACAAGAGGATTCTTTTATCGTATTATCAGCTTTCTCAGGATGAAAAAAGAAAAACTGATATTATCTGTAATTGCTGTGGTTTTTGGCTTATTGGTCGCAGGGTGCGGCTTATATTTTTTCCGAGCCGCAAAGACCAATCCTAACGCCAACACAAAAACTATATCCTTTACCTCTCCTACTCCCACATCCCCTCCCTCTATCTCTTTAAAACTGAATCAGCCAAAGGATGAAGAGGTGGTTAGCAGCAAATCGCTCGTCGTATCGGGAAAAACCCAGGGCAATGCTATCGTTGTTATCGTGACCGATTCCTCGCAGGATGTTGTTACGCCTTCTTCCGACGGAGAATTTTCCACAACCGTTGATCTTGACGAAGGGCAAAATACGCTTGAGATTACTGCTATAGCGCCTAACGGAGAAAGTGTCTCCGATAAAATGACTGTTACTTTTTCTCAGGAGGAATTTTAATTTATGAATAATAAAAATTTATTATGCTTATTTCTTGCTGCCAGCTTATTTTTTATTCTTCCATCAGCTTATGCCGCAACGCAACCGTCCGTCTCCTCTACTCCTGAAGATAATGCTACTCAAATACGCGACCGGTTAATAACGAATATTGCATCCCGGGTTGCACAATTAAAGCTGGTTGAAAAACGCGGAATAATCGGCAAGGTTAATGAGGTTGCAAACACGCAAATAACGATCACCGATTCTCAAAATAATATCCGCTTCATAGACGTTGACGAACTGACAAAATTTTCAAACCCGGCCACCAAAGGCGCATTCGGCATTTCAGATATTACAAAAAATTCGACCGTTGGGATTTTGGGATTGTATAACAAGGACTCGCGCAGAATTCTAGCCAGATTTATTGATGTAATAAGCGCTCCCGCTATTATTCACGGAGGAATTTCCGAAATAAACAACGTGGACTACACGTTAAAAATTACAACACAGGATGGAAGACAAATGGTTGCTGACATAGAAAATCTGACCAGAACTTATTCTTACACTCAAAAAGACGGATTGCTCAGAGCAGGATTCTCAAAAATAAAAGAAAATTCCAGCATTATTGTCATAGGAGTATTAAATAAAACAGAAGAAAACCGACTGACTGCGACCAGGGTTATGTTTTTCCCTGAAATTCCGCTAAATTCAAAATGATTACTTCTCTTGAAAAGCTTCAGGAAGAATTGAAGAAAAGCTCTTTTAACGCAGTTCTGGTCTCTTCTAACCCTAACATTATTTATTTAACTAATTATTCTGGATTCTCCAAGGAAGAACGCGAGGCTTTCTTATTTATTGTAAAAGATGAACAATATGTCTTAACGGATGCTAGGTATGCAGAGGAAGTCAAAAGGTTAATTCCGGATTTTAAATTGATTGAGATTTCTTCAAAAAATTCTTTAAATCAAATTTTGCAAATGCTTAAGTTAAAACACAAAATAAAAAAAATTGGAATTGAGGAAAATAATCTCAGGGTAAGCGAATATAAAAACCTGACAAAACTTTTTAAGAATACTTTTCACTATGGCGGCTTGCATTCCTTAAGAAGCAATAAAACATTGGATGAAATCTTTAAGATAGAAAAAGCTTGCAAGCTCGGCGACAAAACTTATAATTATATTCTGAAAGAATTAAGAGTCGGAATTTCGGAAAAGCAGTTGGCGGTTAAGATAGAAATGTTTTTAAAAGAAAATCTGGCGGATATTTCTTTCACTCCGATCGTCGCATTCGGAAAGAATTCCGCCGTCCCCCATCATGTTCCGTCTGACGATAAGCTAGCAAATAAACAAATTGTACTGCTTGATTTCGGAGTCAAATTAAATAATTATTGCTCCGATATGACCCGAACCGTGTATTTCGGTTATGCTCCTGACGAGTTTAAAAAAATGTACAATATAGTTTTAGAATCGCAAGCTCAAGCGATTAAGCATCTTAAATCATTAGTCGCAAATCATAAATCAATCCCGGCCAAAGATATTGATAAAGTTGCCCGTGATTACATAATTTCAAAAGGTTATCCCGGCATTCCCCACAGCTTGGGACACGGAATCGGAATTGAAGTCCATGAAACTCCGCATCTTTCTCCAAAATCAAAAGACATTCTGAAGGAAGGCATGGTTTTTTCAATAGAGCCGGGTATCTATATTCCTAATTTCGGCGGGGTAAGAATCGAAGACTTGGTAGTTCTTACAAAAAAAGGTCCAAAACTCCTCACCCACTCCCCGAAAAATCTAATTGAGATATAATTATACCAGCATATGGAAACGGGAGGATTTTTGACCAACTCTGAAGCAAGAGGAAAAATGTCACCTATAGACAATGTTGTGGCTTCTGTAGCATATTCTGTTATTGAAAATCTTCCGGATACGGAGACTCTCAAGAAAATGGGTCCAGACGAAAAGAAAACTCTCCTTATCGGCAACCGAGAATTGGTCTTACGCGTATATGACGATGAAGCAATTGTTTCCAATGGGAATAAGGGGAAGATCAAACAAATAATGTTGACCGATGAATCAAATTCCAAAGGAAAAACTAAATTTGGAATTTTTACTGACGAGGATTTTAATTTGTTACTCGGATCAGTCCTTAAGAATATACCCGTTTATTTCACCAAACCAATTAATCTGAAAGAGATTAGAGAAGAATTAAATGAAGACAATAAAAGAAGAATAACCAGATCTCTAGCTAAAACTAATAGTATAGAAAGAACCGCTGTCAACTTGAATCTAAGACCAGATTACGTTTCCAACACAGTCCGTCTTCTTAATAAATAGCCTCAAATACTTAGCAACCGCTCTGTGTAAATTTACCCCTTGACTTTAGTTAGATAAAGTACTATACTTTAGTTTGGTAAAGCTTAAACAGAATGTTGGATAAAGATACAGAGAAATTATATAAAGCATTCCTTTTGCTAAAAAATGCTGGTGAATGCAAGCGGTTTTTAAGGGATTTGCTGACAGAACCTGAAATAAAAGAGTTTGCCAATAGATGGAAGGTGGCGCGGATGCTGGATAAAAAAATATCTTATGAGGAAATTGAAAAAGAAACCGGAATGAGCAGCACAACTATTGCCAGAATTAGCAAGTGGTTAACAGGGGGTAAAGGCGGATATAAATTAATGCTAAAAAGGATAAATAAATATGAAAAATAATGTTTTAAATATAAATGAGAATCATCATGCTCGCCTATTCAAAGGCGGGATGATTTTTTGTGTTTAAAATTTAAACTAATATAAAAATCTCAACCGCCAAACAGGCGGTTTTTTTGTTGAAAAAATATGGAAAAAGAATACTTACAAAAATATCTTCAAATTAACAGAGGCAAAGATAATATCTTTGACTCCAGAGATGTCCCATTTATAAGAGTGGCTCCTGAATTATCTGATCTTGGAGAAAATACTTATGTTGCTAACGAATTTAGAGAAAAATGGCCGGCAATAAGCTTCAATAAGGCAAGTTTGGTTGATGGAGCCGTATTAATACAAGATGTCTCTGCAGATAAAAATTTAACTGAATCTATAAAAAAACTAAACGAATTCTCAAACATAACATTACAGATCGTAGACGGATTAAGTCTAACGAGGGATTTAATAACTCTAATTAAAAAAGACAATATTTTAGATCTCAATCCGCTAATCATCTATCCCGGCAATGGAGCTCGATCTGTCAAAAGTTTTGCGGCTTCAATTGATGCAAGATTTGATAATGGAATATATCTGCCAACAGGAAGAACAATGGTTAGAAAGGGTGAATTTAAGCTAAGCGTCGATTATTCTTCTTTACCCCAGCGCATTAATACTAAAAATATTTTAATTATCGACGATGTTGTGGCAAGCGGACAGACAGCACGAACAATCGCTTACGGAATAAAAAATAGATTTCAAAATGCTAAATGTATGATTGCAGCCTGGTTATTTTTAACCCCCATTGATTCACAAAATATTGATAGTCAGTCTGGCTTAGAAAATATTAATAAAACATTTACATCACTTGCGCTAAAAGGAAATGCTGTATCCCGACCTCCGATTAACAGCCTTTCTTGCTTCATAAAAAACGGAGGAAAATATGACTTAATAAAGAATGGCTTCATTCAAAATTATATTAATAATAAAGAAAGATTTTTAACAGCTATTGATGATTATAAAAATTATGAAAACAAATGAATCAAATATTACTTGTGGTAAGAAGGAAATTTCGGATATCGTATTGCTTCCCGGTGATCCGGCAAGATCGAAGTTGATAGGAAAAATATATCTTGAAAATGGTAAATTAATTCTTGATTATCGTGAATTTCTCGGATACACAGGGTATTATAAAGGACAAAGAATTTCAGTTGTTTCAACGGGTATAGGTAGCCCGTCCACAGCCATTGCTGTTGAAGAATTAATAAATTTAGGCGCAAAAATACTCATACGTATTGGCACTTGTGGTGGAGCATTAAAAAAGGAAATCAAAACCGGATCAATTATTATTCCCACAGCCTCAATTAGAGAGGAAGGAACTACCAAAGAATACTTGCCCAGCGAATTCCCTGCCATTGCCGATTTGGATGTGGTCCAAAAATTGAGCGAATCAGCAAAAGATCTGGGATTTCGATATTATGTTGGAATAAATAGAACGCACGATGCTTTTTATGGACAATCCAAAAACATAAGGCAGTGGGGATCCATATATCTAAATAAAAGGATGAGAAATTGGACATACCCTTTATTGAGCTCTGAAATGGAATGTGCGCCTTTATTCCTGATCGGTTTACTCAGAGGAATAAAAACAGGCGCTGTGCTAGCGGTAAATGCAAATCCCGAGCCGCTTAGAGAAATTATGGAAAACAAATTTAAATTTGACGTTCCAAAATCGAAAACATATACCACTGAGGCTAAAGCAAGCATTGACCGCGCAATAAAAACCGCCCTGGAAGCTTCACTAAAGTTAGCAAAAATGATATGATTAAATTCGTATGATTAAACCGCAAACATTAAAAGGATTCCGGGATTTTTTGCCGGTGGAGGCAAGGAGACGGCAATTTGTTATAAATACCTTGAAAAAGGTGTTTGAGTCCTATGGCTTTGAACCCCTGGAAACTCCTGCTTTGGAATATGAGGAAATTTTGCTTGGGAAATACGGCGATGAGGGCGACAAATTGATGTACCGCTTTGAAGACAACGGCAAAAGAAAAGTAGCACTCCGATATGATCAGACCGTTCCCCTCGCCCGCGTTGTAGCCCAGTATCAAAATGAGCTGCCAATGCCATTTAAGCGCTATCAAATTCAAAATGTATGGAGAGCCGAAAACACACAGAAAGGCCGCTTCCGCGAGTTCCTGCAGTGTGACGCTGACATCGTAGGCTCCTCTTCCCTTTTGTCCGAAATTGAAATAGCCAAACTCGCTGCAGAATCACTTGAAAAATTGGGGTTTAAAAATTTCAAAATCTGCGTTGGAGACAGGAAAATATTTGAAGGAATTTCAGCCGAAGCAATTACAATTGTTGATAAACTTAAAAAAATCGGTGAAGAAAAAGTCAAAGAAGAATTGAAAGCGAAAAACTTAGATGAAAATATTCTGGAAAAAATTAAATCCTCAAAGCCTACTCAGGAGATAGAATCGGTCTTAAAAAGTTGCGACAAAGCTTGCTTCGAACCCACGTTGGCAAGAGGTTTAAACTATTATACGGGAATAATTTTTGAAATTGAAATTGAAGGATATTCAGCGGGCTCTGTTTGCGGAGGAGGAAGATATGATAATTTGATTGGAATTTTCGCTGGCAAACAAATTCCTGCGGTTGGATTCGCTTTCGGATTTGACAGACTTGTGGAGGCAATGGAAGAACTCAAGCTCTTCCCTACTGATTTAACTACTACGAAAGTTTTAGTAACGGTTTTCTCGGAAGAATTGAAAGCTAAATCTCTAGAAATTGCGAAACTATTAAGAGAGAAAAATATCAATACGGAATTATATTTAAACGATGTCAAGATCGACAAGCAACTAAAATATGCTGACAAAAAACAAATTCCCTACGTTATAATTGTCGGTCCCGATGAGGCTAAGAATAATACGACAACAGTCAAAAACCTAAAAACCCGCACACAGAAGACAGTAAAATCTCAAGATCTGATTTCTGAGCTCGGATAGCATTTTTTGCGCAATAGTAACTTATTTCTCCTCTTGTATTAGTAATCTTCAAATTTTTTTATCTATTCGGAGTATGTGTGCCCATATTTAGCCTTGATATGTTCCTAAAATTAGGGTATAATTATAGCATCATGAAGACGAATATTCATCCGAAATACTTTAGCCAAGCGCAGGTAGTTTGTGCCTGCGGAAATAGATTTACAACCGGATCAACTCTGGAAGTAATCCATGTGGAACTTTGCAACAAATGCCATCCTTTTTATACAGGTGAACAACGATATGTCGATACTGCGTCCAGGATTAAGAAATTCCAGGATAAACAAAATATTGCCAAACAATATCTGACCAAAAAAGTTAAAAAACAGGAAGAACAAAAAGCTAAAGACACAGCGCCTAAAACTCTACGGGAAATGCTCATGGCTATAAAATAGCTGATTAACCCTCACATGTACGATTACCGAATTGTCCAAATTCAAGAACTTGAAAAGAAAATTGAAGAAACCACTACTCTTCTTTCTGACCCTGCGTTAAAAGAGATGGCGGAAAAAGAGATTGCAGAATTGCAATCGCAAAAAGAAGCGCTGGAAAAAACACTGCAGGAAGAAGCCGAGTCGGGTGAATCATTGGATAACCGCAATATCATCATGGAAATCAAGGGGGCTGCAGGAGGAGAAGAAGCAAAATTGTGGAAAGATGAATTGCTCCGGATGTATTTAAGATTTGCCCAGCTTAAAGGCTTCCAAGTTGAGCAGGTTGACGAAGGAGTTATGAAAATTTCCGGCACCGCCTCCACTCCCCCTCCGTTCAAAACTTTCAAATTTGAAGCAGGCGTACACAGAGTCCAACGGACTCCCGAAACGGAAAAGCGCGGCAGGATTCATACCTCAACCGCAACCGTTTACGTCTTGCCGGAACTTGAAGATATTGACCTTCATATTAATCCCGAAGACATCGAATTTGAGGCCTTCAGGGCAGGCGGACACGGAGGGCAAAATGTCAATAAAGTTTCAACTGCCGTCAGAATAAAGCATAAGCCTACAGGAATTGTGGTAACAGCCCAAACCGAAAGATTCCAGGCACAAAACAGAGAGATTGCCATGGAACTTCTCAGATCCAAGCTTTGGGAAATGGAAATTGAGAAGCAAAACAAGGAAATTTCATCCCTCAAATCAACACAAGTCGGACGCGGCATGAGGGCAGAAAAAATACGCACTTATAATTTTCCGCAGGACAGACTTACGGACCACAGAATCGGAAAATCCTGGCACAACCTGCCTGTTCTTTTGGATGGAGAAATAGATGATGTTTTCGATGCTTTCAAAGGTACCGCTGATCCTTCAGCTTAAGACTCGATATTCCCTCCAAGTCTTTCCCGAGAATTTTTGCAAGTTGTCTACCCCCCGCCAAATGCGGCAAAACAACATAATCGGCTCCTTCTTTGTATAGCTCTCTAGCCTCATGCTTGTCATACGCCATGACAACTACTTTTGCTTTCCTATTTTCATGCTTCAGGGCTCTTAGCAACAGAATATTATCTTCAACGTCAGGAATTGTCGAAATAACCAAACTTGCCATGTCCAGCTTTGCTTTCTGCTGTATGTCCACATCCCCAATATCTCCGAATAACTTATAAATGTTTTCTTTTCCCTCAAGTTTTTTTACAATTGAAGGATCAAAATCGACAACCACGCATTTATCATCGTTACTTAAGGAGTCAACGATACTTTGACCCATCTGATCTCCCCCGACAATAACCATATGGTCTTTCAGATCATCAAAACCATCTGCTCCGATTATCAATTTCTCTTCATGTGCATTTTTCTTTTCGAATACTGACAAATACTTCGATAGTTTCAAAAAGATACTATTGTTGTTAACCACCACATACGAAGATAGTACAAAAGTGATTATTCCGACCAACGTTATAAGAGAAAGTGTACTTGAAGGCAAATTATATGCTTTATGTGCCAAAAAAATAATGATCAGAGAAAATTCGGAAATCTGAGCAAGAATTGTCCCGGACATGAATGATGTCCTTTTACGAAACCCCAATAATCCCAAAATAACTATTATTATCAAGGGTTTAATGAGAAGAACGAATGCAGACAACACTATCGCAGGGACAACGATCGAAGGTAGGCTTGAGAAATCCATATTGATTCCAAGAACTACGAAAAATAAAATAATAAAAAAATCTCTTAACGTTCTGGCTTTTGCAATTATCTGATAATTTGCCAGACTATTTGTCAATGCAAGACCTGCCAGAAAACCACCGATTGAAATCGGAAATCCGATCAGGGGCGAACTAATGAATGCCGAGAGTCCAAAAAGCCAAGCTATACTTACTAAGAATAATATTTCCGAAGACCCCGACAGTTTCTCAATGATCTTTGGAAATATATTAAAACTCAAATATCCTATCGATCCAAATAATAAGATACATTTAAATCCGACTATTAAAAATTGCATCATGGGAGAGGAGTCAATGTTTGTTCCTGCTGTTGAAAGAAATATTAACACCATGATTTCCAAAAAGTCCTGCATGAGAAGACCCCCGACCGCTATTTTTCCGTAAAGACTATTTAGGTCTTTTTTATCAGACAATAGTTTGATCCCGATAACTGTACTTGAAAAAACAAGCGCGATTGTCATATAGATAGAAGTCGTCAGATCAAATCCGAAGAAAACAACGAGAGGAAATCCCAAAATAAATGTAAGAAGCATTTGCCCTACCCCCACAAGGAATACGGTTTTCCCGATCAGAAAAAATTCTTTAATTTTTATCTCGATTCCCATTAGAAAAAGCAAAAATGTTATTCCGATATCTGATAATGGTTGGAGAAAGGCATTGTTGTTAGCGGGAAAAAATCCTAAATTTCCGATAATAATTCCCGTCAGGATATATGCGAGAATTATCGGTTGTCTAAAAAATTTAAAAAATACGGAGAGAACTGCAGCCAGACAAACTATCACGGTTATTTCCAGAAAAATATTCTGCATTAAATTATTGTAGCAGATTTATTCCGCGCTGTAGAATTTACTGAAGATAGATTATTTCTTCCTGAAGAGATATATCAAACTTTTCTTTGACCGTTTGTTTTGCAATTTCAATCAGCGCTTTTACATCTTTGACTGTTGCGTTATCAATATTTAGAATAAAATTAGGATGCTTATCGGATATCATGGCTCCCCCCACTCTTTGTCCTTTTAGACCGGACAGAGATAATAATTTTGTGGCAGGAATAATCGGAAAGGGATCAACTTTTACAATTGAAGAAAATTGTTTCTGTAATTTATCGGAAAGAGAATTTAAGGGAACATTTTTGAAAGTACTTCCAAGACTTGGAAGATCCAGTGGCTGATGAGTTTCCCGATAATTTATGTTTTTGTTAATTCTTTCTTTTATTGCGTTTTTTTCGCCGGGACCTAATTTTAAAGTCACGCTGGTTATGAATTCATCCCTGGCAACACCGGATTTGAATATGCTGCTACGGTATCCGAATTGGCACTGAGCGTTGTTCCTCAGGACTTCCCTTAAGGTCTTTCTGTCAAGACTTCGGACTTCAAAAACACTATCTTTTGTTTCACCCATAAATGCGCCTGCGTTCCCCCTGACTGCTCCTCCGATTGTTCCGGGAAGACCTCCCGCCCATTCCAAACCGGAAAGAGAATTTTTAATACAGTAATCCAAAAGATCTTTAATCAATACTCCGCTACCAATATTCAAATCGTTCCCCTTTTGCGCAATTCCCTCCATCTTATTATAAATTACCAGACCGTCAAATCCTTCATCGCTTATCAGAACCTTTGTTCCTCCTCCTAAAATTGCAATTTTATTAAGCCCCTGTGATTTGGCAAGCCTGAGAGCCTCTTTCAATTTTTCATTGGAGGAAACTTCTGTAAAATATTCTGCAGGACCGCCGATACGGTAATTAGAGTAGTTTTTGAGAAGGACTTTTTTTTGAAAATTCATTTACTGGTTAGGAGCTGCTCCTAAAGCTGCTTTAACTTCAAAGGTCTTTCCGTCTCGCCAAACAGATAGGCTAACTATGTCTCCTATTTTTTTCGTAACGATTAAGCTGCTGACCGTATTGTCTTGATCGTTAATTTTCTTTCCGTTGATACTTAGGATTATGTCTCCCTGTAGAATTCCCGCTTTTTCTGCCGGAGATCCGACTATAACGCTTTGCACATATGCTCCCTGAGGCACATTGTTATAAGTTGCCACATCCTTGTTGAGAATCTGATATGTAACGCCGAGGTACGGCCTGTTGAATTGTCCGGTTTTATTGAAATTATTAAGGCTGTCTTTTACGATATTTATCGGAAGGGCAAAGCCGATATTCTGTCCGCCGGAGGCAACTGCGGTATTGATTCCGATAACTTGTGCTTTTGAATTAACAAGCGGCCCGCCCGAATTCCCGGGATTTATTGCCGCATCTGTTTGGATTACGTTGTCAAGCTTTTCAACAAACCCCTCAAATTCGCTTCCCGCAGTAATTCCCCGTCCCAAACCCGATATAACCCCTGTTGTTACCGTACTCCTGAATTCTCCCAAAGCGGTTCCGATTGCAATTACAAATTGGCCTACCTGAAGATTTGAAGAGTCTCCCATCGTAACTGCCTTAAGCTCCCCTGTGGGGGACGTAATTTTTAGAATTGCAATGTCGTTTAAAGGGTCTCTGTAAATGTTTTCGACTTTAAACTTTTTGCCGTCAGCCGTAATTATCTGGTATTTTACGCCAATATCGGACACAACATGCTTGCTGGTTACGACTAATCCGTCTTTTGAAACTATAAAACCAGAGCCGATCGCTTGGGGCTCAGACGGAATAGATTGCTGCGGAAGACCAAAAATTGAAAACGGACCGAAATTATAACTATTTTTCGAGGCAGAAGACATCTCTTCCTCAACTGTCACGACTGAAGGCCCGACCTTTTTAACGGTGTCTATCGTCACCGACTCTTCGGTAACAACCTCAATTTTTTGAGACGGCAAATTTACATTGTGATTTTTTATGAACGCTGAAAAACTGGGATAATATATCACTGCCGCATTCCAAATCCCGAGTATAGCTATGAGGATAACAACGATTACGATTAACTTTCTCATTGTTAATTTGTTTTATTTTAACAAAGACAGGACCGCTTTTTCAAGCTGGGTGTCGTGGCTCGGATCTTTTTCATCCAAAGAAACTTTTATATCTGGCTCCAAACCTTTCCCGTGCACCCAAGTACCGCTCGGAGTCAGCCATTTTGCAATGGTTACATGTAAGCCTGCTCCCCCGCCCAAATCTTCTGCCTCCTGGACTGTGCCTTTTCCGAAAGATTTATCTCCGACCAATATTGCCCTCTTGTTATCCCTTAATGCTCCGGAAACTATTTCGCTGGCCGATGCGCTTCCCCCGTTAATAAGCACAATAATTTTAATTTTAGTATCCGTGAGCAAACCGTTTCTCTGAACGTTAAAGATGCAATTTTGTGGACATGGATCTTCGCTGACAACTTTGGTTCCGACCGGCAAAAACTCTGAAGCGACAAAAGTAGCGTCCGCCAGATATCCTCCGGGATTATTGCGAAGATCCAAAATAAATCCTTTGATGGTTTTGTCCGACTGCATTTTAAGACTAATATCATTGATTACGTCGGTCCAATCGATATTAGTTGCGTCTCCAAATTGAGAGAGTCTGACATAAGCCACTTTTCCGGCTGTATCTTTCGGAACACGGACTCCGCCTATATCCGTCGCATTTTTTACCCATCCGGCGACACTTTTTACAGTTATTGTATCTCTGACGATTTTTACATCCAAAGGCTTTTCTGATTCTTGGTGCAGAATAGTTAAGGTGACACTTGTCCCCTTAGGTCCTCTGATTTTGTTTACCGCAGCGGGCAGTGTCCAATTTGTTGTTGCTTCCGAACCGACTTTCAATATCATATCTCCCGCTTTTATTCCTACTTTCTCCGCAGGGCTTCCGACAAGCGGAGCTACGACGATGATTTGATTATCTTTTAACCCCAGCTCCGCTCCAATCCCCGAGAACTGTCCGGCTAATCCTTCCTTAAAGCTGGTGTTCTGCACCGGAGGAAGATACATCGTATACGGATCGCCGAGACTCTGAACCATACCTGTAATTGCGCCTGTTAACATTTTTTGAGCATCAATTTTGGTCTTGTCATAATAGTTGTCTTCAAGTTTTTGCCAGACGATCCAGAAAGGAGAAAGATTAATTGAGGTTAGTGACGCAGGGGCTTCTTTATTGACAACTGCAACTGTAGGTTTGTAATTTTTCCAGGAGACGGAAACCTTGTTAACACCGAAGTAATAACCTATCAGACCAGAAATAATCAACAATACAATAACCTGTAATGCCTTTATTTTTCTCATAAGAGGAATCTTGAGTTACACCATCAAGGCTAAGTGCCTTGAATATTTTATGTTCAGTCCCAGTGCCTTCTGATGCTTTGAACACAATCCATTATGTGAAGCCGGAATAATTTTTCCCCTTTCGGTTAAAAATCTGGAAAGCGTACCTATTTCCCAAAAGGAAGGCTCTTTCTTTTCGCTACAGAAATAACAGACTTTCGGAACTGTAAATTTTCTCCTTGGTTTTCTAATCGGTTTTTTCATATTTAATTTTAAAAAGGTATATCGTCAGGCACTACATCTTCCGTCGGCGGCTCAACGGCTGCCTCTTTTGTTGTTGCCTCTTTTTTTGTTTCTGATTTTACTTTTTTATCTTTCGGCTTTGCTTCTTCCTCGGGAACCGCTGCCGGCTCTGCTTGTTCGGGCGTGGGAACCGCTGAGGCGCCTGCCGTACCCCTGTTACTGTCCAAGAGAATCATGTCCGAAATAACTATTTCCGTCCTGTTTCTTTGGGCTCCATCCTGCCCTGTCCAGGTTCTCGTAGACAGTCTCCCTTCAACATAAACTTTCCTTCCCTTGACTAAAAACTGGGAACAAAGTTCTGCCAGTTTGTTCCAGGAGACAATATTATGGAACTCCGCCTCATCATGTTTTTCTCCGGCGTCTGTCTTCCAGCTTCTGTTGGTAGCCAGTCCAAAAGAACAAACCGCTGTTCCGTTGGGCGTATATCTTAGCTCCGGATCTCTGGTTAAATTCCCGATTAATTGTACCCTATTCAAGCTTCGCGCCATAATTAAGTATTATTTAGTCCTCAACAACAAATGTCTCAACACGTTATCATTTTCCAGCAATTTTCTTTCGAAGTCTGCCGGCACATTTTCACCTTCCAGGACAAAATCAAAATAATACCCGTTTGCTTCCCTCTTGATCTTGTAAGCCAGGGCTTTTTGCCCTATTTCATTTTCTTTTACGACTTTCAGGTCTTTCAGTAATGTTTTCACTCCCGTAACCAATTTCTTCCTCAAAACTTCCGTCAGGGACGTCTTTACCACCAATATTAATTCGTATGATCTCATGTTTCACAATATTACCATATTAGCATTTCTAAAACAAGATCTTTTGAAGATTAATTTCTCTTCCGAAGAAGGCTTTTAATATTCTTACTGTCAATTCCCCAAATAATGTTTCCTCAGCATTTCGGGAAATTTTTCAATCGCATATCTGAGCATGGTTCTGGGCATAACTTTACAATGTTTATCTAAAAATTTAATTAATATTTTCTGATCTCTCTTCCCTATCTCCCGCAGCATCCAGCCCACCGCCTTGCGCATCAGGTCATGTTTGTCATACAAAAGCATTTCAGAAATTTTTAAAGATTCTTCAAATCTATTGTTTTTAATAAACCAGAAAGTTGCCAGAACCGCAATTCTCCTCTCCCAAAGATTTTCCGATTTTGAGAGAATTTCCAATATTTCAAAAGGGTGAATCTCTTTATGAGAGATTTTTCTTGCTATTTCATTTGAAACTATTTTGCTGGCTCTGGCAGCAGTCTTATCGGAATTATTTAAATTTACGGTTTTAGTGTTTCCGATAGGCTTAGAAAAATCTTCGAATAAATGAGATGAACCCGCAATCGTAAACAAATGTTTTCCGACAATATTTGGCGCTGACAAATCAACCAAATCCCAATTATTAATATATTTCATGTTTTTGATATAAAAATGAAAACATATTTTCTTGTGGTTAGTTGTATTGTATTTATTTATTAATATAAACAAAGCAATTAGTCTTTCTTCATGATATTTCGATGCAATTAAAGATTTTAAATCGTTCAAATCCAAATCTTTGTATTTTTTTGCCAGAATTCTGGACTGCGGCACCACTATTCCCAAGAAAACATCACCTTCTGCATACTCCCCTTTTCCTGTTTTGAAAAATCTTTGCAGATGTTTCGCCTTCTTCGGATCAGCCAGTTTTCTGATATCTTTTTTTAATTGTAAAACGTTCATGAATTACGATGATGATACTATATTTTTACTGGAAAAAGAAGGGCAAAATTGGTATAATACACATCTCGATAATTAACACTAACATGATACATGAGACAATACAGGAAAGAACGCCAATACAATCTGTTTCTAGGACAGACAGCGAACGTAGAAACGAATATGAAATAACTAAAGGGAAGGTGTTTGAGTCTTTGGCAAGCCACATATTCACATCTATCATTGATTCGGGAAACATTTCAAAGCTTAGCAGACATCCCAACACTATTTTGGAGCCGTTGTGCGCTAAGAGATTTAAAAATTTTGCATTGGAAGAGGTAGGATTTGACTTAACTGAAAAACGTAAGTGGACACCCGAAGAAAAAGCAATTGCCGGAAAGTTTTTGGTAAATGGGATTAAAAAGATATATGATGAACGGTTTACTCCTAACGAGCCTATACGCAGTAAATTATACGCAAGACAACTCGAAGAAAAAGACTACAATTGGAAAGAAATACAAGCAACATTAGAACAGCACTGGTCACTTATAGATAAAGAGGCTCTATTGATGAAGAAGAGAAAAGAGATTTTACTATATATCGCAGATAATGAAAATAACAGAGTAGCTCAGACTGCCAGAGATCTAAATACAACATCCTCGACAATTAACAATACAAAAAACACTTACAAGCTTGACGAGAATAATGAAATTATTAAAAAATAAGAAGGTTTAAATTAAGCTCCTATCTTAAATTCCACAACATCGCCGTCTTGCATGATGTAATCGCGGCCTTCCAAACGCGCCTTCCCCAGTTCCCTTGATTTTTTCCAACCATTGTTTGCTACAAAATCCGAATAAGACACGACTTCCGCTTTGATGAATTTCTTTGTGAAATCTGTATGGATCTCTCCTGCTGCATTCACAGCATCTATTCCTTTTCTGATAGTCCATGCGCGCACTTCTTTTACTCCACAGGTCAGGAAAGAGATAAGGCCCAAGGTTTCATAAGCTTTTTGGATAAGCCTCTCAAGACCCGATTTTTTTACTCCCAAATCCGCAAGATATTGCTTCTGCTCTTCGACTGATAATTCCGACAAATCAGCTTCTATTTTTGCGCAAATGACAATTATCTTTTCGCTGCCAATGCCTAAAGCTTTTGAATATTGCTCAGTAATCGATTTAATTTTTTCTTCCGAATAATCGCTTTCCGCGACATTTAGCACAGCAATTTCGGGCTTATCGGACAAAAGAAAAAATGTTTTGACATATTCTTTTTCCTCCTCAGTTAATTCAATTTCCATTGCTCTTTTTCCTGAATTCAGGCCTTTTAATAATTTCTCTATTGCTGTTTTTTCAGATTCTTTGGCAAATCTTTTTACCTTGCTTTGGGCAACAGTCAATGTTTGTAGGTCCGCAAGGATCAATTCCGTCTCGATCGTTTCATAATCGGTTTTTGGATCAACAGAACCCTCTCGGATAATCGGAGCTTGCCCTGAGCTTGCCGAAGGGTCTTCAAATGCGCGGACCACGTGTGCAATTATTGAAACTTCGCGGATATGTGACAGGAATTTATTTCCGAGTCCCGCTCCTTCTGACGCACCCTTGACTAATCCTGCAATATCTACGAAATTCACAGTTGCCGGCTTAATTGGCGGCAACTCAGTCATTCCTTGCCCTTCCGAAGCTTTATGCGAAGGAGGGTTTTCTTCTTCTGCGGTTATCTTTGCTAAAACTTCCAGTCTTTCATCCGGAACCGGCACAATTCCGACATTTGGCTCGATAGTGGCAAAAGGATAATTCGCAACATATGCCTGCTGTTTTTTCAACAGCGCATTAAACAGTGTTGACTTTCCAACATTCGGAAGTCCCACGATCCCAACTGATAAGTTCATAAAAAGATTATAACTGAATTTATTATAAAACGAAATATAAAATATATTTACTCCAAGCGGAAATTAATACGTTGTAATAATAAGTTTGGGGCTGCTTGCACTTTCTTTTGATCCAAATTCAATTCTACCATTTGCCCCTTCGTCTGTTTTTTTCAATAACCAGCCATAATTCTGATTTGTACCGTTGACGAACGATTGGATATCTGACGTAACATCAAAAGTGATTGTTCCTGTTTGATTATTGTTGATTGTTGTTGTAGCTGTCGGAGTTGAAATAAACGGCCAAAAACTGCTATTATTCATATCCCATACCGTTGTTCCACTGCAGTCATCATTATGATTATTAATATTCGCATCGATTGCGCAATTCCAAGTTACACCTGAATCGGTTCCCCTGTTGGATGGACTGTTCCCGACAATATAACCGTTTCCTTCTTCCCAATCATGAATAAACCTAGTAAGATCTATTGATCTTCCATTACTTCCCCAATTATTTCCATTATCGCTAATTGTCAATTGTAATGTTGCCGTAAAAGTCAGTGCATCTCCTACTGCTTGTTGTATTTGTTGCTCATCAAATTTAATAAGCGCTCTGTTGTGTCCGCTACTTTGCAATCTAAAAAACGTTGATGCCCCCTCATTCTCATTTTGATGACCATTTTTTATATATGTATCCGCTACGGGAGTAAGGATTGTAAGTGTGGGCGCAGGTGTCGGGGTAGGAGTTGGCGTTGACTCAAATTCTGCAAAGGTATAGTTTTGTGTTGTTACTTCTTGGCTATCAAAAATGTCATTAATCTGTAAATAAAATGCGGTATTCGTATTTTCAATAGCGTTTACTTCACTTGTTGAGAAAGAACAGGAATTGCTTGTTGTGTATCCATCTCGATATTTCACCTTAACGGATAATGAGTCCGTCACACCGGTTATCCTACAAACAAATGCATTATTCGAATTCAGCGAATAGCCGCCTACCATAAAAATTGTTCTGTCTCCGCTCTCTGAGATTCCAGCAACCGTTAATGGCGCGTCTGTTAAGGTTACTGTTGCATGGTCAGCCCAACTTGTTGGACCAACATAATTATTGCTAGTGTCTAATGGGAAAAGACCGAGAGCAACTGATGTGCCTAGCACTGACGGCTTAACATCTATTGAAACGCTTGTAAATTGACTATCGGAGTAGGTATAGGTAATACCACCTGATCCAACAATGAAATCAGTATTACATATAGTCGGATTGAAGTAGTCACAAATAGCGAGACCGTTATATTCACTGGTAGGCATATCTTGGAGTTGGACTGTTAATGTAGTACTATCAGTCATATGCGCACCTCCAAATACAAGATGTCCATAAGCAACATATGCAGCTTCTACCTTTGTTACGGAAAATGAAGATACGAGCAAAAATGCTAAAAAGAACAAAATGAGTTTCTTCATGCTAATAGATAACAAACTTACGATTTTAGGTTATCAAGAATTCACGCTAGACACAATGCTATCAAATAGCACAAAACAGATCAATTTTTGAATAAACCAAGCTCCTCGCAAAGATCTAGCGGACTGGCATTTTAACCTGAAGCTTAATAGAGCAAATTGTGGTTTTATTGTTCTGCGAGTTCCAACTGATAAGTTCATAAAAAGATTATAGCAGAAGATCTTTTGTGAAGTTATATCTCAGGTTTTTCTTTGTCAATTTTGCCTTAATTATTTTAAGGTTGGTTTTTCTTTAGTTTGTAGATTTCGAAGTTATCCTGACGGTAAACCAAAGCATAATTACTTTCCATATGGTCTCTGATCAATGTCTCCAGATATCCTCTGGCTGCAGCCTGACCGTCAAGCTCAATATAGTCAAAATACAAATCATCAACTGCCTGAGCATAGCCTCTGTCACCCGTTAATTTTGAATAGTCAATCCAGTCAAAAGTGGTAATATTTTTCGGAGCAAAAATAATATCATGCAGGGCAAGTATTACAGCTCCACCGTTTTCGGTCAGGATTTTATCTCCCGATTTGATAGTTTGTTTTAAATATTGATTCAACCTGGTTGTATCTTTCCATTCTGTTTGAAGACTGTAAGAAAGCGCTCTCGAATCATTTAAGAAAAATAGGGAGACAACTAAAGAAAGTGTTATCGTAGTATATCTAATAAATTTATTGCCGTTTAGAATTAACAAACTCAATCCGTATCCCACGATCACTGAAGAAAAAATTACGGTTAGATATAGATGTTTATTAAAGGTCTGGGATCTGTTGATGGCAAGATGAAATATAGGGACAATTGCAGCAAACAATGCTAAAATCAGCACAATTTTGTATTTTTTTCTGATTAGCATTATCGTTGACGCGGGAATTGCGGCGAGTAAACCGTATCCCGCAACTTGATTGATAAGGCCAAACAATTGCCAGATATTTTCCGCTTTTCCCATGTCTTTATGTGTCAATAGATATGCCATCAAATCGTTGAAATTAAATAAAAAATAGATAGCTATAGCTATCGCAAAAACCAGATAGAGATAAATTAACGATAATCTTTTATGAACCGGTGGTCTACGACGGATGATAAAAACGGAAAGCAGGAATAATGCCGGGAGATAAACAGCGATGATGATTTTTGTCATAAAAGCAATGACAAGGGAAATTGCGGAAAGGAAATAATATTTTCCATCTTCAAAATCTGCCGATTTCAAAAAACAATTAAGCGCAAATATCAGCAGGAAAAAACTCAGCACATCCAAGGTTGCCAGCCTGCTGACGTAAATCCCGATTGCACAAAACCCGCTTATAAATACTGCGATTATTCCGGCGATTTTGTTGGTTTTCTCATCAAAGAGATTTAATAGTCTGCAAAATCTGTAAACTTCTTCTATCAAGAATATCCCTAAAATAACATTCAGAAATCTTGACCCTGTCAGCCCTCCTATTTCATAAGCCAGAGCAGATATAACCGGATAGATGTAGGGGGAACCTGCCATCCACGCATTCGCGCCATAGCTATACCAATCCCCCTGGAACAAGCCCAGCTTCCCTATTACGATATAGATTCCTTCATCATTGAATGCTGAATTATAATTTAAATTATAAATGCGGACAATAAAAGCTAGAAATATAACTAAAAATACGACAACGTCAAGAGGCTTGCAATCTCTTTTCCTGAATATATTTATGATTTTTGTTAGCATAAAAATTATCTTGCTTGTACCGTATTATAAGATTATATAAATTATATAGCAATGGACGAGGCCGTTTGCAGTTATTGATTATTTGAATACATTTTTTGTTCATAGATTGTTTGCAAGGAAAAAATATGATATAACCTGAACTAAATACCTCTGCCCCGCCTAAACCATGCTTGTGCAAACAATATGAAACGTTCTGCGAACATCAGAAAAAGAAGGAAATCAGGTAAAAGAACGAAATTTTTGGCTTCAGTAAAACCGATTGTTATTTTTTCAGCTAGAGAACATTTTGAGCGTATTCAAAAATCTTTAAGTAATTTTTCTTTATCCGATAAGCCTTATGACAACAGGATAAAGATTGCCAGACCTATCGGACATTCCTTTCTCTTTTGGCTGATACTACCTTTTGTAATTTTATGGTTGACGGCAGGATATTTGGTCGGTTTTGTCAAGGATAATCCAGGCTGGTCCAAAGCCGAAAGCGATTCTAACGTAAAAGCTCAAACCGTGCCATACGTCCAAAAATACCCTTTTGTTAACATCGGGAACAGTGAAGGTTTTGCGACCTTCTGGTTTGATGATGCCTGGCTTTCCGACTACATGAATGCCTATCCGATTCTAAGACAACATAACTTTACTGCCGCAATTGCCGTTCCTGTAAATTTCGTTGAGCAAAAAAACTATGTAAATTGGGCGCAACTTAGAAAACTTCAGGCAAGCGGTTGGGAAATTACCAACCACAGTTTGAATCATGATTGTACGATGAATACATGGAATAAAAAAGCAGTCGAGAATGAATTGGATAAATCATCGGAAATACTTTGGAAAAACCGTTTGTCTTCAGATATCTTTGTAACACCTTGCGGAGTTGATAGCGAAATTATGCGCGAGGTGGCAGCGGAAAAATTTCTTGCCTACAGAACGGTTGATCCCGGCTTCAATGATATAAATTATCTAAATATATCTGATATAAAGGTAAAAAATATTGACTCCGACATCAGCGTTTCTGAAATAGAAAGCTGGATTGATTATGCGAGAGACAATAGATACTGGGTAATTCTTGTTTTCCATAAAGTAGGAGAGGAAAACGGCGACAGGGATGCAGAAAAATACGATATCGGCAATTCTGATTTTTCAGAAATAGTAAATTATGTGATGTCATCAAATCTAACCGTTGTAGTTCCTAGTCAAATTTTATAATACCTATGACAAATTTATCTTATAAAATTGCTGTTATCGTTCCCACTTCGAATGAAGAGGATGTTATCGTTGAAACTTTGCAATCAATTATGAAATTGGTAAACGGTAAAGATCTGTATGTTATTGATGACGGTTCAAAAGATAAAACCATTCAGTTATCCAAATTATTTACATCGAATGTCCTTTCCATTCCCCATAGCGGCAAGGCAGGGGCCTTAAATTTTGGTATTAAATACTATAATTTGACGAAAAAATATGACTATATTTTGTTTATGGATGCTGACACTCAGCCCAGCCGCAACTTCTTGAAATTCTCCTTAAGACATTTTCGTTCAGATTCCAATAAAGATATTATTGGCATCGTCGGAAGAGTTAAAGGGCAGGGCGTAAATTGGATATCAAAATACAGACAATGGGAATATCAGATATCTCATCTAATTCATAAAAGGGCTCAGAGCTATTTAAAAAGTATTGTTGTCTTACCCGGTTGCGCAACAATATATAGAAGTTATATTTTCGATAAGTTTCGATTTCCGAAAGGCACATTAACCGAAGACATGGATTTTACTTTTATGCTGCACAGATCAGGATATAGTAATTTTGTTTTTGAAGCAAAAGCAATTGTTTATACCCAGGACCCTGTTAATTTGAAAGATTACATCAGACAGTTATTGAGATGGTATACTGGCTTTTGGCAAAATGTTAGAAAACACGAGATTCCATGGAAAGGACAAATGTTGGATCTTGAAGTCGTAATATTGGCAATTGAAGGACTTTACAATAGTCTTCTTGTAATTCTCCTGGTAACTTCACTTATCCCTATAGTTATAAATAATCAGATTTCGATACTCGGAATACCGTTTCTAATTGATTTTTTTCTTTTCTTCCTGCCGACATTAATCTGGAGCATTATCTCCGACCGGGATTATTCAAGAATATTGCTTGCTCCGCAATTTTATTTACTAAGGTTTTTATCAAGCCTTATCTTTCTAAGAAGTTTTTTCAGCGGGTTCTTGAGTCTTGAAATGGCCTATATGTGGAACACAAAACGATACCGCTATTCGGCAAAGGAGGCAACGCAGTAAAATGGCTATGTCCGGACCACAAATAGGCGGGTTTTCTCTTATTTTCCATGCAATTATACTTATAGTTTCGTATATCAACGGTAAAATTCTGAGGTTAATCTCCCTGATTACCAGATTTTTTCAAAAAAAGAAGAGTCCATTCCCCCCAAATTCCAAATAATAAATTTATTAATCCCGTTTTTTCTTAAATTTTCAATCTTTTTAATCATTGCCTGAGAATCGGAAAGCCAACCGACAAAATCGTTGCCGTTAACTACCGTTTCCCCCGAAGCTCCATTGACGCTTTGGCTGTATTTTTTATTTTCCAGGTATTTACGGAATTCATCATATTGCAATCCGCTAGCATCTTTGTTGTTCGTCCAAATGTATCCGTATGAAGGAATTCCGATAACAATTTTGTTTATGTCAACAAATTGCGTGCTGTAGCTGACAACGCTTTCTGCCCAGTCAAGAGGAGCAATTGCTCCGGGACCACTTGCAGCAGAATGCTTGTCGTAAACCATAATCCGTACTTCACTCGCAATTTTGCCTATTTTTTTCAAATCCTGAGTGCTTCCCTCTTCTGATTTTTCGTTTGCGGTTTGGGCATTAACTGTCACGGATAGCAATAAATTGTTTTTGACAAGTTCTGCTGACAATTTAGACAAAAACAAAGTAAACTTGTCCCTGTCTTGTCTTTTGATGTTCTCAATATCAATGTCTATTCCGTTAGTGTTAAGCGATATTATTTCGTTTGTGAGTTGGAAAATAAAATTGTCTATTAATCGTTCGTTATTTAAGAATCTACTCAATTTTTCCGCTGTTAATTCAGTTCCCAATGTGGGTAAAACTTTGATTTTTTCTTTTTTTAAATCCGCAATTACTCTTCGGCGGTCGATTTTGCCGACATTTGCCAATTTATAGTCATCTCCAATTATAAACCAGACAGGGGAAACGTTTTTTATTTTACCCTGATATTTTTCAATCAAATCGTATGCCTGTTCTTCCTTCCACCATGCAACCCAACCTGAAATTTCCGGTTGGGGTAAGGGCTGTGAAATTTTATTAACCACAACTTTTTTACCGACTGAATTGATGAAGACAAATACGATAGCTAGAACAAAAAATATTAATAAAATTATAATTGCCTTGCTAAATCTAGCTACATTTTTCATGGATCAATAAATTCTTTTATACGAACCGATTATAACAAGAATTAGAAAGAGAAACTAACTGAAATTTTTCAAATGAAATTGATAGTTTGACAATGGCTCACAAAATAAGCATAATTAAATGAAATATGGCAGAAGGAGGAATGGACTCTCAACCAATTAAAGTCGATGTAAATACACCTAGAGCTTCTGAAACCGTACTTAATCCTTCAGCAAAAGCTGTCAACGATAATCAGGAGATTAACGCAGCTGGCACATCACAACCGGTGGAAAAGGCAGAAATTCAATCAATAAACGAATCTCAGGAAAAAGCAAGGCAGGCTCTCGAAAAACAAGAATATCTTGATCAGATACACGCTGAATATAGCGAACAGGCAGGAAGAGAGCTTCCCCCGTTTACCGAGGCTGAAAAGGCTGATTTGTTGGTTAGCAAAGCAGATTCAGACAGTTTGAAAAAACTGACACCTGAACAGTTGAAATATCTTGAAGAAATGCGTGTTGAAGAAAGTGCGCATATGGGAAACGAACGTCCCCCATACAACGAAGCTGAAAGAGATGAGCTATTGGCTTTGAAAGGGAGAATAGACAGCGCGGGCGGTAATCAAAAATATCTTGATCAATTAGTCACTAACGCAAATAGTGGCCATAAAGAACCAATCGCCACCACTACCCCACAACAAAACCAAGAGAACAAGTAAGCTTTTGGAGTTTGGCTAGAAAATATATCCTGATCGAAGTTAAAAGCTTGATTTTTGGGGCGAAATGGTATATCTTGCTCTGATTATGGCTCAAATACATGAAATGCCGCCACGGTATTTACCCTCAGCTTCAGAACATGCATATTTTCCAAATGTCGGAAATAACGAAATTCTCGCAAAGGAAGCATTGAGAAGAGCCGGAGACAATCTAGTCTACGCATTGGAATACGGCTCTCAAGTAACCGGCGACGCAACTTCCAACAGTAAACACGACATGATATTGATAGTCAAAGACACAAGAAAATTCCATAAATCCAATATGAAAATTTCCCCGCAGGACTACGCATTTCCCCACATAGTTGCGTGGCATGCCAAACTGAATACAACCGGATTTAATTTTTACCAGACTTCCATCAATACGGAAAATGAAGCTATTCGCGTAAAATATGCTGTAATTTCCGAGGAAAATTTTATCAGAGGCTGTAATGGAAGCCTGAGAGAAAAGGAAAAGGATGGAATAGGAATTTCCGGTCTTTATGTCGCGGGGAGAATGCAAAAAGTAGCTCTCCGTCCATTATTTAAGGACAGCAAAAGTCAAAGTCTAATAGAAGAAGCAATCAATACTGCCAGGATTGACGGAGTCTGGTTAGCTTTGGCTCTTGTTCCTGAAGAATTTTCTTTGGACGATCTGATTAAGAAATATGTTTCGCTTAGTTATGTAGCGGATATCAGGGTAGAAAAACCCGGAAAAGTTCAAATTCTCATTGACAAAAGCAAAGCTGATTATGAAAAAATGCTAAATCCGATTCTTGATTCATTCTCATCGCAAGACTTAATCCAGCATGGAAGCGACGGAAAATGGAAGAAAAATCAGCTTATGCCGGAGAAATACGCAAAGGATAGATTAAACCAGCTAAAAAGCAAAACCGCAAGGGTAAATTATGTCAAGAACCCATTAACTATGGGAGGCGGAAGAGGCATAAAATACGCTGCGGAGAAAATGGTCAGAGCAAAAAAGGAGCAGGTAGTCCGTTTCGTATCCCGGCTACGCAAGCCGAAACTTAGCTAGAACTGGTATCCGAGGAAATCTTTAATCTCCTGAGGAAACTTGTCTATCTCATCCCCCAGAGACCCCTTTAACTCACCCAGCTGTTTTTTAACGTCCTTCTTAGTAAAATCTTCAGAGTAAGGTTTTGGTTGAAAGACTATGGTTTTGTCCTCTTTTATTTTAGGATTGCTTATCCCAATCCCGAGCATGTCCAAGACGTCTTTGAAAGATTTATAATTGAATGGACGACTCAAGTCAAACCTTATTCCAATTGGACTCGGCTCTTCTTTCGTGCCTTTGCACATACGGACTTCAATTAAGGAAATTATGATTGCATTTTCTTCACGCGGGCCTAAGTTAATGAAAGATTTTAATCTGTCCAAGTCTTTTCTTTCCGAGCGCTTCAGTGTTTCCATAGTACGGAATATACCAAAAATCCTCTTTTACATCAAGTGTTTAGCTTGCCTCCAAAATCCAAATATGCTAAAATTGTTAATCATGAATCACGAAACAGATACCGGAAATTATAAGCCCAA
>JGI20214J51650_10000384_pt1 | contig 27758 bp, 35 predicted proteins | sample WetSurMetagenome_FD_51650 | JGI IMG/M metagenome (IMG submission 51650) | reverse complement strand
CATGAGGTGCAGCCGCTTTCCCTGTTCCTGAACGGCATCACCGCACTGTTCTCGCTGTTCGGCTTTGCGCGCAGCGGGCTGGTGGCCTGGCGACCGGCGATCCTGCTCGCCGTTGTCACCACGATAGCTGCACCTTTCGGTTCGTGGCTTGCCTTGCACGTGGATGCACGTTATTTGTGGGCGTTCTATTTCGCCGCCGTCGCCTTCCTTGCGTGGCGCATGTTCCTGCCGGAGAAGCCCGGCACTACCTACTCGTCTGAACCCAATTTGAAACTTGCGCTGCTGCTCGCCGCGCCAATCTCAGTAGCTGCCGGCATGCTCGGCGTTGGCCCGGGTTTTCTGCTGTTGCCTACACTCATCCTGGTTGGATTCGAGCCCAAGCATGCCGCCGCCATCAATGCGCTCGCTGTCACACCGCCTTCTTTCTCGGCACTCATCCCGCACCTTGCCACCGCCAGGGTCGATCTGACGCTGGCCGCGGTTCTGATCGTCGTGGGTGCAGCGGGCTCGTTCTTCGGTGCACGCATTACCAGTCTGTACGTTCCGGGCAAGCGCCTGAAGCAGGGCTTCGGCGTACTGATCGTGGTAATGACGGCCTACAAGCTGTTCCAGATACTTTCCAAATAAGGAGATGACCATGAAAAAAGTCGTGATTCACATTTTCCATGATGACGCGAGCAGCCTCGGCACCGGCTCCCACGTATCCGAGCGCATCCGCCAGGTTAAAGATCAGCAAGGCGTGGCGCTGGAAATCTATGTGTTCGGCCCGGCAGAAAAAGCCATCGCCGACCCGGCCAACGGCGCGTACCGTGACACCTTGGTTACTCTCGCGAAAAATGGCGTGCCGGTGCTTGTGTGCCGTGACATCGCGGAAAAAATGGGTAAGGCCGAGGAGTTCACGCAACTCGGCTTCAAACTCGAATACGCACGCGATGCCTTCGTCCGCTATGCCCTCGAAGGTGCCACGGTAATCAGTTTTTAAGACTGGCACCATGCTTCCGAATCGAACTGACGAGGTCAACAGTGTGGTCGAACCTGCGTTCGTGCTGCTGTTTTCCATACGACTGAAAGGTGCTTTCAAGGGGTTTGGCACGTCAAATCCCGGGGTGGCGCAGTTGCGAACGGAAGAATCGCAGGCTTACATGGCGGAACTCGCCGAATTCGAACGGCGGCTGCTGGGCAAGGCATTTTTGGAAACACGGCGCATTGTGCGCTGGCCACTGGGGCGAATCGCTTTGGAGGGATTGTCGGACAACGTTCCCATTCATGCCGATGTCTATCTGCTGAGCCACAAGACGGGCGTAGCACTATGGGAGGTGTGGCTGCCCGCGACACCCCAAAACTTCGACGTTGCGCGCTGGATAGCCTGGCTTGATCCCGAAGCGGAAGATGGTCTGGTGGCGCGGCTATGGCGCGTGCTTGGACCGATCAACCACGAGATCACCGGCAAATCTGCCTGGTCTGGACTGTACTTCCCGCTGACCCTGTTGCGCGTGCCGCTAGAACCGCTGGCAACTTTCATCGGGCAACATGGGCAAGACATCGTGCGTCTTTTGTTCCTTGACCGTTCACACCGCATCCTGAAACAGGAAGTCGTGAACGAGGAACTGGCCCGCGACTACTGTGCAAAGCAAGGCGGCATGACCCTGCTCGCGCGCCGCAGCGGGATCGATTTGCATGATGCGGCAGAAGATAAAACCGAAGACGCGTCGTCCGCCAACCTGCCACCGAAGAGCGCATTGCCTTTTCTCATCACGCTCGAACTTCTGCTGCTCGAACACGCGGTGTTGCAACATCTCTATGATCGGCTTTCGCGCCACATGCCGAAATCAGTCGAGGAACTCATCGTCCTCAAGCAGGAAGTGATCGACGGCCTGGAGGAATACTACGGCGCAATCACCAGCGCCAGCCGTTTCAGTGATGCAGTGACGAAAGCCGGGGAGCGACTGCTCGGGGTAGGAGATATCTACGACGCGGTGAAGGAACGACTGGAAGCAGTGAGCTTTGCCATCACTACGCGCGCCCAACTCCACATGACGCTGATGCAGTTCTGGCTCACCATCGTCTTCGGTGCCACCGAGATTGGCTTCATCGCCTCCGGCATTGCTACTTGGTATTATCGAACCGGGCTGGGGGTGGTACTCTCATGGACACTGGGCGCGAGCGCAGTGTCGGGCTTCATTCTTTGGCTGCTATTGCGGGGGAAGGTTGAATGAATAACGCGGCGGCCTCTTTGCGTTCCCCCATCGTTATTGCGTCTTCAGGCCAACATGGAATTTATTAAACCGAGTACGGCTCCGCCACCCAGCTCCTTATCAATGCCACTTCGGTATCCGGCAGGTAACTGAACCCGGCCTCCAGATCGCGCGCCACGGCATAGGCGATCTTGGGCGGCGTGATGGTTCCAGCGACCAGGTGTGCATACCAGGCAGACGTGTATCCGGCCGCCCGATCGAAAGCCTGCAGCTGCGCATTCATCTCCACTCCGGAAAGATCGATGTTCCACTGGAACGGTTTAAGTTCGCGCGCATGGCGCGATACCAGTGAAGCCGTGATCACCGGGTTGCGATAGCGGTCCTGGTGTTCGCGCAGTGCGACGATCCAATGGTCGCTGAAATGCCCGCGTGCAGCGGCACTGCTGTGCGCCCATTCCGAAAGCAGGCGCGGCAATCCGGCATGGTGCTGTCCTGAGGGCGATGTCCTGGCAACGGTCTGCTGCATATCGATCAGCCGCCTGAACCGGTAACGCGGCGCGGCAACGGCCTCACCTTCAAGCACATCGGGGGCGATAGGCTCGGTAAGTTCCTGCAGGTCTTCGGGAGGTTTGTCGGTATCGATCAACTTGCGATCCAGCACCTCCTGCAATTCTTCCACCTCAAGCTGCAAGAAATCCGCCGGAGCCGGTCCGTACGCGGCAACGAAGTAATGCGTGCGCCCGGTATGGCGTGTCACCAGCAGCCCCTTGCCCGCATGACGTTCGACCAGCTCGCCCATATCTCCGTCGCAGGCAGCCAGTTCGATCTTCGCCCAGGTTACCAGGCTCTCGGCGATGCGGGTACCGTCGGCGGTGATGAGTCCGCCGGGACGATACCAGCCGCCGCGATTCAGCGCATAACGAAAGGTGCAGCCGGGGCGGATGCGATTGGCGATCTCCAGCAATGCGCTGTGGTGCGGTCGCGGCGGGACGGCTTCGATCTCTTCTGCCAGGTTGCGCAAAGTGGTTTCGTCAAGCGTATAGATACTCATTCGTCATCCCCAGGCAAATAGTCATTCAATCGCTGGCGCACGACAGCGCGCACGTCCGGCTCGTCATCGTCCACCAGTCCGGCAATGTTTTCAAGCGGTGCAAGCTGCGCCGCTTCCAGGCGCACGACCCAATCGCTGTCTGCCAGCATCGTTGCCGCATCGGCCGGCAACACGCGCGCCGCAGCGATACGCCGCACTTCCGCATCTTCGTCTTTGGCCATCATGCCCAAGGCAAACGACGGCAAGCGCCGCGCCACTTCCTTGCGCACTTCCCTGTCCTCGTCATCCACCATGCGCGGCAACTGCCCGTGCGGCAGGCGCTTCGCCGCCTGCAGGCGCACCAGATAATCCTCGTCTCCAATAAAGGCGGTCAGGCGTTCCGGCGCGATGCGTTCGGCCACCGTCATGCGCACCTCGCGGTCGGTGTCGTGCAGGTAGTCGTCCAGCTCATCGATCGGCAATCGGCTCGCCACCACACGGCGCACCACCTCGTCGGCGTCGCGCGGCATCTGCCGCAACAACTCCAGCGGCGCATAGCGTGCCGCGATGGCACGACGTTCCCAGAACCCGTCGTTCAGATAATCCTGCGCCACCTGCGGATTGCGCCGCAGGAAGCGGTCGATCTGGCGGCCGCTCTGGGCTGTCAGGCAGATGTCCCCGGGCACGCATTTACCTTCCGCCAACAACGCCCGATGAGGACAAACCGAGCAGTCCGCGCGCATGACATCGACCAGCGGCGATGCCCCAGAATGGCGTTCCGGCATGTTCAAGACCTTCAATTGTCGCTCCGCAATAAACCTGTGATGGAGATGAGCAACCATTGTGCCAGCAGGTGAAATAGGCCGCAAACCCAGATAAGACGGGGATAGCCGCAGATTCAAAAAGAGGGGATTTGAAGTTTTTGTAGCGATTGCTACAAAACGATGCATTTCAGGCCAGCGGTTTGCGCAACACCAGCATGTTCGAATGTTCGAAGCCCAGCCTGCGGTAAAAATCCAGTGCGGCATGATTATCACGGTCAGCCAGCAGGGTGACGCGCGTCATGCCTTGCTCCTGCGCCCAGGCCAGCACATGTTCGACCAACTGCCGTCCCAGTCCGCTGCCGCGATGCTCGCTGCGCACGATCACATCTTCCAGCAACAGGACGCGTCCTCCTTCCGCAGTGCTGACGGTCACCAGCGCATTGGCCATGCCCGCCACCTTGCCGTCGACGCGCAGCACGAACAGCCTGCCCGATGAAGGTTCGTTGAGTATCAGGCGCAGGGCGCGCAGTTGCTTGTCGAGTTCCGGCTGGAAATCGCTTTCCAGCGTGAACAACTCGGCGAGCAGGCCGGCGAGTTGGGGCAAGTCATCTTCTTGCGCAAAGTCGATCGCTATCATGGCACCACCCTGAAAAAGCGCACCTGCACATCCTTGGGAGGGGCGGTGTAAGGTGCGGAGGTCACCAGCAAGTCTGCGCCGGCTCGCACATAGGCCGCGGCATTGTCGGCCCGGATGCCGCCAGCCACCGCAAGTACCGGCTTAAGCCCGGCCCGATCCAGTGTGCCACGGCATTCGGCAACGGATTCCGGCGAAAATTTTTCCAGCTGCAACACCTCTGCACCGGCTGTGGCCCAGATTATTGCCTCCCCAATATTCTCAACCTCTACCACCAGTTTTCTTTCCGGCTCGGCGCGTTTGATTCTCGCCACTGTCGCTGCCGCTTCTTCATTGAGATACAGGCGGTGTTCGGCAAACAGAAGCAGCGATTCCGACAAGCCGAGGCGATGCATGGTCGCTCCTCCGGCGCGCACTGCCTTGACAGACAGCGCCTTGGTGCCCGGCACGTTCTTGCGCGTGCATGCCACCGCAACAGGCGATGCTGCCTCTACGATGGAGGCGCTGGCAGTACTGATGCCGCTCGCCCACTCCACCAGCACCTGTGCCGTTTTCCATACACGATGCAGAATCTGCGCATTGCCCTGCGCTTCAAGCAACAGCTCATCTTTGCCTGCAAGCTGCCCGGAATGCACATGCACATCGGCTTTCGCACCGCTCAAAGTGAACAGGCGCGCGGATTCTTCAATGGCGCATACCACCATTTCCTGCCGCGCGCGGAATTCCAGGCGTGCCGTCTGCTGTGCCATTCCCAATGTCTCTGTAGTGAGATCGCCGCAAGGCACATCGTCATGCAGCAAGCGCGCCAGTTCCTCGTCCGTCAATGCCAGATAACTCATATCCCGTTCACCCGTTCTTTACGCCATCAACGCCACGCTCTTGACCTGGGCGAACACCTCCATCCCGGCTGAGAGCTTGAGCAGGTCGCGCGAGCGGCGTGTGATGCGCGACAGCAATACATGCGACTCGCCGACTGCCAGGCGTACGATCACCTTGTCCGGCCCTTCGTCGCGAATCTCGGCAATGCGCGCGTGCAGGATATTGGTGATGCTGGAACCATGCGGCTGTTGCGTGGCGATACTGACGTCGCGCGCCAGGACGCGAGCCCGCACTTTGCTGCCAAATGGCTGCTGCACTTGCCCCACCCACAGGCTGCCGCCGGAAAAATCCAGCCGCGTCAGGTGATAGGTTTCATCGTGCTGCGCCACCGCCGCCTCGATCACCGCGCCCGCGTCGTCGAAATGCGCAGTGGGCAGATCGAGCCGTGCCAGCGTTTCGCCTAGCGCCCCGCTGGCCATCACGCGGCCCTGATCGAGCAGCACCAGATGGTCGGCCAGCCGCGCCACTTCATCCATGGCGTGGCTGACATAGAGCACGGGTATCTCCAGATCGCGATGCAGGCGTTCCAGATACGGCAGGATTTCCTGTTTGCTGTTCGTGTCGAGTGCCGAGAGCGGTTCGTCCATCAGCAGGATGTGCGGGCTGGTGAGCAACGCGCGACCGATGGCGACACGCTGGCGCTCACCGCCGGAAAGCCTTGCCGGATCGCCGCGTTCAATCAGGCGACCCAGACCCAGCCATTCCACCACTTGTTCCAGCGGCACTTTTCGTTCGGACAAAGGAATGCGCTTCAGTCCGTATTCCAGATTGGCGCGCACCGACAGGTGCGAAAACAGACTGGCTTCCTGGAACACATAACCCAGCGGGCGTTTGTGGACAGGCTCAAATATGGTTTCGTCCTGCCAGGTATCGCCATCCACATGCAGCGTGCCCGTGGCGCGTTCCAATCCGGCGATGCAGCGCAGCAAGGTGGTCTTGCCGGAACCGGAGGGGCCGAACAAGGCGGTGACGCCGACCGCAGGCGCGCTGAAAGCGGCATCCAGTAGGAAACTCTCCAGTTGCAACTTGAAACTTACCTGGATCTCGCTCGCCGCCTTCGCGTTCATCGCGTCACTTTCCACGACTTGCCGCCCGTGAGATACAAGCCCAGCAACACGATGAACGAGAACAGCACCATGCCGCCCGCAAGCCATTGCGCCGCGCCGTATTCCATCGCCTCGACATGGTTGTAGATGGCAACCGAGAGCACGCGCGTCTCGCCGGGGATGTTGCCGCCCAACATCAGCACCACGCCGAACTCTCCCACCGTGTGCGCGAAGGCGAGAATGATCGCGGTGAAAAACCCGGGACGCGCCAGCGGCACTGCCACGCTGAAGAAGCGATCCCACCTGCCCGCACGCAGGGTGGCGGCCACTTCCAGCGGACGCTTGCCCATCGCCTCGAACGCGTTCTGGATAGGCTGTACGGCAAAGGGCATCGAGAACAGCACCGAGCCGATCACCAGCCCGGTGAAGGTGAACGGCAGCGCGCCGATATGCAAAGCTGCGGTCAGCTCGCCCACGATGCCATGCGGCCCCATCAGCAACAGCAGGTAAAAGCCGAGCACCGTCGGCGGCAACACCAGCGGCAATGCCACCAGCGCCGCCACCGCACCCTTGTACCACTTGCGGCTGTGTGCCAGCCACCACGCCAGCGGCGTGGCGATGAACAGCAGCAGCAGCGTGACGACCCCCGCCAGCTTGAGCGTCAGCCATACGGCCTGCAGATCGTCGGGGTCAAAAACGGTCATGGCTGCTTCACCTCAATGCAAGTCGTAGCCAAAATTGCGAATGATCGCCACGGCTTTCTCGCTCTTCAGGAATTTGAGGAACGCCTGCGCCGCTGCCTTGTCCTTTGCGGAACTCAGCAGCACCGCGCTTTGACGGATGGGACTGTACATAGATGCCGGCACCAGCCACCAGGAACCTCCGCTCACCTTTCCGTCCTTGGTGATCTGCGACAGCGCAATGAAGGCCAACTCGGCATTCCCCGTCGCAGCAAATTGGTAGGTCTGTGCAATGCTTTCGCCCGTCACCAGTTTGCCCTGCACGCTATCCCACAACCCCAGTCCTTCCAGCGTCTCTTTTGCGGCGAAGCCGTACGGGGCCAGCTTGGGGTCGGCGTAAGCCAGCTTTTTGTAGCCGCCTTTGCCCAACACGGCGCCCTTGTCATCCACATAACCCGGCTGCGCACTCCACAACACCAGCTTGCCAAAGGCATAAACGAAACGCGAGTTGGGGACGGTCAGCCCTTCCTCTTCCAGCAGCTTGGGATTCTTCTCGTCCGCGGACAAGAACACATCGAACGGCGCCCCCTGTTTGATCTGCGAATAGAATTTGCCGCTGGAACCGAGACTCACCTTCACCGCATGCCCGCTCTCTTTCTGGAACAGCTCGACAATCTGTTGCATCGGCACCGCAAAATTGGCCGCCACGGCAGCATTGACTTCGCCTGCAGCCACCGGTCGGATCACCATCGCAAACAGCAACGTCCCAAGCGCAAACAGCCAACGAGATTTATTCGATGCCATTCCTTGCCCCTTAAGCATTGACTGCCAGGATAACGTGCGAAGCCTTGATCAGCGCACAAGCCTTCACGCCTTCCTTGAGTCCCAGGGACTTGATGCTGTCGTTGGTGATGATGGCCGCCACGGTCTTGCCTCCGGCCAACTCTATGATGACCTCACCGTTCACCGCTCCCTCCTGACAGCGCACCACGGTGCCGTGCAACTCGTTGCGCGCGCTGGTCTTGAATCCTTCCGAAGTGGTCACAATCACCCAGGGCGCCTTGATCATTGCATAGACCTCCGTGCCAACCTTCAATCCGAGATGATCCACGCTCTCGTTGGTGATCACCGCAGCGATCGAATCGCCGCCGCCGATGTCCATCACGACTTCAGAGTTGACTGCTCCAAGCTTGATGCTTTTTATTTTTCCCAGAAACTGATTGCGTGCACTCGTCTTCATGTCGAATCTCCTGATCAAATGGTAATACTCATCAAAGTCGTCCATCACTTCCGCCAGTTTTTTGAGCACCTGCTCGCGCTCCTGCTCCAGGCGTCGATACGCTCCCGCCACCCGGCGGCCATAGTTGGTGAGCGTCGTTCCCCCGCCCTTCGAACCGCCGGTCTTGCGTTCCACCAGCGGCTGCTCGGAAAGATTGTTGATCGCTTCCACCGCTTCCCAGGCGGCCTTGTAGCTCATGCCCATGGCAGCAGCAGCAGCCGTGATGGAACCTGTGGCGTCGATACGCTCCAGCAATTCCAGATGGTCCCAGCGACGCCCCTTGGCGATCTTCAGTTTGGAAACGACTCCGGGGCCGGTTTTCTTTTCTGCTGTCGATTGAGCCATGTTGTCCTCACACGTTATAACCTTGCACAAATTAATGGTAAGCAAAAGAGATGCCACCAAGGATGCGAACAGCCACCAACCCGCGCCAAAGCTTGAATCAGATCAACTATCCCGATTTGCAGAACTGCAATCAGAGGCATCTTGCCCTGTTCCAATTAGAACAATTTAGCAGGTTCGTTACAACCTTTGGGCTATAACGCTTTTTCCGCCAATCGGGATCAGGCTTCGCCGGTGCAGTATCAATAAAACAAAACGGACACCGAAGTGCCCGTTGTCATTTGCATCTGTCCATTTATTGTTGTGATCTGTTGAAGACCGAGCCCCCTCACGGCAACTCATACCCGAACCCGTGCATCACCGCCCTCGCCTTCTCGCTCTTCAGGAAAGCAAGAAACGCCTTCGCCGCCGCCTGATCCTTTGCGCCGGACATCAGCACCGCGCTTTGCAGGATGGGTTTGTGCAGCTCGGAGGGCACCAGCCACCATGATCCCTGAGTCACCTTGCCGTCGCGCATGACCTGAGATATCGGAATGAAAGCCAGGTCGGCTTTCTCGGTCACAGCCAATTGATAAGTCTGCGTGACGTTCTCGCCCTTGCTCAGCTTCTCCTGTATCGAATTCCACATCGTCAATTTCGTCAATGTCTCTTTCGCAGCGACACCGTATGGCGAATACCAGGGATTGACGATCGCCAGCATGTTGAAATTGCCCTTGTTGAGAACCGTGCCTTTGTCGTCCACGAAATCGGGCTGCGCACTCCACAACACCAGCCGGCCTGTGGCATAGACAAAACGCGAACCGGCAACCGCCAATCCTTCCTGCAGCAAGCGCTTGGGAGTCTCCTCGTCTGCGGAAAGAAACACATCGAACACTGCACCACCCTTGAGCTGCGCATACAATTTTCCGCTGGTGGCAACACCGACTTTCACCGTGTACCCGCTGTCCTTTTGAAACAACGGCACAAGACGCTCCATCGGTGCTGCGAAATCCGATGCCACCGCAACGCTGACCTCACCCGCCCGCACCGGCAAGCTCATCACTCCGCACAGCAACAAGACAACAAAGAAGATAGGGCCGCGCAATGAAATGTGCATCATCAACTCCTGATTGGAATGGTTGCCATGATAACAAGCTGGATGAAGGCTTGTGAAAAGTATCTAGGCAGTTTGGCATATTGACCGACTACCTGCGAGCAGGTACGGTTCGGTCGTATTTGTACAGGATGGATGCCCGGTAATTATTGGCACATTACGCAACATAACCATGTCGAACATGAGTTCACCAACCGACGCCGAGAACATTCACCAGGTCTTCGACTGGCTCTGGACTTCCGGCCAATTGTCCGAAGATGACATCGCCTGTCTGCCCGCGCTCGGGATCGAGACCGTCATCAACCTTGCGCCGCCGACTTTATCGAATGCGCTGCGCTATCCCGCCCTGCAAATTTTAGTGGCATACAAATGCCACAAATATTGGTAGCCTTGGACTTACCGGATCCACAGTCCAGGACATCAACTCAAAGAATCATTAATTGACAGGAGTCTCTCAATGAAAAGAAGCATCGGAGTGTTGCTGCTGGCAACCTGGCTCATCGTCACCGGACTGGCGCACATTCTTCATTTCAGTTTTTCGGGAATGAGTACCATCATGGCTGTCGTTGCCATCGCGGCCGGGATACTGATCATCATGGGTTTCTAGGCGCCCCGTCCTGGTGGGCAATGGGGCGGCACCGGATCAAACTTTTGCGTGACTGAAAGGGGCATCTTGCTATTCAAATACCTGGGCATGGGATTAGTCTTGCTGCTCCTGGGATGCAAGGGAGACGTTGCCAACGAATGGCAAAAATCGACCGTCGCTCCGATCAAACCGGGTTCCACAGTCAGGATACGCGTTGTCCATGCCACCAACCCGCGCCTTGCGCGATTCTCACCTGACCACCTGCGCATCATACTGGCCTCCGCCCAACTGACCGTCTGGAAGGATTTCGGCGTCTACGTCGAGTTCACCGATGTTCCGGAAATTGGGATTGACCAGTTGTTTGCGCTCATCCCGCCGGCCATCATGAAAGAGCGCCTGTCTTCCATATACGATTTCAAATCGGGTAGCGGCGACAAACAGAAGCTGGCCGAGGGCATCAACACGACACTGACTGAACGCGGAACGAAACTGGAAGATGCGCTTGCCTTTGCAGCGCCCTATCTGCCCGCGGATGCTCATCCCAAGGATCTGATGTCATTCTCAGAGCTGCTGGCGAACGTCATGCTCGACCGGTTGCAGCAATGGAGACATCTCAACGCGGCTGACGGTGCGCCCGTGCTCGACGCCTCGCCCTATAACGAATGGGTCTATTGGGACACGCTGGGTTACGGGAACCTGCCTTATGATCTCGTGCTGACCAATCAGCTGATCGCGAGCGCGGAGTATTACGGCGTCGATATCCATTCAGCCATACGCGGAGGCGTCACGGTAGGCACGACTTCATACAGCCGCACCGGCAAGTATGGCTCCTACATCGTCTTCAGCACGTTCCCTTTCCAGGACAATTCAGAGACCACCAGGCAATTGCGCGGCGATGAACAATACTCGGAAGAGGACGCGGCAGAATTGGCAGGTGCCTATCTGGCGCATGAAATCGGGCATCTGCTGTTCCAGTTTGGTCATCCCTTCGGCCAGAAGGCATGCGTCATGAATCCGGTCAGCATGTTGCGGTTCCGGGAATGGTTCAACCAGATCAACAGCAGTGAGTGCCCGATGGGCAGCCGCCCCGAAATGACGGCCGGTGCGATTCCGCCAAACTTCAATACGGAATGGGTGCGCATGGCACAGGAGACCAAGTGAATCGGCGCGAGCATTCGAGCTCGCACAGAACCTTATACCGCACCCGGTGTCGTATCCAATACAGTATTAACCATCATACCTTTGGTGTTGAATTGAATCAGTTATGAGTCCAGAGTTGCAAACGGCTTTTCTTTGGAGGCTTCGGCATGGAATTGGAAGACCCGATTTTCAATGCGCTGTACATGTACACCAAAGCCTTGTCGGTTGCGCTGGGATATCGCGACCTGTTGACCCGGCTTCATTCCGAACGCGTGCAAGCTCTTTCCAGGGAAATTGGAGTGCATTGCGGACTGTCCAATAACGAGCTCAACGCGCTTAACATCGCCGCTTCGTTCCACGACATAGGCAAGATCGGGATACCGGATCACATTCTGCTGAAGCCTGCGCGATTTGATACAGACGAGTGGGAAACCATGAAGCAGCACTCCGAGATCGGGGAGAAAATCATGGCTGCGACCGAACTTCAGGGCTCGCTTCAGGCTGCCCTGTTGATTCGCCATCATCACGAACACTACAACGGCCATGGCTATCCGGACCAGCTCTCGGGAGAGAATATTCCAATCTGCGCACGCATCATTTCCATTGCCGACAGTTACGATGCAATGGCAGTGACCAGGTCATACCATAACGCAAGAACGCACCCGGAAATCATGGCTATCCTGCATGAAGAAACCGGGGCAAAGCATGATCCTGAGCTCATGGATTTCTTTTCCGAGATCATCGAATCCAGCCAGTACAAGGCAACCAAAGTCTGACTACTCTGCTGCAATCGAATCACATCTTCAAACTTGCGGAAATGCCGAGTAAGTCCCCTCTCCCTCCGGGAGAGGGTTAGGGTGAGGGATAACTCGTGGACTTCTAACTCTCAACCCCAGCCCTCTCCCAGAGGGAGACAGGGAAAAACAGACTTGATGGGCATTTCCCTAATTCAGTCATGACTAGGGCCAGATCAAAACCAGCGTTCCGGCGACAACGAGTGTTCCGCCGACGATCAACTTGGGTGTGACCGCCTCGCCCAGGAACAGCACGCTCAGCACGATGGCAAACACGACGCTGAGTTTATCCACCGGCGCGACCATGGAGGCCGGTGCCATCTGGAGTGCGCGGTAGTAGAAGAGCCAGGACAATCCTGTGGCAATAGCTGAAAGTACCAGAAAGACAATAGGTCGCATTTCCATGGTTCTTTGCGGAAAGCGCCATTCGCCCTGAAAGCTCACGATCGCAAACGTCATGGCCAGAATCACGACGGTACGAATGAATGTCGCCAGGTTGGAATTGATACCCTCGACACCGAGCTTCCCGAATATGGCCGTCAATCCCGCAAAGAAAGCCGAACCCAGCGCAAACAATTTCCATGACATGATCATTAACCTCCGGCAAGGACAAGAGGCAAAACTATATCCTGTTATTGAAGCTGAACGATGCCGATCCGGGAAAATGCCTTGCCTGCTTGCCTTTACATTATCAAAGAAGCTTGCTACCTTTCATCCCGGAGATGGCATACCTCCCGGAGTTCCTGCTCCGAACCGCCCATAGGGGCTGATGATGCCTACCGATAACCCGGCAGCGGGGCGGTAGGCATTTTTTCTGCCCGCTCTGCCGGATCGATACCAATCTGGACGGAGTGATGACATGGGCATTTATGGTTTTCTTGCAGTAGGTTTCGGCGCGGCTTTAGGTGCGTGGTTGCGTTGGTGGCTGGGCATTCTGCTCAATCCGGTCTTCCCCACGCTTCCCTTGGGTACATTGGCGGCCAACCTGATCGGCGCTTATCTGGTCGGCGTCGCGGTCGCGTTCTTTACCGAATATGCCGGCCTGCCGCCGGAAGTGCGACTGTTCGTCATCACCGGCTTCATGGGCGGGCTCACCACCTTTTCCACCTTTTCCGCGGAAGCAGTCACGCTCATTTCCCGAAGCGAATATCTTTGGGCCGTGGCCCACACGACCGTCCATCTCGGCGGCTCGCTCGTCATGACGGTACTGGGCATGTTGACCGTCAATCTGCTCAAGGTAAAAGGGGCTGTATGATGAACGCGGATATCTTGAACTGCCCGTTCTGCCATCCGGATGGAATCCTGTTCGAAAACGAACTGGCCTATGCCAAACCGGACAAATTCCCGGTCAACCCGGGCCACCTCCTGATCATCCCAAAGCGCCATGTCGCCGACTTCTTTCTCACCACCCACGAAGAAAAAGGCGCGCTGTTATCGTTGCTCGATGAAGCGAAACATTATCTCGACGGCAAACATGCCCCCGCCGGTTACAACGTCGGCATCAACGTGGGCGAGGTGGCGGGCCAGACGATCCCGCATGTCCATCTGCATCTCATTCCGCGCTACAAGGGCGACATGGAAAGCCCGCGCGGCGGCGTGCGCGGCGTAATTCCATCCAGGCAGTCTTACTGAAGATCAAACCAGAGGAGGCACACCATGAAAGGCACATCTCTCAAGTTTTACATGCACGAGAACCGCAATCATCAACACACGCTGGTCTATGAATGGCTGTTGGAACAGGCGAAGAAGATGGGCATACACGGCGGTTCGGCGTTCAAGGCCGTTGCCGGTTTCGGGCGACACGGCATATTTCATGAAGAGCATTTCTTCGAGCTGGCAGGCGACCTGCCGGTGGTAGTGGCATTCATCGTGAATGACGATGAAGCGGATCGACTGCTGGAAACGGTCAGAAGCGCGGGCTTAACGATGTTCTATGTCAGGCTGCCGGCCGAATATGGCGTGATCAATGGTGAAGCGGGTCATCAAGATACTGCCACATTTTCCGGATAGCTCAATAGTCCTCATCCACACTGGCCAGCACCACCCCGATGGCTTGCAAGGGATCGTCGGTCAGGCTGAGGCAATGTTCGCTGCCGCTGACCAGGTACAGATTGAACCCTTCGCGCTGCACGGCAGCGGGCAAGCGTGCCGGCATGTCGTCGTCGTTGCATAAGGTGAAACGCAAATCCGGCCAGGTTTTTTTCAGGGCGAGCAATGTATCCTCGCTCAGTTCACCTGACACGGCGGCGGCGCTCGCAATCTTATCCAGTGTCTCGGGCACGATCATTGTATGGCCTCAGTCATCTTCCGCCGAATTGAATCTGCTCAGCGATTTCGCTTCCACGCCCAGTATCTTGGCCAGCCAGGGCGGAGGCGCATCGAGGACGGCTTGCAGACGTTGCAAGGTGACGCGGGCCTTGCCGCCATCCGGCACTTTCACCGGATGGATGTTTGCGCGCACGGCTTTAGCCGCCGCGGGTCCGCCGATGGATTGCACGTAGACGATCTGGCAGTCGCTGATGAGTTCGGCGCGGGCGACATTCTTGTCTTCGGCATCGTCGGTGATGAGCGTCGAGCGCGCATCGATCAGGCGCATGTCATTGCGCCCAACCTGATAGATCAGGAAACGCGGGCAGGAACCAAAGTGGCCGTCGAGATTCTCTTCGGTGTTCGAGGCAACGGCCACCCGCAGGCTGCCGGGTATCTCTCCATCGACATAGGCATCCATCGGCGGCAGATTATCGGCATCGCCGGCTTCGCCCCACAGATAGCGCACGGCCAACTTGATGGATGCGCTATCCACGTCCGGTTCGACGGTCTCTTCACCGGAAAGGATGAGCTTGAGATCGGCCACGGTCACCTTGGCGAGTTTTTCTTCGGTGATCGGCAAGCCGAGGTTGTCGCCCAGCTTGGCTGCAAAGGCGCCTGCGTTCACATCCGCAAGCGCAAGTGCGGCTTGCGCGATGCGCAATGCGGCGGTTTTGGTAATGACAGTGGTCGTCATATCGGTACCTCTAAAAGGCCCTCTCCCGCAGGCGGGAGAGGGGTTGGGGTGAGGGGTATCAAACTGCAATTAAGCTGGGCATATACCTACGAACCCTCATCCCCGACCCTTCCCCCGCCTGCGGGGGAAGGGAGCTATTACGCCGCGATTTGTGTGATGCAACCCTTGATCGGGCACACCTTCACGCATTGCGGTTTGTCGTACTCACCTTCGCATTCGGTACATTCGCTCGCGTTGATGATGTACAACCCCTTCTTCACACTGATGGAAGCCGTTGGGCATTCCGGTTCACAGTCTCCGCAGGAGGTACACAAATCCGTATTGATCTTCATTGCCATGATAATTCTCCTTTTGTTGTGAGAGGGGTAAAGGGGGAAGGGATCGCGCCTGCGGCGCTCAAGGGTAAAACCAAATCCGCATTTTCTCTTCCCTCTTCTCCCTTAACCCTTTCCGGTTTTATTCCGCTGCATCCAGACGCTTCGCACGCAGGGAGATCGGCAACCTGGCCGGCGCAACCTGCGGCTCGATGTAATACGTGCCGCCGTTGTTAAGCTTGATCTCACCGCCCCACTTCTCCGGCGTGTCGAATTCCATCGAAACGATGTTGTCCTCGAGGTCGCGCTTGGGCAGGTAAAACACATACGCACCTTTGCTGCCCTGGATCATGATGTTTGCCATTGCAACTCCTTGAGTTTCAGGATCCAGGATTCGGGATACAGGATTCAGGAGAGCGGCGTAACCCGCTTTTGCTGAATCCCGTATCCTGTTTCCCGTCCCCTGCCTTAGCGGACCAGGTCGTGGTTGTAGTCCGTGGTTCCCATGCCTCGGGTCTCTTCGTCCAGACGCTCCAGCACTGCATTAGTCAGGGTGGTGAGCATCTGCATGGCACCTTCATAGCCCAGCGTAGTGGCACGATGCAGGTGGTGACGATCGAAGATCGGGAAGCCGATACGGATCAGCGGAACTTCGAACTCCTTGCCCTTGTGCAAGGTATCGCGCTGGATGAACTTGCCGTAGCTGTTGCCGATCATGAAGTCGGGCTTCTCGGTCAGCACCAGTGAACGGAAGTGCCACAGGTCGGCACCCGCGAACAACTGGGTGTTCTTGCCGTATGGCGTCTCGGCCAGCATCTTCTCCATGGCCTTTGTCCACTTTTTGCTGCCGTTGTTGCACAGCACATGCAGTGGCTCGATGCCGAGTTCGGTCAGGAACTTGGTCATGCCCAGGGTGAAGTCGGGATCGCCGTACAGGCTGATCTTCTTGCCGTGCAACCAGGTGTGGCTGTCGGTCATCATGTCGACGAAACGGCCGCGCTCTTTCACCAGCGATGCGGCGATAGGCTTGCCGGTCACTTCGGAAACCTTCATCAGCCATTCGTCAGTCCACTCCAGGCCCATCGGAATGTTCAACTTCGGCGTTTCGTGTTTCCATATCTGTTCGACATATTTCTTGGTCTTGTCCAGTTGCATCGGTTGCAGCAGAAAGGTGGTGACTGCGTTCGGCGCATCCTTGATCTCGTCCTGTGTCGTACCGCCCGCATACATGCGGAACTGGCCGTCAGCCGGTGTATCCAGCACTTCGGTCGGGTCGCTCAACATGGTGTGCTCTACGCCCATCTCGTCCAGCATGCGATGCATGACGCGGTAGTTGCCGAGGTAAGTCTCGAAGCCGGGAACGATGTTGATCTTGCCGTTCTTGCCGGGAACCTTGTCCTCCATGCTGTTACGCGTGAAGTAGCTCATGATGCCTTCGAACATGTTGTCCCAGCCGGTCACATGAGAACCAACGAAGGACGGCGTATGCGCGAACGGAACCGGATAGTCGTCGGGAATGTTGCCCGCCTTCTTGGTATTGCGGATAAAGGCGTTCAAGTCGTCACCGATCACCTCGGCCATACAGGTCGTGGACACGGCGATGACGTCCGGCTTGTAAATGGCACGGCAGTTTTCCAGGCCGTCGATCATGTTCTTCTGGCCACCGAACACCGCTGCGTCTTCCGTCATGGAGTCGGACACGCAAGAGATAGGCTCCCGAAAATGACGGTTGAAGTAGGTGCGGAAGTAAGCCACGCAGCCTTGCGAACCGTGCACATACGGCATGGTCTTTTCAAAACCCAGTGCGCACAATACAGCGCCCAGTGGTTGGCAAGCCTTGGCCGGGTTAACGGTCAACGCTTCGCGCTTGAAGTTAAGTTCTCGGTACTCCATCGTGGTGGTCCAGGTGAACGTGTCCTGGATTTTGTCCGCTTCGTGGCGCTCTTCGAACTGAGTTTGCTTGTTGCTTATCGATTCCTTGTATTCGTCCTGACGGAACAATGGATAACAGGGTTTGATGTCATCAGCTTGTTGCATTTTTATCTCCTTAGCCGCACTGCCCATATGCAGATGCCGGCACAGATTGATAGATTGACGGCGGTATCCTGCGCGTCACTAAATTTCTTCCTCTGCTCCTTCCCCCTTGCAGGGGGAAGGTTGGGATGGGGGTAGAGTTGCCGGTGTTACTCCACTTCTACCCCCACCCTGGCCCTCCCCCTACATGGGGGAGGGAACTGAGGGTGTTTCTTACGCTGCCTTCTTTTCCGCCAAAGAACCGTCCTTGTTCAACCACGGTGCTGTGATCTTGCTCCAGCACGGGTTGTTCAGGGTCATATCCATGTCGCGGGCGAAGATGGCGAAGCCGTCATAGCCGTGGTACGGGCCGGAATAATCCCAGCTGTGCATCTGGCGGAAAGGAACGCCCATCTTCTGGAAGATGAACTTTTCCTTGATGCCGGAGCCGACCAGGTCGGGCTTGACCTTCTTCACGAATTCTTCAAATTCAAAGCCGGTCACATCGTCATACAGCAATGTGGCGTTGCCCATGTCTTTGATGGTGCGATCGTAGTCATCGTTGTGACCAAACTCGTAACCGGTTCCAACCACTTCCATGCCCAGATCTTCATAGGCACCGATCACATGACGCGGACGCAGACCACCAACGTACAACATGACGCGCTTGCCTTGCAGACGCGGTTTGTACTTGTCGATCACGGCCTGCATCAGCGGCTGGTACTTGGCGATGACGCGCTCGGCACCTTCCTTGATCTTGTCGTCGAACAGTGCCGCGATGGCACGCAGCGATTCGGCAACCTTGGTCGGGCCGAAGAAGTTGTATTCCATCCAGGGAATGGAGTACTTCTCTTCCATGTGGCGCGCGATGTAGTTCATCGAACGGTAGCAGTGGATAAGGTTGACCTTGACGTAAGGTGTCTTTTCCATCTCGGCGATGGTGCCGTCGCCGGACCATTGTGCAACCACGCGCAGACCCATCTCTTCCAGCAGGATGCGGGAAGACCAGGCATCGCCACCGATGTTGTAGTCGCCGATCACCGCCACGTCGTACGGTGTGCCTTCGAATGCCTTGCCGTCGCGGCGCGGCAGGACCCAGTCGCGGATCGCGTCGTTCGCGATGTGGTGACCGAGCGATTGCGACACGCCGCGGAAACCTTCGCAGCGCACGGGAACGACGGGCTTGTCGATCTCCTTCGCAGCTTTCTTGGATACCGCTTCGATGTCGTCGCCGATCAGGCCGATTGGGCACTCGGATTGAACCGAGATACCCTTGTTCAGCGGGAACAGCTGCTCGATCTCGCCGATGAGTTTGGCCAGCTTTTTATCGCCGCCGAACACGATGTCCTTTTCCTGGAAATCGGAAGTGAAGTTCATCGTGCCGAATGTATTGATCCCGGTGGTGCCGACGTAATAGTTACGGCGACCTGCACGGGAATATTGACCGCAGCCGACCGGGCCGTGGGAAATGTGAATCATGTCCTTGATCGGGCCCCACACCACGCCCTTGGATCCGGCGTATGCGCAGCCGCGTATGGTCATCACGCCCGGCAACGATTTGCGGTTCGAGGTGATGCATTTCTTGGACTGTTCGATGGAGTGATCGTTGACCGCCAGGTGTTTCTCGCGGTCTTTCTTTGCTTTCTCCGGATAAACCTCAAGCACCTCCTGGATCAGGGCTTCGGTTTCTTCGCGTGTTAATGCTGTCATTTCATTCTCCTTAAATGACCCACCAATATGTGGAGTCTGTCAGAGGTTGTAGTAGGTCGGGTTAGGCGCGGCCTTTTGCGCCGTAACCCGACGCTCTCCTGTCGGGTTACGTGGTGATACCGCTAACCCGACCTACATCTTTATCAGGCAGCCAGTTCAGCCGCTTTCTTGCCGATGATGGATTCGTCTTCTGCTTCCATGATGCCGAATTCCATCAGCAATGCTTCCAGTTCATCCATGGTGATCGGAGTCGGAATAACAAACTTCTTGTTCTCCACGATCTTCTTCGCCAGTGAACGATATTCGTCAGCCTGTTTGTGCTTGGGATCGTATTCGATCACGGTCATGCGGCGGATCTCGGCGTGCTGCACAGCGTTGTCGCGCGGGATGAAGTGGATCATTTGCGAACCCAGCTTGCCAGCCAGTGCCATGATGAGTTCATCTTCGCGGTCGGTGTTGCGGCTGTTGCAGATCAGGCCGGCAAGGCGCACGCTGCCGGAGTTCGCATATTTCACGATGCCCTTGGCAATGTTGTTGGCTGCATACATCGCCATCATTTCGCCGGAGCAAACGATGTAAATTTCCTGCGCCTTGTTTTCGCGAATCGGCATGGCGAAACCACCGCATACCACGTCACCCAGCACGTCGTAGAACACGAAGTCGAGTGCTTCGTCATACGCGCCTTCTTCTTCGAGGAAGTTGATGGCGGTGATGACGCCGCGGCCGGCACAACCAACGCCGGGCTCAGGGCCACCGGATTCAACGCACTTGATGCCGCCGAAGCCAACCGACAACACGTCTTCCAGTTCCAGATCCTCGACGCTACCGGCTTCAGCAGCCAGTTCCATCACAGAGTTTTGTGCCTTCGAGTGCAGAATCAAACGTGTCGAGTCCGCCTTGGGATCGCAGCCAACGATCATTACTTTCTTGCCCGATTCAGCCAGGGCAGCTACCAGGTTCTGGGTGGTAGTCGATTTGCCGATACCGCCCTTCCCGTAAATTGCGCATTGACGCAGAGCCATGTTAGTCTCCTAAGAGTTTCAGAATTTAAATTGCGATTGAAAACTGTCGCTCGCACCCTGTACATCGCAAGCTCCGTGCCACGCCTCCACACACACCCAAGCGCATGAAATGCAAGAGAAAAACAAAACAACCCCGCATGCATTGGTGGATGCGCAACACAACAAGTCAGATGCCTTTGTAGGAGTAGCTACAAGCCAGAATCCGGTTTTGCCGCGCTCGGCACGCCTGCCGATCAACCGCTGCAACCTGCCCGCCGACATCCTTGGCGGCCTCACCTTTCAACGTTCGCCCGTCGCGCTAGAACTCGACGGTATCGCCCAATTCCACCGCGGACTTTTCAAACTGCTGGATCAGATCGACAACGCCACGGACCGCGCCGACGCCTTCATCATGCACATGAATGCATCGTTCTACCTCGACGAGCCCGAACAGGCTGGCTACACCGCGCAAGCGACGCACAAGAGGCAAAAGGCGGACTACCTGCGCATGGTGCGCGGCTGGAGCTTCGATGCGGATGGACGCGAGGGGGCCGCACTGAAGGGTTGGGTGGAATCTCGATTCGGCCTGCTGCCGCGCCATCATGGAGGACATATACGCAACCTGTCAGGCGAGGCGTATCGGCATTACCTGGAAATGCGTGCCAGCGCGTTGTACGGCACCAACGCGCTGGAATCGCAGTTCGACCTGCTCTACACCTATTGCCAGTATGAACTCGCGCGACAGCATCCCGGCGAGACTCATCTCACCCTGTATCGCGGCGTGAACCGCGTGGACGACTACGAGACATTAGCCGCGCTGGATGACAAAGGTCGCGTAGTGCTCTTTAACAGCCTGAGCTCATTCACTGCCAATATTGAGCGCGCCGATGAATTCGGCGACTACCTGCTCACCGCGCAAGTGCCGCTTTCAAAAGTGTTCTGCTATACGAGATTGCTGCCGGGGATGCTGCAAGGGGAGGATGAGTTTACGGTGATTGGCGGGTTGTATGAGGTGAGTATTGCGGCGTATTGATTAAGAAAGGCCGTTCGCCCTGAGCCTGTCGAAGGGCAAGCTGGCGAATAACCAATTGATCTAACCATTCGCACAGTATTGTGTTTCTATTCAGATGCTGTAATGCTTCCACGTTGATCTTGTCACTGGCTTAATTGAAACGAAAGGCTAAAGAGGAATCATATGGATATTGCAGACATAGAAAAGCTCCTGTCACTAATTGGAAGTCTCGGTCTTGGTGCTGCAATAGGGGCGGTTGTCGTATATCTTTTTATAAAGTCTTTCTTACCCTCATATATTTCCGAAAAGGGGAAAAACCTTGCCACAAAAGAAGATATCGCATCAATAACGGATCAAGTTGAATCTGTAAAAACAGATTACGCGAAAGTACTAGAAGAGCTAAGAAGTGATAATCAGATAAAGCTCGCGGCAATTGAACGAGAGAAAAGTATAAAAAAGGAAGTATATCTACAGGCTGTAGAAGCTCTAACGCGAACCCAAAATGTCGTAGCTAGTCTGTCCAATTTGAATATTGATGAACAAAAAGCAACCGCTGGAATGGTAAATGATTCAGGGTTAATAGCAAAAGTACAGATAGTTGGATCTGAGAAGACTGTCAAAGCAGTTTCAACTATAACGGCTTCGATTGGTACAGCCATTATGGAGCTAATGTTAGAAAGAAGAACTCTTGTTGAACGAAAAGCCAGAATCGAGTCTTTAGAAGGTTTGCGATTGAAAGCACAAAGTGAAATTGAACGCTATATTTCGATAATGAAAAACTTAAATCTGGAAGGCAATCAAGACAAGCGCCTTTGGGACACTATTAACAATCAAGTTGAATTTGAAACAAAGCATCGTGATAATTTTATACAAGAAACTAGTGATCTTTGGAATGCACAAAACAAGGAACATCTAGAGTTCACTCAGAAGTGTATGAATAAGTACTTTGAGATAACTTCGTTGTTACCGGTTGCGGTTCTTGCTGTTAGAGAAGAGCTCAGTCTCCCGATTTCAGACGAAGCATATCTAAATATTTTTAATAAGAATATGGAACGTGGGAAACAGGTTTTCAGTGACTTTGTTGAAAGGCTTGCAGCTAAATAGGGTGGGCACGTTTTTTGTGCCCACGCTGTAGGTGGAAGGAATTGCCGCGTGGGCACAAAAACCTGCCCACCCTACGAAACTACCTGCTCTCCGCGCAAGTGCCGCTTGCCAAGGTGTTCTGCTATACGAGATTGCTGCCGGGGATGTTGCAGGGGGAGGATGAATTTACGGTGATTGGCGGGTTGTATGAGGTTAGCCAGGTAGGGTGGGCACGCCTCTGTGCCCACGCGGATATACCTTCCCCTGCAGCGTGGGCACCAAATACGTGCCCACCCTACAAGGTCGTGGCGTAATCAACTTCGCTGGCGCAATTCAGCGCAATTCGGGCTCAACATTGATTTTGTTTTACAACCCCAGCAACGCCGAAATCTTCGCGCGAACTTCATCCAGTTCTTCTACCGATGCTTTGCCTTTCGGCGTAGCTTTGCGTGCCTTCCAGTCGAGATTTTTTACCTGGTCGGACAACACGGCCCCGCTCACTCCCTTGGCCTGGATGATGACCTCGAACGGGTAGCCCTTGATTTGCGTGGTCATCGGGCAGCACAGCATGGTGCCGGTTTTGCCGTTGTAGGCGGAGGGGCTGAGCACCAGCGCGGGACGGTGGCCGGCTTGTTCGTGCCCTGCCTGGGGCGAAAATTCGAGCCAGACGATGTCGCCTGCATCCGGCACGAAACGGGTTGCCATTACCAGACTTCCTTGCCGACGGGGGCACCGGTGTCGACAGGCTTGTGCAGGTTGCTGCCGGTAATGCCGCCAAGCAGTTCATCCAGCTTGTATGCCTTGCGGCGCACCGGCTCGATGACGATGCGCCCCTGCTCTTCGCGCACGTCCACGGGCTGATCCAGATCGACATGCGCAGCCGCCATGATGGCCGCCGGAATGCGTACTGCTGCGCTGTTGCCCCATTTTTTTACGATGACTTCCATGATATTTGCCTTCTTTGACGCGATTGACCCGCAGTTTAGATAGCCGCCAGGCATGTGTCAACATTGTTTATACACAGGCTTGCGGGCCAAGGAAAAGTGGTTGATTATCAAAACAAGCCTTGTTATCAAGGAAGCCATCATGCGCATCACCACCCTCGGTTGCAACGCCAGCATCACCGGCAATCTCCGCACTACCTGTTACCGGGTGGACGACGACATCCTCATCGATGCAGGTTCCGGTGCCGGCGATCTGAGGCTGGCGCAATCCATCGCCATCGACGCCGTATTCCTCACCCATTCGCATCTCGACCACTGTGCTTTCCTGCCCATGCTGGCGGATGCAGCAGGGAGTTTCCGCGATGCGCCGCTGAGCGTATATGCGCTGCCGGAGACCATCGCCATCCTCAGGGAGCACATGTTCAACGGCCACTTATGGCCGGACTACACTGTACAGCCCGTTCCGGAGCGTCCCTATATCCTTTTCACGCCGATACGGCCGGGCGAGACGGTAGAACTGGGTAGCAGGTTCATCACCGCGCTACCGGCACGCCATTCCGTTCCATGTGTCGGCTACCGCGTCGATAACAGACAAGCCAGCTGGGTGTATAGCGCCGACACCACCTTCTGTCCGGATTTCTGGCAGGCGCTGAACCACATCGACAATCTGAAATATCTGCTGATCGAAAACACGTTCCGCAACGACAATGCCATCGGTGCGCAGCACTCCGGGCACACCACGGCGGATATCCTGGCGCGAGGACTGCACCTGCTGGATCACCCGGTAGAGCTGTTCATCGTGCATATGGAAGCCGGATATGAGGAAATCACAATGCGCGAAGTACTGCAGAGTGCCGCGGATTTCAAACCGCAGATGCTGCAGCGCGGGCATGCTTTTGAGCTTTAGAGAATGGGAGCGCCGTTCGTTCCTTCGACAAGCTGAGCGTGCGCTGCTGGGGCGCACGCCCCTTACAGCCACGGCCTACCCCTTGCGGGTGCAGGGGGGATCAAGAGTCTGTACGAACGGTGTTTTGCGCTCTACCCCCGCACCCTTGTGCGACAAGGTTTTGGGCTTTGTCGCATTCCCTCCATATGCCACCCCGCTGCAACCCGCGCCAATGCTGGACGAATGCTCTGGCCCGTTTATTGCGAATGATTTACTTGTCATTTACAAGAAGGAGTCATCCCAATGAGTACAGCATTTGAAAACATTTTCACTGGCCTGTCTGACGGAAGTGTCGTCCCTTACCTTGGCCCCGGCGCGCTGAACGGCGTGATCGATCCGGCCACGAGAAAAGCCATCCCCGCCGACAGCGACAGCCTGATCATCGCCATGAACAACGGCCAGCCGATGGCCCCCAAGTTGATGTTCGAGTTTCCGCGTGCGGCCATGAACGTGGAGTTGAAGCGCGGCCGCTCGGCGGTCAATAAATTCCTCGATGCGACTTATCGCGACACACAGTGGAGCACTTCCGCATTGCATGCCTGGCTGGCACAGCAGAAGTTGCCCTACCTCATCGACGCCAACCGCGACACGCAATTGCAAAAACAATATGCCTCCACGCCGCACACGCTGATCGTCGGCATCGCGCGCATGTCCGGCAAGGAGTATCGCTTCCGGCTGTTCAAATACGACGGCACGGGCTATACCGCCATCGAACAGGAAGCCGTGGATACCAGTCTGCCCATCCTGTTCAAGCCGCTGGGCACACCGCTGCCGGAATCGAACTACATCGCATCGGATGCCGACTTCGTGGATTACATCACCGAACTGATGGGAGGGTTTGCCATCCCGTCGTTCGTCAAACGCCTGCGCCAGAACAAACGCTACCTGCTGCTCGGCATGCGCCTGAACCGCGACACCGACCGCATGGTCTTCTCCGACGTCATTTTTGGCGCGGACAAACCCGCAGGCTGGGCGCTCATTCCGCACCCGACCGACAAGGAGAAACGCTACCTGGGCAAGATGGGCATCGAGATCGTCAATGCCGACGTGGCGGATTTCCTGGCTGCCGCACAAAGCTGGAACGGTAGTTTGGCAGCAGCATGAGCAAGCATCAAGCGGTATGGGATGAAGAACGCCATACACTGGGTATGGAAGCGATGGATTCCACCCATCGTGAATTCATCGAACAGGTTGCAGCGCTTATCGCTGCAGGAAATGCGGAATTTCCGGCACTGTTCCAGGCGCTGGTCAATCACACCGCTACGCATTTCAAGGCAGAAGGCGTATTGATGCGCGCCTCGAAATACCGCGGACTGCCGGAACACGAAGGGGAACACCACCGCGTGCTGGGCGAGTTGCAGCAACTGAACCGCAGCCTGAAACGCGGCCACTTGCCGCTGGTGCGCGCTTATGTGAAGGAAGGGTTGCCGGAATGGTTCGATACGCATCTGGCGATGATGGATGGTGCATTGGTGATGCATCTTAAAAAGGTTGGGGGTGAGTGTGAAGATTCCACGGGTCATCCCTCACCCTAACCCTCTCCCAGTGGGAGAGGGGACTTGTTCGGCTTGTCCCCGGATCAGTCCTCAACCAGCAGATCGAGCTTTCTCGCCAGCCACTTCGTGGTCGTGGCCTGAATCAGGATGGTCATCAGAATCGCGATGAAGGTGACCGAGGCAATGATCTGCGCGCCGGGCGCTTTCATGCCGACCAGCATGCCGGCCAGTGCGCCGGGAATCACGCCGGTCTCGCGCGTCCAGCACATGAACAGCATTTCCTTGAAGCTCCATTTGGCGCGGCGATCCGGCAAGGCACACACAAAAACGGTGACCGGGCGCGCGACCAGCATGAAGATCACCACCACGCCGATGCCCGCCCACAGGTATTGGTTCATGAGCCCGAAATCGACCTGCGTGCCGAGCAGGATGAAGATGAACATGCGCATGATCAGTGCCGTGGTCAGTATGTAGTCTTCCAGCTCATGGCTCTCTTCGGCGGAGCGCCTGAAGCCGAGCGAATCGACGTTCCCGAGCATGATGCCGAACACGAACACCGCCATGAAGCCGCTGGCATGGGCGCCATCCGCTCCCATGTAGGCGCCGATAACAGCCATCAGCGTGACCACCGGAGCAAACTCCGCAAGGAAGTTGAATTTCTCGTGAGCGATCAATACCGCAGCCAGATAGCCGAGCACACCGCCGATCGCGATACCGAATGCCGATTGCTTGAACAGGTCAATCAGGGCATCTGCCGCCGAAAACTCGCCCGCCCCCATCGCGATACCCAGCACGGTGAAAGTGATGATGGCACCCATCGCGTCGTTGAAAGCGGATTCGCTCATCACGGTCTGCGCGACACGTTCCTTGATCCTGATCTGCTTGAATACCGGCACCAACGTCGCCGGATCGGTGGAGGCTATCGTCGCACCCAGCAGCAGCGCCACGATAGCCGGCAGGCCAAGCAGGTAATACGCTGCCAGTCCGGTGATGGCTGCAGAGATAAGCACACCGACCGTGGCGATCACCACAAGCGTGATCCACACTTCCTTGAGAACCTTGAGCCGGATCGATGCACCACCATCGAACAGGATGTAGCTGGAACCGAAGATCAGGATCAGCTGGTTGACGGTCGAATCTGCCTTGATGTCCACAAAGCCCAGCATACCAGGGCCGATCAGCATGCCGACCAGCAGGAAAACCACCACATCTGGGACCTTTACCAGGCGGGCCAGCAGGCCGGAGAACGTCCCGATGCCGAGGATGATGCCGAATACGAGGAGGGTGTGTTTTGCGAGTTCCAGAGCTGCGGAGGATTCCATCTCGTTCCTTGATAAGTCGCGTTAGTCTTCGTCGTCCTCCCCCGCGATAGCGCGACGAGGAACGGTAGCCGGATCGGCCGTGATGGCGCGGTATATCTCGACCCGGTCGCCGGGTTTGAGTGTCGCGTCCATCTCGGCCATTTTACCGAAGATACCAACCGCACAGGTGCTCAAATCCACATCCGGGAATTTCTTCAGGATGCCGGATTGTTCTATGGCACCCAGAACTGTCGTTTCGTCAGGCACCTCGATGCGCAGCCAGAGTTGCTGTGCGGGTTCGGAATAAGCGACGCCGATTTGCATGATTCATACTCCTTAAACAAGCCGTTCACCCTGAGCCTTCGACTTCGCTCAGGACTAAAGGCGAGATCGAAGGGCGAGCGGCAAATGATACGTAGCTTGATGCGTCGTTCATCCTTCGACATAACCAGCGACTTGGCTGACGTTTTTT
>JGI20214J51650_10000383_pt1 | contig 27829 bp, 25 predicted proteins | sample WetSurMetagenome_FD_51650 | JGI IMG/M metagenome (IMG submission 51650) | reverse complement strand
AAAAGGACTTAAAAGAATTAAAAGAAAATAATTATCTGTTAGCCCATTGGATGGTGTCACCGGATGCGCGTATTTTTCATAGGTTTTGGTCAAGCGGGCGGCAAAATTGTCGATATGTTTATCGAGCAGGACAAGAAGCTCGGAACCAACAGTTTCAGAGGGATTGCCGTCAATACAGCGCGAACGGACCTGATGGGATTAAAAAATATAGAGATGAAAGACAGGATTCTTATCGGCCAGACAATGGTAAAAGGTCATGGTGTTGGCACCGACAACGTGACTGGCGCACGTGTCACCGCAGATGAGATCGACAGCATCATAAGTGCAATTGATACCCGGGGGACCCATGATGTCGATGCCTTTGTTATTGTCGCAGGTCTGGGAGGAGGAACCGGATCCGGGGGATCTCCTGTTCTGGCCCGACATCTCAAAAGGATTTACCGGGAACCCGTTTATGCCCTTGGAATTATCCCTGCTCCGGAAGAGGGAAGACTCTACTCGTATAATGCAGCCCGGAGTCTCACGACTCTGGTAAACGAAGCAGATAATACTTTTATTTTTGATAATAGTGCCTGGAAAAATGAAGGTGAGAGCGTCAAGAGTGCGTTCCAGCGACTTAACAATGAAGTTGTACGAAGATTTGGCGTTCTCTTCCGTGCCGGTGAAGTGAGCCGAATGGGAGTTGGTGAAATGGTCGTTGACTCCAGTGAAATTATCAATACTCTTCGGGGTGGAGGAATCACTTCAGTAGGGTATGCAATCAGTGAGGTTATGAGTAAACGGACCAAAGACAAGAGGGGACTCCTGGGAGGATTAAAAGATAAATTCGGCGGGAAAAAGGAGGCAAACGAGGAGGTTTTGCTGGGGGAAGATCGATCAGCAAAAGTCGTAGCGCTTGTCCGGCGGGCTATGCTTGGAAGACTTACACTTCCCTGCGATTATTCAACTGCTGAACGGGCTCTGGTTCTCCTTGCAGGTCCCCCGGACGAGATGGACCGTAAGGGTGTTGAAAAAGCAAAGAGCTGGGTAGAAGAAAATATTGCTGGTGTCGAAGTAAGGGGTGGGGACTATCCCGTGGCAAGCGAATATATTGCTGCCGTCGTGATGCTGGCTACAGTTGGCAATGCCCCGAGAATCAAAGAACTTCTTGATATTGCAAAAGAAACGAAAGAAGATGTTATAAAGTCAAAAGAGAAAAAAACCAGTATGTTTGAGGAAAGTATAGAGCCTTTATTTGAGTGAGGTTGATAATGAAGGGATTAACAAAGTGTATCATTATTGCGATTTCTCTGGTATTTTGCATTCAGGCGGTATCTGCATTTTCTGTATCATCGATCTCAATAGATCCCTCGGGATCCCTTACACCGGGTCAGCAAGTGCTTGTATCCTTTAAGATTGATTTCGCTGGCGATGGAGCCGTTACATTCCCAGAAGGAGGCGAACTTGATCTAAGTACTGATCTTGATAAGGCCAAATGGACCTGGACCCTCCTTCTGGATGGGGTGGAGAATCCCCGACCGACAGAAACCGGGCGTCAATTGGCATTGAGCGGGTTCGAGCTTTCTTATCCGTCAAAAATGGACGAATCTATCAGAATTACGCTTGAAGGGACAGCACCTTCCGTTACCCAGTCCACCAATAAAACGATTATCAAGATCCTGGAGACGGATAAAAACGGCAATCCCGTCACAAGTTCGAAGGTAGAAAGGACCACCCTCGTTATTAATACGGCCGAAGTTGCCCAAGCAATTGCCAATCAGGATGGAGTCCTCCAAAGTTACCGATCCCATATCGACGAGAAAGCGGCACTGGGTATTGACACAACCGCTGCAGAAGCAAAATATAATGAAGCAAAGGGGAAAATTGACTCCGCTCGTTCTCGCACGTCGACACAGTATACTCAGGCTTTTGACGATCTCAGAGCATCCCAGGCGGCAATAGATGATGGAGAAAAAGCTTTGGACCGTGCCTGGGCTGAGAATGAGGTTACAAAGGCACAAATTCCCATCGATAATGTAGACAACGTAATTGCATGGTTCAAGGGTAACCAAAGCACGGCAAGTAATCCGGAATTGCCCACAATAATCACCAAGCGGGAAGTTGCGGTGAGTTATATCTCAACTGCAACTGATGACATCGGCAACGGTAATTATGAACAGGCAAGGTCTAAGGCGCAGGATGCTTTTTCCAAGGGGAATGAATCCTACACAGACGCGCTGATTCTTCAGAAAAAAATACTGACAGGGTTTGATCCTATAGGTATTATTCTGGGTATTTTCAAATCCGGGATTCTCGTCATTGTTGCCGGTGTGGTGATCGTGGTGCTTGTCGTTGTTGGCTTGATCATTTACCGTAAACGCTCACGCTGGGATGAGCTGGGATAAACTTTTTTTTTTAATTTGTAGCTCTGTTAAAATCCTCCAACTCATCCGGATTCGATTACGCATTCCGGCAGTTATGAGGTGAGGAATCTCCTCTCTCCCCAAAAGGGGAGGCAATCCAAGGGGAGAACGCCACTTGACCTCTTTTTGGCAACGAGACGCAATCAACCATTTCCCCGGCAAGGGCCCGAAGGGTCGCCCGAGAGACCTAATAAAGATAGTAGACTCGCAAAATAGTAGAGCATCCTAAAAGTTACAGGTATATCAACCTCGCGTAAAAAAGTTCCATTGAATTAGGATCTCCTTCGAAAATCATTAAATGATCACCAACACCTTGATTTTGTTTTTTTTCTCAATCATAATCCTGATTAAAAAGCTAATCCGGCTCAATCAAATCTTGATTTCAAAATTTCAATCAAACCCGCTAGAAAATTTTCACGCAGATTTTGATTTTAATTTTTCAATCGGACTTTGATTGAAAATATCATCAGCAACCAGGGTTCCGACCGAGGACTTCTGGCAGCCTGATGCAAACCTGGTTAATTTTTTGCAACTGGACTCTGGTAGAAAAATTTTTGACAGGTCTTGGTTGAAATTTTTTTATCAAACCTTAATTCAGAATTTTTCAGTGGGATCTCGACTCTGGTTGAAAACCTGATCCGGATCGATCGAACCCTGATTGAATATTTTTGCAGCGTGTAGCAAACCTCAGCTCAATGGGATCCGGTTGGCCCCCTTTCCCCCAAGGATGAGGCAGCCCAAAAGAGCCCCCCTTGATCATCCTTTTTCGTAAAGATTTCATCAACCTTGGGGAGGATATCATAAGTAGGGGATGCCCGAGCGGCGGGGGCGAAGGTACCACGTGCTGGAGCCCCCAAGAGCGGCTATCCTTACATTAAAGGATTTCAACAGAACCCAAATTTTTGAACAGACTTTAACTAAAAAAATGAACCATACAATTTATTTGGAATTTTCTCAAGAGGATCTAAAATAAGAAACCAAATTATTATGTAAATTCTTAGTGGTCTTATTCCATCAGGCACAATAACGGTGTCATCATTTCAAGATAGTGCTTCGATTAATTCATTAGTTAAATTCAGCAAAAATGGTTAGGACCTAATGTTATCCTGTATCGGAGAGTGTGAAGACATCGATATTGATGCTCCCCATCTTTCCGTCACGATGTAAATAATAATCGAACAGACGGTTCTCATTGTCATAATAGGAGAACCAGTAACTTAGTTTGTATGTTTTTTTATCATAGTCTGCAATTGAGGGATAACTTTCAGTATCATGCAAAATTATTACACCGGGTTTAACAGCCGTAAGCGTCCCCTCGTCAGTCAGGTTTCCATAAAATTGGATNTTGTTCCATCGATCGCCCCGGAAATACCAAGGCAAGGGCCAGTAATCTTTTGAGGCAACTACTACATGATCCGTCGCATCCATCAGATGCATGACATCACGGAGATCCTCAGAGTTCTGGACCTGGACTATCGGTTCATTGATATCGGCCGGGATGAACGCGACATGCCACATCATAATAATAAGGAAGACACACCCTGCAAGCGCAAAAAACGTCTTCTGCCAGTTAAGCTTGTATACTGCGACGAAACACATGGGCAGAAGCTGAGCGATAATGAGCCAGGGAACTTTCTCGCCAACATAGGCATAGAAAGCCATCGTGACGATCATCCACCAGATGCAAAACCGGAAAAACTCCTCAGACTTCGGGTTAAAATCCTGAATGCTTTTCAGCTGCTTCAGGCTCGTTGTGGCCAGGTGACTAACCGGCAGATCGAAGCGGCGGGTCTCCACCCAGCNCCTGAGCCGGCTGAAAAAGAGAATAGGATGGAGTCCACTACCTAAAAATTGGAGCATACCAATCATTGCCAAAATGAAGATAGGGAGTTCATACAGGAGGAAGAGTGGAATATAGAAGTACATCGGCCCGCCGAGTCGCTGTTCATTGTGCATCGCGACCCAGTGCTCAATCGCCTTGTACCACCCGGTCGTTGTTATTTCAAAGTTAACTGCCTGTGTTGTAATCTGGAAATTCTGACCTACCAACGTATCAGGATGCACACCGAAGGCCGAGTAGAGAAGGCTTGCAAGACCTACCACCACCACAATAACAATCACCAGATCTTCTTTCCAGGAAGGTGGAAGAACAAATCTTTTCCTCATGACAGCACAGGCAAAAAACACAAAGAACGATAAAAGTATGATGGGCATTTCTTCCTTGCAACAGAGGGCCCCCGCAGTTGCGACGGCTGCAATCACGGCGAATCTTGTCGTACCCCTCTCAAAATAATAAAGAAGAGCTACGAGAAGAAGCATCGTAAAGAAGAGCATAAAGATGTCATGCCGGAGGAAGCGGGAGAAATAGATCATATCCGGGGAAATAGCGACAAAAAAGGCGGCTAAAAGGGTTTGATTTTTTGTGATGTACCCTATCCTGTAGATACAAAAAATCAGCGGGATGAGCATGAAACCGAACAGCGACGGGAAGAGACGCGCCACGAAATCGGAAGATCCGAAAAGGCCGAAAATACCGGCAGTAGCGAAATAAAGGAAGGGCCCATGGTAACTGGGGTCGTACTGCCAAACTCCCTTGGTCAGGAGCTCGTAGGAGAACCAGGAATGGATTGCTTCGTCGTGGTGTAAGAGTTTAAGATCGAGCTGCCAGAACCTGAGCANTAATGCTATAATAAGAATTATGATAAAAATTCGGTTAAAAGTAAAAAAAGTTTTAATTTTATGGGTTAAACCCGCGGCCTGCTGCACGCCGCACCTTCAACTCTCTAAAACTATCTCTATGCCGATATCTTTTGGCACCTGAATGCGCATCAGCTGGCGGAGAGCCCTTTCGTCTGCGTCGATATCAATAAGACGTTTATGGACGCGGAGCTGCCAGCGGTCCCATGTTGCTGTCCCTTCCCCATCGGGACTCTTGCGTATCGGTACAACCAACCGTTTGGTTGGGAGTGGTATCGGGCCGGCCAGATTCACACCTGTGCGCTCTGCAATCTCCCGTATTCTGTCACAGACCATCTCAACTTTATTGAAGTCCGTCCCTGTCAGGCGAATTCTGGCTTTCTGCATGATACTTCACACCTAAAAATATTGGTTATCTCATCTGCTTTGGCTGGATGGCAATACACATACCGGCGGCAATCGTTGATCCCATATCACGGACGGCAAACCTGCCCAGCTGAGGGAGTTCTTTGACATTTTCGATGACCATCGGTTTTGTCGGTTTGATGACGACGATGGCAGCATCTCCGGACTTGAGGAATGTCGGGTTCTCCTCTTTGGTCTGTCCTGAGCGGGGGTCGAGTTTCTTCTTGAGCTCGACGAATGTGCAGGCCGTCTGTGTTGTGTGGCAGTGGAAGACCGGGGTGTATCCAACGGTCAGTGCGCTGGGGTGCTGGAGTACNACGATCTGCGCGGTAAACTCATCCGCAACTGTCGGTGGTGCATCTGCCGGGCCCATTACGTCGCCACGGCGGATGTCGCCTTTGCCGATACCGCGGACGTTGAACCCGACGTTGTCACCGGGGACTGCTTGGGGGATCTCTTCATGGTGCATCTCGATGGACTTGATTTCGCCATCCTTGTTGGCAGGCATGAANGAGACTTTCATCCCCTTCTTCACGATACCTGTCTCAACCCGGCCGACCGGCACGGTGCCGATCCCGCTGATACTGTACACATCCTGAATAGGCAGGCGCATGGGTTTGTCAGTCGGCTTGTCGGGTTCTTTGAATGTGTCGAGTGCCGGAATGAGTGCCGGGCCCTTGTACCAGGGCATCTCGGAACCAACGGTCTTGATGTTTGCCCCGCCAAGGGAGCTGATCGGAATGAAAAGAGTCTCGTCTGGCTTGTAGCCGACCATCTTGATCAGNTCGGAGAGTTCCTTCTTGACTTCGTTGTAGCGTTTCTCGTCATACTTGACTGCGTCCATCTTGTTGATGGCTATGATGATCTGCGTGATGCCGAGTGTCCTTGCAAGGAACACGTGCTCCTTGGTCTGTTCCATGACACCATCGGGAGCAGCGACTACGAGAATGGCTGCATCAGCCTGGGATGCGCCGGTAATCATGTTCTTGACGAAATCCCTGTGTCCCGGGCAGTCGACGACAGTAAAGTAGAACTTGGGAGTGTCGAACCTCTTGTGGGCGATATCGATGGTGATACCTCTCTCACGCTCTTCCTTCAGATTGTCCATAACCCAGGCAAATTCAAAGGTAGCCTTACCCTTGGATTCAGCCTCCTTGCGGTAACCTTCGATGATGTGTGCAGGTACTGCACCAGTCTCGAACATCATACGGCCTACAGTGGTTGATTTTCCGTGGTCGATGTGTCCGATAACGGCCAGATTCATGTGGGGCTTTTCAGATGCCATTTAATTGTTCCTCCAAAGCGGGACTGTGCGCTTACAGTCTGTTTGTGCGAGTATTACATATATGAGCCCCGTCTATTTAAATTATTTTGATTATCAGCCTCTTTCCTTCGGTGAAAATTCCTGCATGAACATATGATATCGATATTCTCATATCAGATCGCACAAAACGTTCCGGTATGAAGACATTAGCGTTTGAGCGGGACAGGAAGAAGGACCGGGTCACTGTCACATGTGCTGATGGTAATGTCCCCGTCCATAGCAAGTGTTCCTTCTGCCGGCACTGCAAGGGAGTTTATATCGGCAAGCGGCTGGCCCCATCTCCCCAGGCCGATGCCCTGAACGGGATCCGGCGCGGGACGGGAACGGATGAGACACTGATGAACGCTGCCATGATGTTCAACACGCTTGTCCGCGACGGTCAGGCAATTGCCTGTAATGATGATGCAATGACGGGATTTGTCGGGCTTTATTGAAATTGTTGTCTCGTTTCTCCTTTTATCAGCAGGAACTTTCGGGACCTATTGAAATGCGGTCTGACGAGGTTTTTTTCAAGATTACCTTTTATCGCACGCATCAGATGGAGACTTATTTCCAATTCTGATCTCCGAGGCTTCTTCAGATTAAGGAAAGCATTCTTTTCCTTTACAAAATAGCAATGGTGAGCACGATGCAAGCTCGGCAGATCTCATTGGATGCCCCTGCAATATCCCCGTTTACACCGCCGAATACGCGTTTTGCAATACATAGGAGGATGGCTGGACAGAGGATCATTATGAGAAATGCTCCGGCAATCTTAAGCGGGGGAACCGGCAGAAGAAATAATGGCAGGCAGAGCAAGGCAGAGAGAAAGGGAAAATATGGCTGGGAGAACCCGTGGAGGTAACTATGGATTCCTTCACGGAAGGGTTTTCCATAAACCGTGAGGAAAACCATGGAAAATTTGGCGCAGACCTCTCCAATGATGATAGCGGCCGCAATGAATGTGGTCGCCTGCAAACCCGCAACAAGCAGCAGGGTGATTGAAATGCCGGCCGCCACTCCTCCTGCACCTACCTGCCGGTCGGTAAGGGCCCGGACACGCTTCTCGGTATCCCCATGGGCCATGAGACCGTCACCTAGGTCAAGCAGCCCGTCAAAATGGTGAGCGCCGGAGATAAGGAGGACCATGACAGCCACTACCGCAGCTGCGAGAAGAGGATCTGATATGAAAAATGCCGGGATTGCCGCGATGCAGCCGATGACCCATCCGGCAAGCGGATAGAGCCATGAGTGCCGGGCAAAACCTTCAAAATCAGACGGTTTCCCGAGCGGAAGAATCGTCGTAAACTGCATAAGGGAACGGAAAGCACTCATAAGCATTCGCTGTAAAGCCTTGATGTGCAACCCGCAATAAGTCCTGCGACAGCATCATCGAGGAACGGGCCGAGACGTGCAAGGATACCCGGCTTTTTCTGGTCGTACCGCGTGAACTCAAAGCGGGCGTAAGTTCCTCCAATACATTCGGCAATTGCCATTCCTATAATCTCATCGCTTAAGAGGAAGACCGGGTCGTCCGCAATTTCTGAATTTTTCCGTTTTGTATACAGCTCGTCCTCAAGAAGAATTGCCCCNAGCAGGAGCGACGCAACGTTGGGATCCCCCAGATACTTCTTTATTTTTCTCCTGAGTTCAAGTGCAGCTTGATCCTCCGGCATCCCGTGAGAGACATATAACCCCATGGCAGCAGCAACCATCTCATCGAGTGTGATGCCCTTTTCGAGTAACCGCTGTTCAATCTCAAACATGTTGCATAGGTGTTGGAGAGATTCTCTTATTTATCGTTGTGGAATTGCTGATCGATATCTCTAAACTTCCCGGCGGCAAAGTTGTATGCACTGATCGCTATGGGATTTCTCTCGGAAAAACCCGTTGTCACCTTTAAAAAACCTCTTTTTGCCGGCATACTTGGTAACACCGTGCTTTCTACCATACCGGGGATTTCCGGCGCCGGGCCGACACCGGAAAAAACGCTTCTAACACCTGTCCTTGATGCGGAGCTGATCACGAACGGCTTCATCACAGGGTATCCGGTAAAACCCAATACACCGACCGGTTGCCCCACCCCCGCTGTGATCACCCGGGCAATGATGACACTCACAGGACTCCGACCCCTGTTCATCAATGCAGGGCTCATGAACATCCCGACAGTACCATGTCTGGATGTTTACGGGAAGGTGGGTAAAGATCCACGGTTTGAGGATGCGCTGCCGAATGCCCAGTACTCGTTNGATCAGGGAGTACGTATTGGCGAATTCCTCTCAAACTGCAGTGATCTCCTTGTGTTGGGTGAATCAGTGCCTGGCGGGACAACGACGGCTCTCTGTGTACTACGGGCGCTGGGTTACAACGCCTCGGTGAGCAGTAGCTTCCGGGATAATCCTGTTACGGAAAAAGAGGCCGTCTGCAGTGCAGCACTCGACCGTGTTCGTAAGTGTGGAGCATCCTCACCCTTGGAGATGGTCCGGGGTCTTGGTGATCCGATGATGCCGGTAGCGGCCGGGATCGCAGAGAGCTATGGGGGAAGGCTCATCCTCGCAGGCGGCACCCAGATGCTCGCAGTGAGTGCGATTATTCGTGCCCGGGGAAAACCGCTTCCCGACATAGCAACTACGTCATATGTGCGGGACGATCTATCGGCAAATGTCAAAGAACTGGCCAGCAAAATCGGCGTGAAGGTCACTTACATAGATCCCGGTTTCGGTAATCTTGGACATGCCGGACTCGCCCGCTACTGTATCGGAGAAGTCAAAGAGGGGATGGGTGCTGGTGGAGCAATGTACCTTGCAGCACTTCTCGGCCATTCTCCGGAAATGATCCGAAAGACGATTCTGGAGACCGTCAATGANTACAGTTGAACAATATTATAGGATCCTGGTACAAACCTGAGAATGATGCTTCCCATCTACGTGGTCAATAACTTCGGGCAGTTTAACCACCTCATCCACCGGGCCCTTCGGGATCTCGAAATCGAAGTAGCTCTGATCCCCAATTCATCTACCCCGGAACAGGTCGGGGAAGAATGCCGGGGGATTATCCTTGGAGGCGGCCCTACTCTCGCCAGGGCGGGTAATTGCGCCCAATATCTGGACCTCGGTCTCCCGGTTCTCGGTATCTGCCTCGGTCTTCATATAATCGCTGTGAAATTCGGTGGTAAAGTTCACCAGGGTCGAAGCGGTGGTTACGGCCCTGTCGAGATCGAGATCTGCGATTCGGATGATATCCTGAAAGGTTATCCGAAGACAATGAACGTCTGGGCTTCACATGCGGATGAGGTTACGAAAATACCTCATGGGTTCATTCGTCTGGCACATTCGGACATCTGCGGGGCAGAAGCTATTGCTCTGCCGGGGAAGCGAATCTACGGTCTCCAGTGGCACCCGGAAGTCAGCCATACATTCGAGGGGGCGCGGGTATTTGAAAACTTCGATCGGGTAACACGGGAAGAATCCTGCTAATGGTTATGCCCTTTAAAATATTTGAGAGACCATCGATCGTTTTTGTGTTTGGGTCGATTATTCAAAAGAAATTCTGATTCATAGCGTAGCGCTACATTTTAGTAGCTCAGTTCCCATTCCGGTGTATGAATGTTGTAACCACAATAATTAAATCACGCCACAGCGTGAGGAAATTCAAGCCAGACCCTGTTAATGACCTTATTATAACCGATGTACTGGAATGTGCCGCATGCGCCCCGACTGCAATAAATATTCAGCCATGGCTCTTTGGTGTCATCAAAAATAAGGAGACCCGCGAAAAGATTGCGGCCCTTGCAGATCATGGAAAATTTATCTCGGACAGTCCTCTCTGTTTTACGGTTTTTGGCGAGAAGAAACAAACATATTATCTTGAGGACTGCTGTGCAGCAACGGAAAACCTCATCATTGCACTACAGGCCCATGGCATCTGTTCATGCTGGGTTGCCGGGGATAAAAAATCGTATGCGGAAGAGATTCGCAAACTCCTCGGCGTTCCCGCTGAATACGGTCTGGTCTCACTTGTTGCTGCCGGTTGCCCTTCGGAAATTTCCTTCGCCGGGAAAAAAGAGATGAAGAAGATTACCTTTTTTGAAAAATTCAAAACCGATTAAATTTTTTGTTAAGGAAAAAAGGAAGATTAAGCTCTGTTTGTGGCATAATTATTTGCGATCTCCTGCTGAGTCAGTGCGCGGTTGTAGAGGGAATACGCCCCGATATCACCCTTATAGTAGAACGCTGCGGAGGACGAGGAGCTGTTCTGCATTCCGACTGTAACCGNGTTGGCGTTCGTTTTGAGGTTGACGACCGGTGGATTAGGTACCGGTGACGTTATTGACCGGGGGTCGAGCCCCTGGCTGTACACAAGCGGCTGCGCAACGCCGTTATTGTAGATTGTAACAACACCGTTGCTTACCGATGTGGTTACGTAATTCCAGCTTGTGGAAAGGACCGGGGAGGTCGTGATTGCCTGATAATGGTTGCCGGATGTGGCATCATTCCATTCAAACACCAGTTTATCCCCGATCTGGAACATCTGGTAGTTATCATTCTCTGTGGATCCGTCGATGGAACCCTTCCCGATGATCTGGTGCCATGTACTAGGATCTGCGGAATTTCCAGTTGCTGTCGGTCTGAGCCACATCGAAAGAGCCATGTCACCGGTTAATGATAATCCCGGGTCATTATTTATCCGTAAGAACGTATTCACACCGTTAAACCGGGTATACGTCATATTACCGGGACCATTGGTAAATGTCTGCGAACTTCCGCCTATCATCTGCTGGTACGGAGAGCAGTCAGCCTTGAACAAACCTCCGATAAACCCCTGAGCTACTGGAAGGGAGGGGGTTCCGTATTTCAGCGTTGTATCATATGAATCCGCAAGAACATGAAGTTCCTCATCAACGAGCTGGAGCGTCCAACGTCCTACAGGCATTGGTCTGAGGTTGGCCGGGGGAATTTTATCAGAAACTTCATAATCGCACACATTTGCTGATCCGGAATTGTTGGGAAAAATATAAATCTGTCTGCCGTATGGGCTACCAATCAGGCTTGCCGTATTAGGAGAAAGGATCTTCCCATCAGGGCTCAATAATCTCAAAGTCATACGAGTTCCCGTTGTTCCTGTAGTCTGTTGCCCGGAGAAGTAGAATGGATCTCCTGTTTGTGGTAGAAATTTCAGGATATGATCCGTTAAACCGCTGTTCCTCGGTATATCGACCGAATCAACTGAACCGGCGACATATGCTGATTTTTTCATATATTTGGGATCGACAGCGCCAAAGACCATCGCATAAATGACCATGGCAAGCACAAGAACCAGGGCAATTACGAGGATCACTGATACGGTATCAGAGAGACCTTTCAGATCTGTATACGGTTTTTTCATAGACCCATTGCTCCAGAGGAATTCCAACAATGTTATTGATTCATTTTAATGTAATTGTATATTAGTATTTCTCAAATTAATATGAATTTAAATTCAATTTTATTGATTATTTTGAGGCATTTCACATTTTTAATAGCAGAATAGAAAGTTCCCATGAAACATTTAGGTTATTGGATAAACAAGTCTCCAGGAATAATCAACTTGATTCCGCCGTATAATCATAAAATCACAACAAGTAAACAACCTCTTTCTTTCCAAGACAGGCAATTATTTAGCATCCTGAACGTCACATCATAGATCATGCAAAGGGCAGTTCTGCAAGTTGCACTCGATCTCCTTGAACTGAAACGGGCATTGCAGATAGCAAAAGAAGCGGTTGAAGGAGGCGCAGACTGGTTGGAGGTGGGAACCCCACTGATCAAAAGTGAAGGGATACAGGCTGTCCGCGAGTTCCGGAAGCATTTTCCTCAGACCACCATTGTCGCCGATATGAAAATAGCAGACACCGGCACTATTGAAGTGGAAATGGCTGCAAAAGCCGGAGCAAATATTGTTTGTATCCTTGCAGACGCCGACGATTCTGTAATAACTGAGGCAGTAAAGGCAGCCAGGCTTTATGGGGTTAAGCTGATGGCTGACCTGATCAATACCCCGGATCCCGTTCAAAGATCAGTACAACTGGAATCGATGGGGATTGACATTATCTGTGCCCACTCAGGGATCGACCAACAGATGACCGGCAGAGATTCACTCGAACTTCTTGCAGCCCTGCCCGATCATATCCATATTCCCATCGCGATCGCCGGTGGAATCGATGCAGAGAAGGCCGGGGAAGCAATCCTTCTCGGAGCGCAAATTGTGATTATCGGTGGCTGGATAATACGGTCTGCAGATGTGATCACATCCACCAGGAACATACGAGCTGTGCTGCATAGCCCGCAGATCGACGGTCGGATTAAAAGAACCCGCGATGAAGAGACTCTGGCCCTTTTTCTGCTGGTGTCCGGGCCGAATGTAACGGATGCGATGCACCGTAAGGGTGCGATGACAGGTATTTTTTCTGTCTGCGGGAACGTCAAGATGGCAGGAAAAGCAGTTACTGTGCACACTGTAGGTGGAGACTGGGCTAAGCCAGTGGAAGCAATAGATACAGCAAAGAAAGGTGAAATCATTGTAATTAACAATGACGGGGTGACAGAGGTTGCACCCTGGGGGGAGCTTGCAACCCTGAGCTGTCTTCAGAAAGGAATAGCCGGAGTTGTTATTGACGGGGCAGTAAGGGATGTTGATGACATACGGGNAATGAAATTCCCGTTGTTTGCCAAGGCCATAGTTCCCAATGCCGGCGAACCAAAAGGGTACGGGGAGATAAATGCTGAGATCCGGTGTGCAGGACAGTTTGTACGACCGGGGGACTGGATTATCGGGGATGAGAGCGGGGTTGTAGTGGTCCCGCAGGAACGGGCATATGAAATCGCCCGCCGTGCGCTTGAAGTCCGAAAAAATGAGGAACGAATTCGTGAAGAGATCCGACGGGGAAGCACACTTTCGACAGTTTCTGAATTAATTAAATGGGAAAAAAAATAATTATTTATTAGTGAAATACCGAGCGTTCAAGAAGTGTGGCGCCAGAGCTCTTAATTTTCATTATAGCGTCATCTACCTGGTCGACCCGCAGAATCAGGACGGCTCCTTCTTTTCCGGAATATGCATAGGAATATTCGATATTGATCCCGGAGTCCCCGAGGATCTTTGCCACTTCATATAAGCCACCAGGTTGATCTTTCATTTTTACAGCTATGACATCGGTAAACGCTATGTTAAAGCCCAGCGACACCAGCTTGTCATGGGCTTTTTCCGGATGATCGACGAGTGCTCTGACCACACCAAAACCATTTGCCTCTGCGATACTGAATGCCAGAATATTGATGTTCTCTTCGCCGAGAGCTTGGGCAATGGCTGCAAGTCTGCCCGGGCGGTTTTCCGAGAATATCGAGATCTGGCGGATGACGTATTTTTTTGTCTCCATTTACATCGACCTCTTATCAATAACCTTTTTCGACTTTCCTTCAAACCGNGGAAGGGACCCGGGCTCAACAAGTTCGACATCAGCATTGACATTAAGTAAGTTCCTCAGCCGGTGTTCCACTTTCTGCCTTACCTGCATCAGGTCATTAATCTTATCACTGAAGGAATCCTTGTTGAGTTCAACTCTGACAAGCATGTCATCAAGTGCACCTTTCCTCTCGACGAGGATCTGGAAATGCTGACCAACCTCGGGTATCCCCATGAGAGCAAATTCCACCTGAGAGGGAAAGACATTAATCCCACGTATAATTAGCATATCATCAACTCTTCCGGTAATTCTCTGGATGCGGGGATGTGTCCTGCCGCATGGACAGGTCTCAACATCCATGGAACTGATATCGCCGATTCGGTATCGGATCATGGGAAGGGCTTCTTTCTGAAGGATGGTGACAGTAAGCTCCCCCTTTTCACCATTCTCAAGGGGTTCTTCGGTCTTGGGATCAATGATTTCAGCCAACGCTATATCTGACCATATATGAAATCCTTTTTGTTCGGTGCATTCCGTGAACATGGGTCCAGATAATTCGCTGGTTCCGTAAATATCGAATGCCTTGATACCGAGCCAGTCCTGCATCCGGTTCCGCATGCCCTCGGTCCAGGGTTCCGCACCGAGAATTCCGGTACGAAGGCTGGTGTCGTTCTTGATGCTGACCCCCATCTTTTCAGCGACCTCCCCAATATGGAGGAGGTAGGACGGGGTACACGCGATAGCAGTAGCTCCTAGGTCTTGCATCAGCTCGATCTGACGTTCAGTATTACCAACACTGGTAGGAAGAACGGTAGCTCCGATTCGCTCGGCCCCATAGTGCATCCCGAGGCCCCCGGTGAACAGACCATAGCCGTAACTTACTTGCATTACATCTCCCCTCCCCAGACCGCAGGAAGTCAGGGCTCTGGCCAGAGAAGTAGTCCATGAATTAAGGTCATTTTGGGTGTAGCCGACGACAGTAGGCTTGCCGGTGGTACCACTTGATACATGATACCGGACAAGTTCTTCCTGGGAAGCAGTGAAAATTTTGTCCGGGTAATTATCCCGCAAATCCCTTTTGTACATAAATGGAAGTTTTTTCACATCGGCAAGTGTACGAATGTCGTCGGGGTGAACCTTTTGTTCCTTCATGCGATCATGGTAGAACGGCGAAAAACTGTACAACCTGTAGACCAGGCTCTTGAGCAATTTATATTGCATTTTCTGGAGATCTGCCTGTGGCATCTCCTCCATCCTCGGATCCCAACATACCATTATTCTTTCTCCCTTCTGTCGATGACTCTTTTTGCTTTTCCTTCAAATCGGGGGAGCGATCCCGGTTCTACAAGCTTGACCGTTGTTCTCAGCTCCAGAGCATCCCGAAGTTCCTTGACAACCTTCTTCTGGAGGTTTGCAAGGTCGGTCAGTTCACCACTGAAATAGTCCCGGTTAATCTCTACTTCAACTGTCATCTCATCCAAATGATTAATTTTATCGATATAAACCATAAACTGGTTGCCTACTTCCGGTATCCTTAGCAGAACATGCTCGATCTGCGACGGGAATACATTAATTCCGCGGATGACCAGCATATCATCGCTCCTGCCGGTGATACGGGCTATCTTTTTCCCGCGACGACAGAGACAGCCGTCCTCCATCAGCATCGTCACGTCACCGGTCCTGTACCGCAACAGAGGCATAGCTTCCTTTACCAATGGGGTTACGACAAGCTCCCCACGCTCTCCTTCCCCGACACGTTCACCGCTCTGTGGATCGATTATTTCAACGAGAAAGCTGTCATGCCAGATATGTAACCCGTCACGCTCCGGGCACTCAAAGGCGACCCCCGGCCCGAAAAGTTCAGAAAGTCCATAGGAATCATAAGCGGTGACTCCTAATCGCTTCTCAAGAGTTTTTCGTGTACTTTCTGACCATGGTTCAGCGCCAAAAAGGCCGATCCGCAGACTGCTTAATCCAGTTCCCATCTCCTCAGCTACTTCAGAAAGATGCATAGCGTAACTGGGCGTGCAGTGAATAGCCGTGACACCGAAATCATTGATCATTTCGATCTGGCGTTTCGTATTACCCGTTGCACTGGGAACGACGGTCATTCCAATCTTTTCTGCACCATAATGGAAGCCGAGGCCCCCTGTGAACATGCCATAGTTCACCATATTCTGGAAAATATCATTTTCCGTAATCCCGACCATCACCATGTTCCTGGCTATCAGATCCGACCACGCATCAAGATCGTTCCGGGTATATCCCACGACCGTCGGCTTACCAGTAGTTCCGGAAGTAGTATGGATTCTGACCACTTTCCTGAGGGGGACCGCAAAAAAGCCAAATGGATATCCATCCCGGAGATCCTGTTTTTTCGTGAAGGGGATTCTCTCGATATCGTCGAGTTTTTTAATCGATGATAGGTGCAGACCGGCTTTGGAAAACCGCTGCTGGTAAAAATCAACTTTCAGGGCCTGGTGCATTGTTTTTTTCAGGCGTTTCAGCTGGAGCTCCTGTAAGGCAGCCGGTTTCAGGGTCTCCATTTTCTTATCCCAATACATTTCAACCGTGTTATGGTATTNCATGACAACTGTATATATGACGTTTGTTTTGGTTTATCTAAACTCAAAAAAAGATCACTTCCGCTTTTTTCCGAGGCCGAAACGATGAATTAATCAATGGAAATGTGGAACTATTTATCTATTACAGGATTTTGGAGTACACTGTGGCAGATTATCCGTGGGTATCGGTAGGCGGTTATGGGGCTCACATAAAGACGACACAGAAATCCCTGATCATACAGAAGAAGAATGATCTCGAAGAATATCCTCTCGACCAGGTAAAAAATTTCCTTATTGTCGGCGGCCATACAATAAGCTCAGCAGCTATTCTGAAGCTGGTAAAAAACGGAATATATGTCTCTTTTTTTGAAGCGGACGGTACTCCTGTAGGCACAATACGACCTTTTAGCGATCAATATGCTAGTGGTATGGATGAAATCCAAAAGAGTATCCACCGTCAGCGTTTTGCAATCGCCCTTGCCCGGGGCTCGATAAAATCCCGTCTTTCTGCAATTGGCAGAATAGAAGAAAAAAAAAATATCCGCCTTTTTTATGAGGGAGAAATGGATCTGCTGTGCAAGTCGGAAGAAGAGCTCGGATTCCTTATCAAATTGGATGAAATACGCAGGTTACACCGCCTCACATCAGATATGTATTATGAAATTATGTCCCGGAATTTGCCTGCAGAATTTGGATTTAAAAGAAGGACCATAAAGCCTCAGATGGATCCGATTAACGCAATGCTCTCGTTCGGATATGCCATGTTGTTCGGTAACTGCAATGTATCGATTGTCGGCTCTCGTCTGAACCCTGATCTTGGAGTGATCCAGGATGGGAGAGGAAGCCTTGTCCACGATCTCATCGATCCCTTAAAAGCGGAAATGATCGATCCCATTGTATTTTCCCTCGCTAGTGAATCTCTCACATCCACAGATTTTGAAACGACATTAGATCGTTGTATTCTCTCAGATGAATTGATCAAAAATCTGGTCCGAGTATTCCAGATCTCGATAAGCAATGAGCGTATTAACGAACAGGTACTCAACTTCTGCGGTTCTATCCGCAATAATGAAGAATTTAAAGTCCTGTACTGATCTGGGTCTCTCCCTTGATAATTGAAAAATCGGCAAATAGGTTGACGTGAATATCCACAAATTTTACATCCCGTATTATGGCGCGGGGGCAACCATAAACCATCGAGACAAATTTTTCGAGGATCATTGGCTCACCAGTAGCGTGAATGCGGACTCTTCCATCCGGTAGATTGATGACAGTCCCGGTAATTGTAAGATCAGTGGCAATTTTTTTAATGCAGGCCCGGAATCCCACTTTTTGAACTCTGCCGCTGATTGTTATTTCAATGGATTTCAGCATTACATCCCCTGCATAAGCTTAATTGCCAATCCAAGCTCATCGAACACCTCGTCCCTGAGCGAAGATTGGCGGATATTGGTCGCGGCATCTATTGCGTAATCAAGGACCTCCTGGGCCATACGCTCGCACCCGGCCGCTTGTACTTTTAACGCAATATCGCACATAACAAATGCTCGTCGTGAAAGCGGTCTGATGATGCGGGCCTCCTTTATGGCGCTCTGCATCATTCTTCTTGAGAGCTTTTCCTCCCCGTTTTTCTTGAAGAAGATGGCAAGATCGCTGAAATAAATTGCTTCTCTGCCGCGATCAGCAACGGTCCGAATCAGCCGCTCAAGGAGAACAATCTGATTTGTGTGAATCCCTTCCTGTATCATTTTCTCTGAAAGAGACTTAATTTTCACATATTGAGGGAGGATTTCATAATTTTCTGAATATCCCAGCCGGGTGAGCTGTTGGAGTCGGATATCGATATCATCAATAGATCTTATGACCGAAATCGCTGACAGGAGGTATTTGCGGTCATTATGTTTCTGATAAAGCANGGAATAGAGTTGTGCGATGCTGTCCCGGATTTTGTCGGCGATATACTGGATATTGATTTTCTTTGTTAGCCCTTCTCCCTTCACCAGTAATCTGAGCGGAGTATCATCATCACAATTCTGCAATGCGAGGGGAACAATATCCAGGAGCGCAGATGCCTTCTCATAGGGCGATGAGATTTTTTCAACAGCCCCAGACATGTTATGGAGTAATTCGTTACATTTGTCCTTATCATGACGGACCATGCTGTAGATCGCCATCAGCGAATTAATGAATTCAACCGGTTCTGTTATTTTTTCGACGATTGCCAATGCAGTAGCAATGAGGCTTTCATCGGGCGCGATTGAATTAAGCCGTACAATTGCGAAAACAAGCTGCCTTCGTGCTGTTGCATCTTTATCGTACTCAACAGTTGCTAATTTCTGGATTCCCTGTTTCAGGTAGTCCGATGCAGTGCTGGGATCTATCTCGCAATATAACGTGGCCAGATCTGAAAGGATAAGAACTTTTTGATATTCTGCAGGGATATCCGGAATACTGCGATATATTTCTTCCAGTATTTGCGTTGTGTACCCCATATCCTTCAGCTGCANCGACGAAGCTGCAAGATTTGATAGCCCAGTTAACCGGATATACGGGTTGGTGATTCGCTGGAGAATGCGGGAGATCAATTCGATGATCACACGGTCTGATTTTGATGTTTCATTCCTCAGGAGGAGATATGCCATTATTTCATAGGGATCAGTCGAGTTGGGGTGCGAGATATCTTCGCTCAGTGAAGAAATAATCCGGGACATCATCGCATCCCGTTCGTATGAATTTTCAATTTCCATAGCGTACAGCGCAAGGGGAATAGTATAATCAGGGTTGTAATTGGAATTGGAGAATTCAATGATTATATCAATAACCCCGGCAATTTTAAGGGAAATCTGCGGAGATTTTATATTTTGTTTGATGATTTCAAGACCCCGTTCGAAGGGTTTTTTTGCTGAAAAAAATCTCCCCCGGCCTTGAGAATCAGATTGAGGTTCATTTAATAAAATACATCCAATTTTCACAAAACACTCAGCAATCTTCTCGAACAATTGGGCTCGAAGAGCTGGGTCATTGATCTCTTTTGCTATGAGATATGCTTCTTCAAGAGCATCCGGTGAATGTCTGTCGATCCCATATTTTATAATGCCATCAATAATATTTGCCATTGCATAAGTTGCGAGATCCTTTTCCAGAAGTGAGCTGCTCCATACCTTCATCCGTAATAAAAGATCAAGATCACCCTGCTGCGCAGCAAGAATCGAAGCTTCATCGATGATGCTGCTTAATGTTGAAGAACGGGTATTCTGTCCGTCAATTTCACAGGTGAGGCCGACTGCTCTCTGAAGGTAGTCCCGATTTTTTATGAGGACTCCCATTTTGGCAATTTTTATTACAATATTTGAAATTGCTCGTTCTTTCAGATGTTGATCTCTTATGGATTCTGCTAGTCTTATCAGGATGCCAGGATCGTAATTATTGAGAAATCCACGCTCCCCGAGAATTGTAATACATTCTAAAAGGAGGTTATCATGTTTTGGGTGAAGAAGAATCAGATCGTGAAGGGATGGAATGTGTTCGGTTAAATTTTCAAATGAAGACTCCTTGCAGAGATCAATTGCCGCTCTGTAGATTGCGCTATTGGAAAGATCTTCCGGAAGGTGGCTGAGGATCGATTTGTTGATGGCAGGGAGACTGTCCTGTGCGAATCCTTCCTTCAATAGTAACGTCATNTTATCCAGGTACTGGACACTATTTTCTTGTTCGTACCGGATTTTTCCAAACAGCTCCATTGCAGAGAAAAAATCTTCGCAGGAGAGCATGATCTGCGAAAATTGAAGATAGATCCGTGATAAAACGACAGAATTACAGGTTTTTTCAAGGATCGGAATGAGATCTGAAAGCACTTTCATATTATTGGATAATTTCGCAACTGAAATTGCTGCCCTCACAACCTCTCTGATGGGGAAATCAGCTAGACCCGGGTTTCGCCGAAGCAGTTCCATCGCTGTTGTTAAGAACCAGGTATCTCCCGATCTCTCTGCTTTTTTCAGGAGATCGATGACAAAAGTATTTGTTGCCGATGGTCGCTTTTCACAAAGAGCCTGAAGAGTGGCAATGATATGGTTTTTATCCTTTTCTCTTTCAAGTAATTGTTCCGTGAGCGCACTCATAATTTCGAGTTGTGCATCATCAGAAATCTCTTTAAAATTATTCATGAACTGGGGAATATCCGCCATTTCCCTGCCAAAGAGAGCTTTCGCTCCTTTTTCAATAATAACAGAAATACAACGCTGCCGCCGGATCTTCTGGTGAATTTCAGCAGCACTCTGAATACTGAAAAAGTATAGCTCCCGGTTATTTTCAAGAATGGCGATTGTTGCTAATGCTTTTGCAAGTTCTGCATGCAGCACGGCCCGTTTCGAGATATCTCCAATTTCTTCGATTAGTTTAAGCGATGTATGGAGCAGAGTCTGATCTCTGGTTGTAATTGTCCATACGATCAAAAGGGGGATGATATCAATCATGATATCGGATCGATATTTCCTGAAACTGATCCTGTTAAGCATGATCATGCCGGTATCTATCAGTTGGGGGTTGGATTCTGACACTCCTGCATCGATAAGATCCCGGGCAATCATGGCGAATACCCGTGACTGGTTGCTTTTTTTCCCCAACTTCTCTGAAAGTGAATAGATTATTTTTAACCAGTCCTGATTTTTCGTTTTAATAAATTGCTGTACAATTTTTGAGAATAATTCATCAATTTCGTTACTTGGGATATCGGGGAGGGCAATTAACATCGACGGACGGTTATTCTTAATCGAAGTATCTATGATAATCTCGTTTATTTCTGATATGAACGTTTTTCGCGCTCTTCTCAACTGCTGGGCCTGAAAAGCGTGAAATAGTGGCCCTACAAGTAACCAGTCCTCCTCATGAAGAGCTCGATGTATAGTCTCGATAATTTCAGTTGATTTGACCATTTTGCACTATCTCAAGTAGATGAATCACAGCTAATAATGACAATTTGATAGAACTAATAGATAAACATTCCTATAAAATTTTTGAGTAAATCTATTTTTTTTTGCGATATTGAACTCAATTTATACGTTTTTTTGCAAACAGGCGTTTATATATGAGTTAATTTCAAAAAGGCTAAAATGAAAGTCAATTTTGAATTCGCTAGAATCGATCTTTGAAAAAAAAAATAATTTATTCGGTGAGTAATGCTATTTTATCGAGAACTTCACGATAAAATGCCTGCCCGGCCTTTCTGGATTCGGCGTCGATGATAATTCTAATAATTGGTTCCGTGCCTGAGGCACGTATCAAGGCCCATGAATTCTTTCTGAAAATTTTAATTCCATCCGTCAGGTCTACCATTTCACGGGAGAACACCTTTGGCAATGATTTAAGAATGTTGGATCCATCTTTTGACGAGATTTTATCCTTAATAATAAAACGTTCAGGCAGTCCGGTTTGTAATTCTGAAAGGCTCTTCTCGGTTTGAGAAAGTATGATAACCATCATCGCGGAAGTCATGCCGCCATCCCGGCAGAACTGGTGATCGGGGAAAATAATTCCACCGTTACCTTCACCCCCAATCGTAACGATTTTTCTTTCCTGGATGAGTGAGCGCATTTTCCGCGCAACGTAAATACTTCCCACAGGTGTATAATCAATGAAACAGCCCTCTTCTTTTGCTACTATCTCAACAATCTGCCCGGTGCTTACCGGTGTTACGACGATACCTTTTTTTTGTCTGCAGGCATATTGTGCCATAAGGGCAAATTCCTTATTTTCCTCAACAAACTGACCCGTGTCATCAATAAAAACCGCACGGTCGGCGTCACCATCGTGAGCGATCCCAAAATCGGCTTTGGAGCTGACGACAAGTTCGGCGAGGTGCTTGAGACCTTCAACTGATGGTTCAGGTAACCTTCCGGGGAAAGATCCGTCCATTATTCCATTTATCGTAATAACTTTACAGCCCATTTCCGTCAGAATCCGGGGGGTTGTCAGGCATGCCGGGCCGGATCCGGGGTCGACCACTACCGTCATTCCCTCCCCCGGTTTTCCGGGAAACCGACTGACAATTCCCTGGATGTAATTTTCAATAAGATGCGTATTGATATACCCCTGCCCGCAGCGATCCCATGTCTTTGGACGAGCAGAACGAGAAAAAATTAGTTCTTCCAGTTTGATGGTTTCCTCATCACTCATCTCCGTTCCGTCTGGTTCAATGATCTTTACCCCGTTATACTCAGGAGGATTGTGGGATGCCGTTATCATCGCACCGCCATCGTAAGTATCCTTGACGATGTATTGGAGCGCTGGGGTTGGAAGAATTCCACAATCAACAACATCTGAACCTGTTGCCAGGATACCGGCCTTTATTGCCTGTATCAGTGTCTCTCCAGATGTCCGGGTATCACGACCAACTGCAATGCAGCCGTTCCTCATTGTTCCGAGGGACTCGCCAATCGTGAATACCAGCTCGGGTGTAAGATCCGTTCCAACAACCCCTCTCACCCCATTGGTTCCGAATAATTTTTTTTGAATCTTTTTTTCCGACATGTGTAAAGATCACCCGGCCCAATCAGGTATCAAAGTTTTGAAAACGATCAAGGGATTCGAGCACTTCGTGAGTTGAAGGATTGATCAGAACGCAATTGTCTGTTTTCAGGTCCCCGATCACAATTCTTGGGAAGGATCGGGTTTTATACCCTTCAACGATCACAAAATCAATTTTCTGTGAAGAAAGGAGCCTCAAAATGACATCCAATCCGGTCTCCCGCAGAGAAATAACCGCTTTATCGCCATCGATTCCAACGGATATTTCTGCACCCGAATCGAAAAATTCTGTAGTATCCTTGCCTTTTTCAAGAAGGAAATCGTGATGCCCGAGATGTTTTACAACTGCGACATGACCATGTTTCTTCAGTTCAGGGATCAGAGTCTTGATAAATGTAGTTTTTCCGGAATTCGATCTTCCAACAACCTGGATTATTCTCATGACAGAAGTTCTCCGGAATTTAATTACTACTAGTATCTTTTGACAGATGAGTATATGGAACTGATTCCGGGCTTTTTTTAATATTCATTTTACCCTTGTTTAACAAGGTTCAATTTGACGGATTGAAAATCTTATTCCCCTCTTTAAAATCAGATATTTTTTTCTTTAATTGGCGTTATCAAGAAAATTTTGAACGGATTCCGCCGGGGGCATTTCATTATTTTTTTCCTCATCAACATTCTGCGACGTTTTGTCATGCAGTCGATCAGTCACCATATCCCGGCGTCGCTGTGTGGCAAGCAGAGGCTTTTCCTGGCCGATCTCTTCTCCTCTGGATTTCAGAATCGTTTTTGCGGCTTCCCCTACCCCTCTCATTACGTTGGTAATGCGATCCTCAATATCGATTTCTTCGTCGATATCCAGCGTTGTTCCCTCAACTTCGAGTAAGAATCTTGCAACCTCACTTGCTTCAAATAATAGATCATCCAGCTCATCCGTTGTAAAAAATCCACACATTGCTCCATAGAAAAAGGTGGCACTCGATTTCCGGACTTTCTTTTTGAACGCATTTCGTGCCTGGTTTACTGCCTGGGGGGTGTAGGTTTCTTCCATAAATGGGACAAGCTCGGGGAGATGTTTGCCGATAAATGTCATCTCCGCTCCCCCTGAGGTCCTGAAATCCGTGCAAAGACGGGCAAGTGCCCATTCACGGGCAGTAATATATGTCCTCTTGCGAAGGAACTGGTTCACCTTCCGATAAGTGGCTCCATCAACTTTTTTGAATTTTTTATATTTATTGAGTTCCTGCTCGATGCTCACGTTCTCCATAGACCGGCCTCACTTTTCCCTGAAAAATTCCTAGATAGAAATAACCTGTCACTTTTGTGCCTCTTAAATATAGCATTATATGGTTTATAAAATTGAGGTCACCCGGGAATATCCGTCGGAAAACGGTTAAAAAAAAACAATAATTANTTGCTCCGGCAAAAACCTTTTCAGGTATCTTTTGATTTATTCGGGATGTGCTCTCCCATGATATCCCTCAGATAGTGTTTCATCGTTACTTGTGGTGTTTCATTGTTGTCAATTGACAGACCTGGGATCGTTCCACCGGTCCGCGCGACTGATCCTTCTTGATGATATTTTTTTGAGCTATTCATACCATTTTGTGGAGAAACGTTACTGTTCTGTTCTATGAAGTGATCGAGGGCCGATTGTGGTATCCGCCATGCACGATAGGATATTTTTATCCCTTTCAGCTTTCCCTCACGGAGCCAGACGTGAACTGTTTTGTAATGCACTCCGAGAATTTCTGCAACATCCTTTGGGGTAAGCATCTGGGTAATCTCTGCCATATGATTACCAATGGTTCCTTTTAATTATTGTAGTTTTCTTTGAGAATAATGTCTTTTGTATCTAGAATTGATCTTTTGCATGGACCTCTGAAAACTCTACCTGGAAGGCGTTTTTATGTATAGCAATATATGGTTTAAGAAAAAAATTTTCTTTATGATGCAAAATCTGAAAAAGCAAAAATTAAGCTCAAATCACAAAAAAACTCGTATTTCAATGATTTCGGCAAAAATAATTTATTCTCATTTTCTCATCTGCGAGCACCATGAACAGGAAAAAAAATCCTTTGATTCAGAATCTGTTCTGAACAGGGACGCCAAAAGAATTGGTCAAGTACGTCAATATCGGGACTTTGCTCAGGAATTACTCCGGGCAAAACTAGCAATATCTCACATACCGTTGTTTTTGGACTAAAGAGCAACAGTTCATTGGGTAGTTGCGACTTTTGAATACCAGGGAATGATTTTCTAAAGTATGATGAAAAGGGCGTTGTACGAAAAATTGTTTTTTTTGCATTTATTGGACGGATCCTGTAATTATTAGGAAGAATCTTGGGATAATTTTTTTCCGTATTCAAATCAAAAATCGTCTATGGCAGAGAATAAATTCTTGGCACTCCTCACCTTATTGTCTTCGCGAAATCAAAACCGTGGCCGAAGTCTGGATGTATTTTTTCAACTTCCTCAACTTACGGAGCCTGCTTCGGTGATGAATGCCAATCGAACCGGGAATTCGCCATCTGTCGTTCGATCGGCAAAAGCGCTCTAAATAATTCATGAAATTTCTCAATGCCAATAAAACATGGTCTTATTTTAAAAAAAGACCCGGATTTAAGGCTTACCCGNGAATAATCCCTTTTTCCGGCATAACATTCTTTGAATCACGGACAAATTCCCTCAACCTCGTGAATTCTTTTCCCGATTATTCTCAATATATACAAAGAATAAAAATGATAAAATGTTTGAAATTCCTTTTCGTTTTTTTAGCTGAAAGGTTTACCCCCCACTCTGCGCCTGATAATTAATCCAGAATTGAACGTCTCCTAATATCAGTGGATTAATTTAGAGAAAAAATGAACATTTTTTTCTTGNGCATTTCTTTCTGGATCTGATGTTGTCCAATTGTTCTCAAAGATCTAATTCATTTATTGAATGTTCTCTACATACATGATCTCTACTCTTTTACAGTCGATAAACCGCAGTATTCGCATTCTGTTGGTGTTTTACCATTTAATNGAGGAAAAGACCCGTTAATCAAAAAAATCCCTTACTTGATAATGGTCTTTCTACGGAACTTGGAATCGGGAAGGGGGAAAAGCGCTCGTTCCAGTTAATGTTTGGCACCGATACCTGAACGGTTTCCAGATATCCTTTCAGGATATCTCTCTTTTTTTAAATCATGGAGGTTGCAGTCTGATTTAAAATCGGAGACTTCGCAGAACGTCTATTCTGCGCAAACCTTTATTTATTTGAGATAAAATAGAATAGAGCATGGAAAGTGGGTATTTTTCTGAGTGGCTCAAGAGCTACAGGAATTACCTGCGTATGCGGAATTATTCTCCCAGAACGCTTGACAGCTATGAGCAGGTCATCAGGCATTTCGGCTACTATATCTGGCTCCGGCGCAATACCGATGTCACAAAGCTTGTGTTCTACTGGAAAGATTTCGAAAAGGCACGTCTTGACACGTCCGTCGAAGTGACACCTGTCATAGTAAATGATTTTCTCTCTTTTGTCTCTTCGATGCAGACCTATAAACCTAAGACCTTTCACCGTATTATCTCCACGCTCAGCTCATTTTACCGCTTCCTGTATTCCCAAGGAGTTGTCACCGCAAATCCCCTGACGGGAATTGACAGGCCTCGAATCAAGCAACAGGAGGTAAAGTACCTGAAACACAGCCAGGTATTACGTCTTATCGACTCGATTGAGGATATACGGGACAAACTCATCGTCCGGACTATCTATGCTACCGGCGTGAGGGTTTCCGAGCTCTGTGGCATTAACATCGAAGACATTGATTTTGATGAGCATACNATCAGGATCCGCGGCAAAGGCGATAAGATCCGGACCGTTTTTATTGATGATGACACACTCACCGAGCTGCTGAAATTTATCGGTAACCGGATTGTCGGTCCGCTTTTCATCGGCCAGCAGGGGAAACACATCTCCTCCCGGGCAATCCAGCATATTTTCAAGCATTACGCTCCCCAGGGCATTACCCCTCACAAAATACGGCACAGTTATGCCAGCGAACTTTATAAACGATCCAAAAACCTGCGGGTCGTACAGGAAAATCTTGGCCACACATCAATAAAGACCACGGAAATTTACCTCCATACCGACATCGATGAACGGAGACAGGTCTATCAGCAGTATTTCCCTCTTTCCGGGACGGATGAAAAAGCGTAACCTATGAATTGATAGACAATTTTCAACGTATCCGGACATAGCCACGGTTTTCTGGGCAGTCCGGCAAAATCGATTTTAAACCCTTATTTTCCGATTATATTGGCATATTCTTCGCAAAACCTGAATTAGATATTCTCTCATAAACCGTATAATGCTATATCCAACTCGTGTGTTTTTTCAGAGAATCACTATCTTCTTTTTATAACTTCTTTTCAGAAAATCCGGGAGATCAAAACGTTCATTCAATTTTTTTAGTATAAACCAGGAGTCCCAATGAAAAAAAAAA
>JGI20214J51650_10000379_pt1 | contig 27905 bp, 26 predicted proteins | sample WetSurMetagenome_FD_51650 | JGI IMG/M metagenome (IMG submission 51650) | reverse complement strand
GGACTGGTACTCTTCTTCAGCCTTTTTAATGTTTTTTAAGACCTCAGTCTTCATCCAACCCTCCTCTCACGGCAAGTACAATACTTGGGAAAAATGGGATATATGTATTGTTATTTCGAGCAGATGAAAACCTGCAGGATAAAAAACGATGAATTTCTGGTCTTTTTAAGAAATTTGCGTGGAGATCTGGTAATTTACCCTGCTGACCGTAATTTTCCCGGGTAAATGCTGGATTTCTACTCCTCCATCAATCCCTTTCAGCACCATCCCGGCCAGTTCATCGCTGGAGCAAATCAGGTGCTGCTCAGGGTGCGTTCCCCGGCGGATCGAGCAGCTGGTATGGATTTCCGGCGCAACAGATACTACCCGGGAGATCCTGCGCGATCCCGGGTGGTCCTTTGGCAGCACCAGGAGCGGTACGTGCCAGATCCTGACAAGTTCCATCAGCATCAGGGCCGGCTCGATTGCCCCGCCTTCAGGAGCAGAGACTACAATAATGTCACCGGGCGTGACCCCCTGGCAGAATTCTTCCGCGGATGTCTCTATGCAGAGGGAGAACTTTTCCTCTGCCTTCCCGAGAAGCAGGAATGAATGATCTCCCCGGATGAGCAGCAACCCGTCATTGAGGGTGTACTTCATGCGGGAGTTACATCTTCCGACTGGCAGCTGGGGCACATGGGCTTCTTTCCGATACCCTTGAACCGCTCGCCGCATTCATTGCACCGGTAGTCCTTCCCCTTTACCCGGTCCGGGGGAAGATCGATATCAACCGGTCCGCCTACTGTGCACATGGTCGCTTGTACCTCACTACGAAATCCTCGCTTTATTCATTTAACTCTATCTGAAACGCCTATATGGTAACGAAGACGAAGTTGAAGGTAACAAGCGCGATAATCAGGAGGATACAGGAGTGTTTTACCCCCGCTGCAAGGGAGGATTCCCCCATCTGCCCGGCAATAAGTCCGGAGAAGATAGCCTGGACAAGGCATGCATGGTACAGCAGCCGGCCGAAGGTGATGACCGGGATTGAGCCGATACCGGAAAGCGCTCCTGTAGCAGGAAGCCCCTGGGTGGAAATGTTGGCAAGGACCGGCAGGAACTGCGTTGTCAGCACACCTACAACGAACAGGAAGACGAAGAACGAGAGGTAGACGATCGCGGTGTAGATGAACATCTCACCAAGGCGTTCTCTTTTCAGTATCTCGGACATCTTGGCGTCGCTGGATGCAATGGAGAGCACTTCGCCGATCTGCCCGCTCATCTCGCTCGCCTTCGTGATCAGGGTGACCGTCCGGGCGATCGATGGCGTACTGACCCGCTCCTCGAAGCGCATCAGTGCCTCGGTGAAATTGGCGCCCCATTCCATGTCCCGCTTGATCCGGCGGATCTCGTAGCTGAGCAGGCCAAGATTGGTATTCACCATGATGGCAATTGCCTGGGCGATGGTCAGCCCGACCTGGTTGATCCCTGCCATCCGTTCAAGAAAATCCGGGATAAGGGCCTGGATGCCGAGGACCTTGCGGGACCAGATCTCGTAAAAAATGGCGTACGGGATCATAATGACAAGGAGGGAAATGACGATATGGTCGTCGACTACGTTGATGTAGGTCTCGATATCCGCATAATGCGGAGTGCTCATCAGGACAATAATGACGTAGATGATTGCTATCGGGACGGTAACATAGAGCGTGTGGTTGACGTTGGAGATAAAACTCTCCAGCGGATGTTTCAGGTTATAGACAAGGTTCCTGAGCTGGTCATACTTCTTCAGCTGCTCGAATAATGACTCCTCATCCGGCTTTTTGACAATGGTCACGTCGGAATAGGTGTGGAGCCACTTGGTCCTGACATAGCGTTCCGTCTTTTCGGCCTTGATCGATATGAGGTCGATGAGCAGCATGAAGACCAGTGAACCGACCGGCAACACGACATAGGTGACCAGCGCCAGCTGGAATACGGCAGATCCGCCCATCATCCCCATGACCACCATGATGATGATCAAAAACAGCGGCCCCGCGACAAACAGGGTCACATATGACTCGGCTACCAGGGACAAGACCGTGAGAAACTGCCGCTGTTCGAACCGGGCTTCTTCCTGGTACAGCCGTACCCGCATGGACAGGAACTCCGACATATCCCCCCCGCTCTCGATGACTGACAGGAGATCCTCCAAAAAGTCCTTGAGTTTTTCCGAAGGCGTTGTTTCGGAAAGGTGGCGGATCGCCGAGACCATGTCGTACCCGAAGAAATCTGCATCCCGTACGACCTGCCGGAACTCAAGGGCCACCTCCCCGTAGATATTCGCCCGGTCCGAGAGCGACCTGAAGATGGTCATCATCTGGGCACCACCCCTGCGCATGGCGTACATGTAGGCAACGGCATTATGCAGCGTGAGGTTGATCTTGATCTTCCGGTTATTCTTCTGAAGAGAAGGGAGCCGGAGAAGCACGTTGTAACCGATGAGCATCCCGATAATGAAGGACGCGAGGACTATGATCACCTGCATATATTCTGCGGGATACACCGTACTGAAAAAAACCGGAAGCTGGATATTGAACACGTTGTGAATACCGGCCTTGCCGGTCACTACCTGCAGGCTAAGATAGGCACTGGCAACATACCCGAGAAGAGCGAACAGGATACCGGCCAGGAAGGCAATCTTTACCGACCGCCACAGGTACTGCTCAAGGGTCATTCCCATCCGGGCAGACACCATATCTGCATGAAGGCTGTGGTACCGGAGCGGGTCCCGGTTAATCCGTTTCAGGAAATAGTCCCGGACACTCATTGGATTACCTGGCGCAGATCGGCAATATGGGCAAGCACATTCGCGGGATCAATGCTGTAGGCATGGAACAGCGTGGCTACCGAGATATAGTCCCGGATGTCCTGGTTCTTCATCTCATTAAGCAGGTTTTTCCGGAGCTGGATCTCGGATTCGAGCTGTTCCCGTGTCCAGCCCCGTTTCTCGGCAATATCGGCATATATCTGGGACCTGCCGGTGAAGGTGAAAAGATCCTTCACGGGATCGTACATGAAAACATTGTTGACCCGGAGGTTACCGGTCGAGGGATCGATACCGGCAATCTCGACAATCTCCTGTGCCCTGCGGAAGCGTTCGACGCCGTGATACACGAGGGCCTGGACACTGATGATGTTTAATGCCTGGACCATGTTCCTCGGCACGTTGAGGGGTTCGCTCTCAAGACGGTGAATCGCCGCGTCGACACTTCCCGCATGCATGGTAGAGAAGGTCGTGTGGCCGGTATTCATTGCCTGGAACAGCGTCTGGGCTTCAACACCCCGGACTTCGCCGACAAGGATGAATTCCGGGCGTTGTCGCATCGCGGCCCGCAGGAGATCGAACATACTGATCGCGTTACCCCCTTCAGAGAGTGCTTCGCGGGTGACGCTGGCAATCCAGTTGTCATGGTACAGGGTAATTTCCCGTGTATCCTCGATACTCACGACCTTCGCTACGGGCGGGATGAACAGGGAGACTGCATTCAGCGACGTGGTCTTTCCCGAGGCTGTCCCGCCAATAAAAAGAAGGCTCTTGTTGTTCTCAATGGCAAGCCAGAAATAGACCAGAGCCTCGGCATTGAAGGTACCGACCTCCATGAGCTCAACAGGGGAGAACGGCTCTTCCCGGAATTTACGGATGGTAAAGGATGTCCCCCTGGTCGTGACCTCCGTCCCCAGCGTGAGCTGGAGTCGTGAGCCTTCGGGAAGGGTCGCGTCGATCATGGGAGAGCCGGTTGAGATGTGTTTTCCTGACCGCTGGGCAAGGGTGATGGCGAGCGAGTTGAGGACATCGGATTCGAAGGCGATGTTGGTCTTGATGTTCCGGTATTTCCGGTGATACAGGAACAGCGGGATCTTGTTCCCGTCGCAGGAGATATCCTCAAGATGAGGGTCCTTCATCAGGGGATCAATACGGGACCAGCCGATAAAATTCCGGATCAGGAAGTACTGGAGCTTGTAGAGCGTTGAGGTATCAAGGGCTATGCCATAATCGTCGATAAGACTATACATTTTTTCCAGGAGGATGCGTTTGCGGTCTTTTTTGATCTCGTCCGATGACAGGATCAGGACGTCACGGAGATCTTCGTATAACCGTTCCAGCAGCTCATATTCAAAATCCGACAGGCTGGGTTCGAACAGGAGATACTCCTTCTGGTTCGTTCTCCTGTTAAGGGCGATTATCACAAGCGAGCGGCCTTTCTCTATCCAGTACTGGTCAACGAGCTCGTAATTGTCGCTTAATCGCGGGGTGACAAGGGTCCCGTCCCGCTCAAAATCGTATTCAAGGATTGCAGATCGTTGTGATCCCTGCAAAAGATGGAAATAATGACGGTATGTTGCATCCGGCTTCTGCTTATTGTCCGGAGCTGGCTGGTTCACTGCTCCGGTATCCGGCCCGGAGCCGGCCTGTTGCTGTGGCACATCCCCGTCATTTTTCCGGGCATTATCGGATCCGGTGGATTTTGAACTTTCCATAGTCTATTGCTCCCCGCTTCTTTCCTTTAAGGGCGCTCCCGGATTATAATTCGGGAGACGCTTCTATATAATTATGTGTACTCCCGGCAATTCTGTTTTTCAGTAAGGCCGTTTGTATCCTTTATCATCACGCAGGATCAGATAAATATATCAGAAAGACCACGAGAGTTTCTCTTATTGGTTATTTTTCATGAGGAGTTCCGATGCAGGAAGCAGTAAAACAACGCATGTCCACAGGAATCTCATCACTGGATCCCATCCTTGACGGGGGAGTCCCCCCGGGATCCGTGATTCTTCTTCTCGGGGATCTCGGGGCAGGAAATTACGAGTTTGTCTACAGCTCCATGGTGAACAGTCTGGACCCGGCGAAAACCGGGTCCCAGAAAGGGAACCTGGTCCCAAAGGAGATCTGCTATATCACGTTCACCCGGGTAAAGGAGGATATCAAAAGCGAGATCCGGCAGTCTTTTCACGTGGATGGCCTTGAGCGCATGGTGGATACCATCCGTTTCGAGGATCTCTCCGAGCATTATTTTGACCACAGCGTTGTCCCGGATGAATGGTACAGCCACAGCGATGTATTCACCCGGCTGCAAAATCGTACGGGCCAGGAAGGAATTATTGTAAAATTATCAAAAGTGATTGACAGTGTACAACCCGGCGGTCTGGTAATTCTCGATTCTGTTACTGACCTCGCAACACAGTCGTCCCATGCGGATGCGTGGAACAATATGGCCGGGTTTTTACGGGGCCTGCAGCGGGTATCGAAAACACGGGGCATCACGAGTTACCTGCTTCTTTCCAGAGGTATCCTTGATTCATCGAAAGAGCGGGAACTCGCCGATATCGCGGACGCTGTCCTTTTGTTCAGGTGGGAAGAGACGCAGGGGGCACGGCGGCAGCGGGTAATGTATTTCGAGAAATTCCGGGGTGTGATGCCCCATCTTGAAGAGCGCGATCTCGTGAAATTTGCCGTCAGGATCACAGAAACGAGCGGTTTCGAAGTGAGCAATATCCGGGTGATTATATGAGCAACGAAAGGGTCAAAGTCGGGATCCCGGGTCTTGATGATATGCTCGGAGGCGGGCTTATCCCCGGCAGTATTACCTGTATCATCGGGACATTCGGTACGGGGAAGACCACATTCTCCCTTGAATTTGTCTGGGAGGGGCTCAAGAAAAACGAGACGATCATCTATATCAGCCTCGAAGAGCGGGAAGAGCGGATCATCTCATACATGAAACTGAAAGGGTGGGAGGTTACCCCCTATATCAATAAATCCCTGTTCCTCATCAAGCTCGATCCCACCGATTTCAATCTTGCCAATAACCGGATCAAGAATGAACTCCCCAAACTCATCGAAGAAAAGAAGGCCAGCCGGGTCGTGATCGATCCTATCTCCCTTTTTGAAGATCTCTTTAACACGGATTCCGAACGGCGGCGGGAGATGTACCGCTTCATCGAAGGGCTCCGCGACAGGAAATGCACTATCATGATGACGTCGGAGACTGACCGCAATAATCCCTTTTCAAGCCGTCACGGCCTGATTGAATACCTCTCGGACACCGTCATCCTCCTCCGCTATGTCCGCCCGTCGGAAATCTCGGTGGATGTCCATCTCGCGCTGGAAGTCGTGAAGATGAGAATGTCGTCCCATTCCCGGGAAATCAAGCCGTATGATCTGAAGCAGGACCAGGTCGAGGTCTATTCAGAGGCCAACGTCTTTTAAAAACAGAGAAAGATAAGCCCTTTTTTTGTATCCGGCCACTCGCCGGGATCTTTTTTCAGATCGTTATCCCGAGAATATCAAGGAGAATAAGAATACAGACCCCCGGGACTCCCCCGATAGCGCAGATAAGCACTGTCGCAAGGTCGTAGCCGAGATCGGGTTTGCCCATCCATTCCATGACATGGAAGTAATTCAGGATTATGAGAAGTATCAGCCCGACAACCGCATTCTCAATCACAACCGAGAGTTCTTTTACCAGGTACCATACCACAGCAACGATTGCCACGACAAGAAGGATTGCAATGATGACTGAAGTCATGTTCTCACCCTTTTTATTTACCAATAAGACGCTGTTTATTTATTTTTATCGACGGAAGGATGAGCGAGCCGACAGCCCGGGATTCCTTACTCATACCCGCAATGTCCTTGTGCATATCGAAGACATTACCGGACATCATGGCACTTCGCACGGGTTCCTCAAAGCTCCCGTCTTCCATCCAGAATGCGTTGGATATTTCCACGGAGAACTCTCCGCTCATCGGGTTGGCCGTATGGGCCCCCACAACGTTATGGACATACATCACCCGTTCATCCAGGATCTGTTCCCGCTTACCGTCGATGATAAAATTGTGGTGACCGATGGCCGGGAGGCCCCCGAATCCCCCGCGGACAGCAGATCCAGTACTCTTTTTGTCGTACCGGTAGGCCGTCCTGAGGTCATAGGCAAAGCTCTGGAGCACCCCGTCCCGGATAAAATCGATCCGGCGGGTCGGTGTCCCCTCGGCATCCCACCGCGTGCTTCCGCCCGCCCGGGGCAGCAGCGGATCGTCATACATCTGGATCCGGGGATCGGCAATGCTCTCACCAAGTGACGTTGCAAACCGCGATCGCCCGGAATGGACACTGCGCCCGTTAAGGGCTGGAACAAATACATTGCCCAGCAGTTCTGCGTACGCAAGGGGAGAGAGAACCACGGGGTAATCTCCGGTCGGGATATCCTTTCCGTCAGCGGATTTACAGGCAAAGAAGGCTGCCTTTTCCCCGACATTCCGGGGATCGACATCCCCAAGATAGGACGAATGGTCAAATTCATAGCCGGTTGATTGCCGGTATATCGCTTCAAGGGAGAGGGACACGCCCGAATGATGGCTCTCATACCGGATACCGTGACTGTTTGCCAGCGTTACTGATGAGACCGAAAGGGATGCAGATCCTGAGGTGATGTCTGCCGGGTGCCCGGCTGCCCCTTCGAGCATCTGCTGGACCAGGTCACGGGCGATGCCCGGATCGCACTCCAGCGCAGGATCGAATGAGAGGGGGGAGGATGGCAGGGAGACCGGCTCCGGCAGGCCACCCCAGGGGAGCGGGGTTGATAGTTTTCCACTTGCGATTGCCGCTGCAAGGCAATCCCGCCACTTGTCGGGATCATTGGTACTGGAGGACCCGATCCGTCCCGTTTGGATGGTCCGGATGCCAAGGCCACAGTCCCGTGAGGTTGTTGCCAGGTTCACTTTCTTCTGTTTTAAGTCTGCAGAAACAGAGGTACCTTCAACGTAAAAGACCTCAACTTCATCAACGGATTTCTCTCCTTCCCTGATAAGATCTTCAATCCAGTCCACTGCCACCCACCACCGCATCGAGAAGAAGGACGTGAGGCGCCCCGTCGCTGACCGGTACGCTCTGCCCGCCTTTCCCGCAATACCCCGGGCTCATCTTCCGGTCGTTCCCGCAGAGAGTTATCCGGTGGAGTGTCGAAAGGATCTCTCCTGAAAGCGAGACGTCCCGGATCATCTTTGTACACTCACCATTCTCCACGAGATACCCGTATTCCGCGTTAAACTGGAATATTCCCCGTCCCGGATCCACCTGGCCACCCCGCGAGCCTTTTAGGAAGATCCCGTTTTTGCATTCTGCAAAGATCTCTGCTTCGGTAGCATCACCATTCTCGATGAAGGTGTTGCTCATCCGCACCAGCGGGGGTTCCCCGGGCATGGCGCGGGCATGGCCGGCGATACCATTGCCCACAGCTGCGAGCGACTCGCGGTTGTGGAGAAACGCGCTGATAACCCCCCGGCTGATGATCTCGGTCCTCTTTACTGCCGTTCCTTCGGCATCAACCGGGTCGAATCCGAACTCGGAAAGGGAGGGGTCATCGACAATGGTGAGGATCTCATTGCCGATCTTTTCCCCGGTCCTCCCTTTCAGAACCGAACTCCCCTCATGGATGAGATCCCCCTCGCTCGCATGACCGACTGCCTCGTGGGCAAACACACCTGCAAGCTCGGGATCGAGAACTGCACGCATCTTCCCTCCCTTCACGGCACTGGCATCGAGCAGGGCAACCGCAATATCCGCGGCCTTTTTACCATATTCCTGCCGGTGACGGAGATCGAAGCCGTGGATCGTGTGTTCCCGCTCGTACCCCATCTGGACATTCCCATTCCGCGATGCCACGGCAAGCACATTGAAACCGGACCGGCACATCTCGTACGAGTACTCATTTGCCGAACTGTCAGTGAAATGTACCTGTTCGATCCGCTCGATATAATTCGCCCGGCGGTTGGTGACCAGTGGGTGCCGGGCAGCCTCTTCGATACCTGCAAGGAGTGCGGATTTCTCCTCAATACTGACCGACCGGGGGTCTTCCTTCATGGGCGGAACAGGTAAGATTCCGTGGGGAACATTGCCAAGTTCCACAATCTCTTCGGTGATGCCCGCAAGTTTCTGCGCCGACTCAATCAGATCTTCAAACTTCCTGCCGGTGCAGGGTGTATAATTGTCGATCTGGATGACACCCCAGCCAGTCCTGTTGAGGACCCGCAGAACAGCCTTGTTGAAAAAAGAGGTGCCCGCGGACTCGACAACGCCGTTATCGATATCGATATGTGTCACCTGACCGGTGACATGCCGCAAGTCGTAATATTTCGTGCCGGGCATCGTATTCAGGCCATCGTCTGGCTGGTAACCGCAACATCGGGGATCAGCGCTGTTGACCGCATTGCCATCTTCTTGAGCTTGGAAAGGAAGCTCTCCGCGTTTTCCGGGACAAGGGCATACTTGAGGACATCGTCAATCGTATCAACGGGTATGATAGTAATCATCGGCTTGTACCGTTCCTCGATCAGCACGTCGCCGACATTCATCCGGGGAATAAGGACGGTCTTGATCCCGGCCTTTGCCGCTGCCTCTATCTTGTAAGTAACACCGCCGATTGGCAGGACATCTCCCCTGATGGAGAGGGAGCCGGTCATCGCGATGTCCTGCCGGACAGGAATGCTTTCAATCGCGCTGATAATTGCCGTGGCGATGGTAATCGAGGCAGAATCTCCTTCAGCACCGTAGGTTCCGATGAACTGGATGTGTATATCCATGTTCTTGATGTCCTTACCGGTGAATTTCTTGATGAGGGCGGAAACGTTCTTGATGGACTGCTGGGCGATCGATTCCTCGTCTTTCAGCCACGATTCCTGCCTTCTTCCGGAAATACCGGTGGCAATGATCTGCCCGCTCGCTCCCTGTGCCGGGGTCACTTCGGCCATGATCGGCAGGACCGAGCCGGCATCGTTACCGGTCACCGCAAGGCCATTGACACGCCCAAAGCGTGTTCCCTCGACAACCGTCATCTCGTATTCCCGGAAATGCTGGGTGATCTCCGCGGAAACCTGGTCCTCGATGGACCGGGCGGTTGATTTAGCCGCAATGACGTGGGCAGCAGTGGTGATCTCGGCTTTTTCCTCGCGCGCAATATCGCCGGCAACGCGGATGAGGCCGCCCATGTCACGGAGCTTGAGGGTCAGGTGGCCTTTCCGGTTCGAGCGCCGGCGGGATTCGCGGATGATCTCATCAATCGCGCTCTGGTCGAAATGCGGGATCTTCCCGTCGTTCTTGACTTCCTGCGCAATGAACCGGATATATTTCTGCCGGTTCTCATCCGTGTCTTCCATGCTCTCTGCCATGTAGACCTCATACCCGTACCCGCGGATACGGGAGCGCAGGGCAGGGTGCATTCCCTGGATTGCATCGAGGTTTCCTGCAGCGATCATGACGAACCTGCAGGGAACCGGTTCTGTCCGGACCATGGCACCGCTGGAGCGCTCGCTCTGGCCGGTGATGGGGAATTCTCCCTCCTGCAGCGCGGTGAGGAGGTTCTGCTGGGAATGCGGATCGAGCGTGTTTATCTCATCAATGAACAGGACTCCCCCGTTCGATCGGTGGATTGCCCCTGCCTCGACACGGTCATGTGACGGTGTTTCAAGTCCGCCACTCTGGAACGGATCGTGCCGGACATCGCCGAGCAGTGCACCGGCATGGGAACCGGTCCCGTCAATGAATGGTGCAATGCTCTTGGTATCGTTGGAGACCAGCAGCTTGGGAACCATAGCCTCTTCCCGGGGTGTGCTGTACCGCAGTGCCATGAAAACAAACGCCCCTGCGATAAGTCCCATTAAGAGCTGCATGGTGATGATGGAATAGCCGGCAATACCCAGCAGGAGGAGCATCAGGAGCGTGTTCCGGAACTGGATCTTTTTCTTCGCCTCAGCCTTATGGGCAGCGACAATCTGCTTTCCCCGTCCCGCGGCAACTGTCCTTATTACGGGATTATTGTTGTCATCCGAATTCGGGTAGACGAGAATGTCCTGCAGCTCCTCCTTGGGCAGGAGCTCGGCCATTGCCTTGGCGAGCATGGACTTGCCGGTACCCGGGCTCCCGATCATCATGACATGCCGGCGCTGGATAGCTGCCTTTTTGATTACCTCGACTGCATGTTCCTGGCCGATGACCTGGTCGATAAGTTTTGGCGGTACCTCAATCTGGGAGGATGTAGCTACCGGGGCCAGGCCTGCTGCCGATACGGGGACTGCACCATCAGGCTTCATTTCGTCTGTTCGTTGTGAAAATTGTTCTGATATTTCCATTGCAGGATTGGCCTCTTTTAAACCACACGGTTTTCATATAATTTGTCTCATGATAGTTTAAGTACTTTCAGCTGATCCCCATTGACGAGAGGAAGCCAGGATCCCGGGAGTTTTTCACAGGTCGGGACACAAGCGGAAAAACTACAATATCATACACTGCATAGTAATCCACTGCGGACACATACGCCCCTGTTTCCCATACCGAGGAATGATACCATGAAAGTTATCTGCACGGAACAATCCCAGGTTCTTGCCACCCTTGTTGCAAGGGCTCTGAAAACAACGGTTGTCGATGTAAAATATTCCCGTTTCCCTGATGGCGAACAGTATCTTCTGGCCGGGGAGATCGATGACGAAATGACAATCGTCGGGAGTGTCGTGGATAATGACTCGCTCGTCCAGCTGATGCTGCTTGTCGATGCGTGTGACCGTGCAACAAACCGTCTTGTCCTGCCCTACATGGCCTATGCCCGCCAGGACAGGCGGTTCAAGGCAGGGGAGCCTGTCAGTTCCCGGGTAATCGCACGGGCCCTCAGTCAGGGCGTGTCCGATGTAATCACCGTCAATATCCATGAAAAAGAGGTCCTGAAATCGTTTACCGTGCCAGCTCACAACCAGTCCCTTGCAGGGGATATTGGTTCCTACATCAGGACACTGCACCTGGACAACCCGCTCATCCTGGCACCTGACGAGGGCGCAATGGCCTTTGCTGAGCAGGTCGCATCCGCAGGTGGGTGGGAATGCGATCATCTCGAGAAGACGCGCCTGAGCGGGGTTGAAGTAAAAATGGCCCCGCGACAGCTCAGTGCAAAATCACGCTCCGTCGTAATCGTGGATGATATCATTTCCACCGGAGGTACAATTGTAACCGCCGCCGGAATGCTGTACGGGCAGGGCGCAAAGGATGTTTTTGCTGCATGTGTCCACGGGGTCTTCACGGGAGGAGCATATACCCGCCTCATGGCAACCGGCATCCGGGATGTTATCTGCAGCGATACGATCGAACGGAGCTGCAGCAGGGTATCGGCAGCGGAACAGATCGCCCATGCACTCAGAAAGCACTGATTCCGGAGATTTATGAATTCTCCTTTTCTCGTCGGGCCCGGGTTCCTCCCATGAGCGCAGTGCTTGATGCCAGCTTTTTTTTCGGGGATTTTCCCATAGAGGGAGATATCTTTACGGTCCCGTCCGTTGTTGACGAACTCCTGGATATCCGTGCAAAAGGTAATTTTGAGAAATTGTGTGCCCGGGGCCTCAGGGTACAGTCACCAACCGAAGAGAGCTGTAAGCGGGTGATCTCCGCAGCAAAAACGACAAAAGATTTTTCGGTAGCCTCCGGTACGGACCGCGACCTGCTCGCTCTTGCACTTGACCTGGGGGCAGACCTGCATACCGATGATTTCGCGATCCAGAATATCGCCCTTGTCCTGGGGGTGAAGACCGTCCCTATCCTCCAGCGCAAAGCCAGGCGTGTTCACTGGAAGTACCGGTGCAGTGGTTGTGGAAAGTACGCGGACCATGACGGCGAATGCCCGGTCTGCGGTGCCGCCATCAAAAGAAAACTTAAATAGATACCGGCGAATCTTTTCTCCATGTCTTCCCTTGACGATCTGATCAGCCGGGCAAAAGCCCTCCTTGCAGAAGGACACAGCCCGGGTCAGATTGCAGATGAATTATCCCTGTCCATGGAAACAGTCACCTGGCTGCTCACCCAGGTAAAAGGAACTGCAGCGCCAAAAGATGTCCATATCGACTGGACCGCGGTCTCGAGCCAGGGGCCCCTTCTCGAAGAGACAGCGCAGATGCTGATGAGCCGGTACTACCTCTCCAACCCCGGGGATGCCGGTGAATCACCTGCAGCAGATGTTATCATAGGTATTGCCCTTTCGGGAATCCCGCTTGCAACGATCATCGCTGTGCAGGAGGCAGCCCAGCTTGCAATCTACCATCCGGCAAAACAGAACACCAGCGACAAGCCGACCGGTTCGTTCAGCGGGAACTTCGCGGCAATCGGGGGCCAGCGGTGTATTATCGTCGATGACACCATCACCTCCGGCAACACCATGCGGGAGGTCGTGAAACACGTAAAGAAACACAACGCCGTCCCGGTCGCTATCTGGGTCATCTTTGACAAGCGCGGCATCAAGGACGTGGACGGGGTCCCGGTCTTTTCCCTCTTTAAAATATCCCGGATTGACTGATCCCTTCTTTTTTCCGGAAGAAGACACGGAGCGTTTATATAGAAGTTCAATTCCACCTTTTACAACATCGGAGGATCAATTATGCAGTCCCAACAGCCAATTATCATATTAAAAGAAAATGTAGAGCGTAATTACGGGAAAGAGGCCCAGCGCTCGAATATTGCGGCAGCAAAAGCCATTGCAGGTGCCGTCAAGTCAACGCTCGGCCCCCGCGGCATGGACAAGATGCTTGTCGACACAACCGGGGATATCGTGATCACCAATGATGGCGCGACGATCTTAAGCGAGATCTCAGTCCAGCACCCCGGCGCAAAGATGGTCATCGAGGTCGCCCATACACAGGACGACGAAGTCGGCGACGGGACCACCACCGCGGTCATCCTTGTCGGTGCAATGATGGAGCAGGCAGAGAGCATGCTCGAACAGGGTATCCACCCGACCGTAATCGCGGAAGGTTACCGGAAGGGTATGGAGAAGGCACTGGAGATTGTTAACGGCCTTTCCCTCAAGGTAGACCCGACAGACCGCAAGACCCTCCTCAAGATTGCCAACACGGCGATCACCGGCAAATCAATCGAGCAGGTCAAGACCAAACTCGACGGTATCCTTGTTGATGCGGTCATGACCGTTGCCGAGAAGGTTAACGGGAAGTTTACCGTTGACGAAGAAGACGTGATGATCAAGAAGCAGAAAGGACAGTCAATGGACGATGCCGAACTGATCCGCGGTGTTGTCATCGACAAGGTCCGGTCTCACGACGGAATGCCCAAGAAGATCGTCAAGGCAAAAGTGGCCATGGTTGCCATGCCCCTTGAAGTCACCAAGACCCAGGTNAAGGCAAAGATCAAGATCACAAACGCCGANCAGGTCAANGCNTTCAGCGAGCAGGAACGCGAGACGTTAAAGAAACTCGCGGATGCAATCATCAGCAGCGGTGCCAATGTCCTTCTCTGCCAGAAGGGGATTTCAGACGCTGCCCAGTTCTACCTTGCAAAGGCCGGCGTCCTCGCCATTGAAGATATCCCCGAGAAGGATATGAAATACGCAGCCCGGGCACTTCATGCAAGTATTGTCAACAAGCCCGAGTCGCTGACCGTCAAAGACCTTGGTGTTGCCGATCTCGTCGAAGAAGACGATGATGGCAAGGTAACACGGATCTCCGGGTGCAAGAACCCCAAGACCACGACCATCCTCCTCCGCGGGACCAGCGATTACCTGCTCGAGGAACTTGAACGTGCCGTTGTTGATGGTACCCGCGTTGTCATGGATGCCATAGAAGACGGCACCTACGTCGTCGGTGGCGGTGCAGTCGAGACCGAGCTCCTCATGAAGATCCGGGACTATGCCCAGACTGTAGGAGGCCGGGTCCAGATCGCACTCGAGGCCTATGCCGCAGCATATGAGTCGATCCCCCGTGCACTCGCAGAGAACTCCGGTTTCAACCCGATCGACAAGCTGGTAGAACTCAAGAATGCCCATGCGAAGGGCAAGAAGAATGCCGGCCTGAATGTATACGAAGGAAAGGTCATCGATATGCTCGCCGAGGGCGTTATCGAACCGCTCCGGTCCAAACGCCAGTCCATCCAGAGCGCTTCTGAGACTGCCATCATGCTGATCCGCGTCGATGACATGATGATCACCCAGCAGGGTGGCAGGGCCGGCTCCGCTCCCGGGATGTAATTCCCCCGATACCTTTTTTCACGGACAATACATTCGGATACAGCTCATTTCGTACCCGCCTGCAGCCGGGCGTCCTTAAATGAGTGACCTCCTGTTTTCGGACGGATGGTCAAATTTCCCGGAGCGGATACGGGTCAGATAACTATTAGAGCAAGCGATGGAAAAAATACAAGGGAATAGTGCCGAGGTAGTCTAGCCCGGGAAGGCGGTAGCCTCGAAAGCTGCTGGCGCTTCGCGCCTCGGGAGTTCAAATCTCCTCCTCGGCGTTCCTCTTTTTCCTGATAATTCGTATTCAGACCGTGCTGGAAAAAAGCGTACAGGATAACCTACCTGTGTTTAACCGAACTTAAAAAGTTTCACGGAACTTGGAAAGATACATGGATTATTCTTTTTTTTCAAAAAAAAAGAAAATTTGGGACTTTTAGATTCCTTAACGAGTTCAAAAAAAATAAATAGCGCATGTCCCTAGTATATGGTTACAAAACAGTAGAACCATATGGTTCGGCACTAATATACAAACAAGAGGATAGTGAATGTCTATGGTCCGGATAAAACAGAATAAGCCAGCAATTTCGGCGGATGCTAAGTCCTTCCGCGCCATTCGCAGGCTCAACCTGAACCGGACCTATATGCCCCTCAAAGTCGGTGCCATTGCCGGGTATATTCTCCTCGGGATGCTCTCCGCCTCCACCTCCATGTTCGGTATCCTTATCGGGGCAATGCTGCGCATGATCGGCCTCTGAAGATCGTAAAAATATCCCTTTTCATACCACTAAAAGAAATTCCTGCATCTCCTTTCAGGCAGGAGCCGGTTTTTCAGGGACCTCATAAATACGCCAGCAACCCGAGCAGCCCGTGAACCAGTGCAAGACAGATCGAAAATACAGCACAGCGGGGATGCCATTTGAAGGGTATTGTGCGAATCCCTTTCATGTTCATGACAGCAATCGATGCAGTAAACAGGAAAGAGAGCAGGGTCAGGATCCCCAGGTACATTATCAGCGGTTTTCCAAAAATCTGAAAATAAGTAATTTCCTGGAACATGATTATGCCCCGACCGTGATAGTCCCCTGCATTTGCGGGTGGATCATACAGGAATAATTATAGGATCCCGCATGGTCGAACCGCTGGCTTGCGGACTGGCCTGCACCAAGGAGGTAGGTAGAGGTGGAAAACGACTTGTCCTCAAACTCGATCCGGTGCGGGTGGTCGTCAGCATTTACCCACCGTACGGTCGAACCGGCATTCACCGTCATATCTGCCGGTTTGAACGTGTTTTTGACAATGGTGATGGTATTGTCTGAAACCGAGGCAGTACGGGTGGGAGTGATAACCGTTGTCGGGGGGGTTGTCGTAATAACCGGCAGCGGTGTTGCTGTAACGCTCGTCACGGTAACCGCAGGTTGCGCAGGGGGTGAATCGGAACATCCGCAGGTAAGGAGGAGCAGGAGGACGAGGGTGAGAAGCACCGGGACTGATCTCATAGATGCCGGTCGGAGTTTTCCGTATAATAAGATGGTGGTGGTTGTGCCGGAAATCCAGAAACACCGCACCTGCGTCACGTTGGTGGCGGATCCTGTTTTTTTATGAGAACANAGGAGATCGTTGATGCACAGAGCGTCAGCAGAAAATCTTCACCATGGTAATGATCGGAGATCACCATCTCCCGGAAGAGCGATGCGGGGAGGGCAGAGGCAAATTTCCAGGAATCCACCGGGAGCAGGGGAAGGATTTTCGCGATGGCAGGGTAATCCATCGACTGGATCTCCCGGATCGCCTGTGCCACACGTTCACCGGGAGTATCTTTTCCCGCACGGTTTACGATAAGCAGGAAATCATTGTACCGGACCTGTACTTTCTGACCCAGCCGGTGCCGGAGCAGGAGTGCCAGCACGCGGTTGAACCTGCTCCCGTTCATGGAGACCACAGTGACAGGTCCCTTCTTTTCCTCCTCCTGTTCCACAATGTACAGGCCTTCCGATCCGATACCCGAGGGGAATTGCGCCAGTGCCAGCTGCAACAGCTCCTGTTCGCGCACACCCAGGGGCAGTGAGGTTGTCCCCCGCGACCTGATTTTCTGTACGGCACGGCATACCAGCGGGGAGAAACCGTCCTCGCTCCCGCCGGTCCAGAACACCCGGGATGAACCTGCCCCGCCGCCGGGAACAACAACAACCATATTGTGCCCTTCGTCGCATTTGACCAGCGTCCAGCTGCGCCCGCCAAGTGAGATCTCTCCTGCATCGTTACTGTTGACAAACTGGGCATCAAGCATCCCTATAACCTCGCCATCGGGAGTGACGGCCCGGTATTCACCCCCGCCCGAGATCACCGAGTAGATGTCCTTCCAGTTCGATCGCCCGAACACCCGTTCGGCCTCAGGCCCAGGCATGATCATCTCCCCGTCTGTCGTGAGGTACTCGTTTTTTATGAGATGAGCCAGGATCCGGTCCAGAACCCGTGGATCCATCTCCAGAAACACCGGCGCAGTGAACAGGAAAGAAGCAAGGTCCCGTTTTGTTGTCCGGGAATGATTGTGGAGAAACAGGAAGACCTGCTGGAGCAGGACATTGAAGGGTTTTTTTTGCGGCCGGAGATCCTCGACACGTTTCTGAACTGCACTTTCAATGATCGCAATACTGCAGAGCAGCTCGACAGGGCTTTTCAGGATCCATGCAACGTACGCCGCTTTCCCCCGCCGCCCGCTCCGGCCCATGCGCTGCAGGAAAGACGAGACGGAATCCGGCGGACCAACCTGCACTACCACATCGAGATCGCCGATATCAATACCCAGTTCCAGCGTGCTCGTGCAGATGATGCAGGCACCGTCCTGTGAATTGAACGCTTCTTCTGCAAGCTTGCGGGTTGCCGGGGAGATCGAAGAATGGTGGATGTGGAGGTTCCGGATCCTTCCGGCACACGCATTCACGACACGTTCTGCGCTGCTGCGGCTGTTCACGAATACCAGTGCCTTTTTACTGGCAACGATCCTGACCAGCGCATCGATCCGCTCCCTTTCCCCAGGCTCAACGACAAAGGCAAACTGCTTTTCCTGAGGGACCGCAGGGACACGGACCAGATCCGCCGCATGCCGCCCGTCAGTGAGCCAGTCGAGTATCTCCTGCGGATTCCCGGCGGTTGCTGATAGCCCGATCCGCTGGATCTTCCTTTTTGTCAGCTGGTCCATGCGGTGGAGCAGCATTTTCAGGTGCACGCCCCGCTCGGACTCCACGAACGCATGGAGCTCGTCGATGATAATGAACCGCACCTGCCGGAGATCGGGTGCCAGCGTTTTCTCTTGTAAGAGAACCTCGAGCGATTCCGGGGTGATCATCAGGAAATGGGGCGGCTCACCTTCTTCCCATGAGCGTTCCCCCCGTGCCACGTCACCATGCCATTTCATCACGGAGAGTGACGTGGGAGTACAGAAGGTACGGAACCGTTCCTCCTGGTCGTTGATGAGTGCCTTTAAAGGAGAGATATAGAGACACGATATCCCCGGNCTCCCGTGTTTCAGCAGATCGTCCATCACGGGAATAAGAGCGGCTTCTGATTTCCCTCCGGCTGTCGGGGCGATGATAAGCGCATCGCCTCCCTTGCGTATCGTACGGCAGGCCTCTTCCTGCACATCGCGGAGCTCCGTCCAGTCAAACCGCTGGGCAAGCACCTGCTGGAGGGATTCGTGCAGTGATGGGAATACAGATGACACGGGTACTGGTCAGAGTGTTGTGCCCCGGGTGTTATGGCCTTTCTCCTTTTTGCCCGTGAGCCGGCCCGGCAAGGGTCGGGTTCGCCGGGCAATAAATAAAAACGCATATATACGCCGGTTTCCAGATTATGATCCGGTAAACAATGAGATCGCACAGGGTTTGTACTTCCGTTTCTTCCGCCAGCCCTTGCAACGCATTCTTCTTTAGATAGGGGACCCTCGCTCTCTTTGGTCCCCGTGTAATGTCGTCATGAAGAGTTTACCAGAGGTTTTCTCATGATTCTCGGAATCCCTGATCCCCAGATATTGCTCGGCTATGGGCTGTCCATCGGATTAGCCCTGGCATGTATCGTGTACGGTTTACTGCGCTGGAACGAGGGGGACGGCAGCAATGGCAGTTGATACGCTGACGATGACGGTGCTCGTCCTCATCTACCTTGCAGCCACCCTCATCATCGGCTACCTTGGTTATCGGCAGACGAAGAGTTCCGAGGACTACCTTGTTGCAGGACGGTGCAGTCACCCGGTCATCATCGCACTCTCGTACGGCGCCACGTTCATCTCCACGTCCGCGATCATCGGCTTTGGCGGGCAGGCAGCAAACCTTGGCATGGGCCTCATCTGGCTCACGGTACTGAACATCGGTGTCGGCATTCTCCTTGCCTTCGTTATTTTCGGTAAGAAGACGCGGGAGATCGGGCAGCGCCTTTCGGCGGTCACGTTCCCGGACCTGATGTGCAAGATCTACAAGTCCCCGCTCATGCAGTACATCGCGGGATTCATCATTGTCGTGTCCATGCCGCTCTACACGGCAGCAATCCTGATCGGCGGGGCACGGTTCATCGAGCCCACGCTCGGCATCGATTACACGACCTCTCTCATCCTCTTCGCCCTCATCACCGCTGTCTACGTTGTCTTCGGCGGGCTGATTGCGGTCATGTACACCGACGCCTTCCAGGGCACGATCATGCTGATCGGCATGACCCTGCTGCTCGCTCTCACGCTCATCGCAGTCGGCGGCTTTACTGCGGGCTCTGCTTCACTTACGAACATGGCAACCCTCGTCCCGAAGGCGCTCGCCGACCAGGGAATGACCGGCTGGACCTCCATGCCCACCCTCGGTTCTCCCATCTGGTTCACCGTAGTGACCACGCTCGTGCTCGGTGTCGGCATCGGCGTCCTCGCCCAGCCGCAGCTCGTGGTCCGGTTCATGACCGCAAAGGACAACAAGTCCCTCAACCGGGCAGTCCTCGTTGGCGGTCCGTTTATCCTGATGATGACCGGTGTTGCATTCACGGTCGGGGCGCTCAGCAACGTATACTTCTACCAGACCTCCGGNAAGCTCGCCATCGATGCCGCCGGAGGAAACGTGGATGCGATCATGCCGCTCTTCATCAACCAGGCGATGCCGGACATCTTCGTGGTCATCTTCATGCTGACGCTCCTCTCGGCCGCCATGTCCACACTCTCCGCTCTCTATCACGCGATGGGAACGGCACTGGTCTGCGACCTCTGGGGCCGGGGACGGGAATGTGCCCACTCCATGCGGGCNCACCAGGCCGGGATCGTTATCATGATGGTCCTCTCGACGGTCCTTGCCTTCCTCCTGCCGGTCGGCATCATCGCCCGGGCAACCGCGATGTTCATGGGCCTGTGTGCCTGTGCATTCCTGCCGGCATTCGCAGTCGGTGTCTATGCAAAGACACCCTCCACAAAAGCAGCCCTGTACAGCATGGTCACCGGTGCTGTGGTCTGGTTTGTCTGGACCGCGTTCTTCCACGCCGCCGAGGCAAAGCTCCTGGGCCTCTGCCAGGCAATCTTCGGCAGGGCCACGCTGCTCGGATCGCCATGGACCGCGGTCGACCCGATCGTTATTGCCCTGCCGGTCTCCCTCATCGTTATGGCGGTCCTCCAGGTGCAGTACGGTGTGGACCAGCCGGTATCAGAAGTCCCGGCCTGAAAACATTTTTTTGCTCTGGAGAAAATGTCCAGCTCTGACGCTCTTGGGGGCGTCGCCAGGCGGCTCCGCCCCCGCCGCTACGGCATCCCCATTATGATAGTGCCGTATTACCTTACCATGAAATCAGAGAACCTGATTACAGGTGGTGCTGTGGAATCCTGAGCGCCCCCGCCCCCAACGGGGGCAGGGATGGCGCAAGGGGGGCGATCCTATCAGTTGATGGAGGATTTCTCCAGAGCATTTTTTTAAAAAACACCGGGGCACCCGTATGGATTTCCCCCGGGCAAATGTTTTTTGGCTGGCGGGGTCAAGGAAATAACCATGCAACTCGCACAGATGAAGTGCACCCCGTATAAAACCGGTGCCCCGCCGCTCATCAGGAAGGAGACGATGGAGCTCCTCGGGCAGGTGCAGGGCTGGTCGCTCCAGGACGGGCACCTCATCCGCACGTTCACGTTCCCTGATGCAGTCACCTGTCTTGCATTCATCGCCGAGATCGGAGGCTTCGCCACCGCAGAAGGCCACTTTCCGGACCTTTGCATGAAAGAGGGANGGCATGTTGACNTCTCGTTCTATACCTATCCCGCCGGCGGCCTGACCCTGAACGATTTTATCATGGCAGCAAAACTCAACGATATAAGTAAGGCGTAATAATCGATCGCAGTTCCCTTTTTTGCATCCAAAAGGTTTTCGAGGGTTGAGAAGAAACAATAACGGATGAGTGACACGGGCACCCCGGTATCGAAAATTGTCAAATCCCTGGGACTGGTCTTCGGGGATATCGGGACAAGCCCGATCTACACCATCGGGGCAATCCTGCTCTTCATGCTGCCCACTGCCGAAAATATCTTCGGCCTTCTCTCCCTGATCACATGGACACTCCTTATCATCATCACGTTCCAGTACATCTGGCTCGCCATGTCGCTTTCCGACAAAGGTGAGGGCGGCACGATTGTCTTAAAAACCATCATCGACACACTCCTGAAACCAGGTATTGCCACCTCACTCGTATCGGTCCTGGCACTGGTCGGGATCGCGCTCTTTATCGGCGACGGTGTGATCACCCCGGCNATCAGTATCCTCTCNGCGGTNGAAGGNATCCTCCTGATCCCGGGATATGAAGAGACCAGCGGGTTTACCCTCCTCCTGATCGCGGCAGCTATCGCCATCGGTCTTTTCCTCATCCAGCGGAGGGGAAGCGACCGCGTGGCATGGGCGTTCGGCCCGGTCATGGTGGTCTGGTTCGGTACCCTTACCATCACCGGGATCATCTCCATCATCAGCGCCCCGCAGGTCCTCTTTGCCCTAAACCCCATCTTTGCCGTGCAGTTCCTGCTCGAGAACGGCTGGGCATCGCTCATCGTTATGTCTGCAGTGGTCCTCTGCATTACCGGGGGAGAGGCATTGTATGCCGACATGGGGCATCTCGGCCGGGAACCGATCGTCAAAGGCTGGGTGGTGGTCTTCCCCGCTCTCGTGCTCAGCTACCTCGGGCAGGGCGCGTACGTGATGATGACGGACAACACCCACAATGTCCTCTTTGCGATGGTCAACCATATCAGCCCCCTCATCTACATCCCCTTCCTCATCTTAAGCGTCTGTGCAACCATCATCGCATCGCAGGCCATGATCTCCGGGATGTTCTCGATCGTTTACCAGGGCATGACGACAAGGATCTTTCCCAAGCTCAAAGTCGAGTATACCTCCCCCGAACTCCGCTCCCAGATCTATATCGATGCAGTCAACTGGATGCTGCTGGTTGCGGTCCTGGTGGTTATGTTCGAGTTCCGGTCCTCCGAGAACCTCGCCTCGGCGTACGGTCTTGCGGTCTCGGGGTCCATGATGATCTCTGCCATCATGATGACGATCATTTTCTTAAAGAAAAAAGATCCGTTCAAGATGATCTGTGCCGGCGCACTCATCGTGATCACCTTTTTCTTCTTTGTAGCGACCCTGCTGAAGATCCCGCACGGGGCCTATTTCTCGTTCATCCTTGCCGCAATCCCGCTGATACTTACGATCGCCTTCATCCGCGGGCAGGACCGTCTCCACGAGCTCTTAAAACCCATCCCGCTCGGGGATTTCCTCGTGCGCTATCGTGAGAGTTATGCAACGTTAAACAAGATCCGGGGAACCGCGCTCTATTTTGTCGGCGACGTCCAGAACCTCTCGCCTTATATCGGCCAGGTCTTTTTCCAGAACGAAATCATTTACGAGAAAAATATCCTGGTCCGGATCGGGATTTCCGAAAAGCCGTTCGGGGTTGAGACGCATCTCGATCCCGGCCTTGCAGATGGCCTCCAGCTCTTCACCATAACGACCGGTTACATGGAAGTGATCGATATCGTGTCACTCCTGGAGAGCCACGGGATCGATGAGAAGACCATCTTCTATGGGATCGAAACCATCGTTACCAATAAGCCATTCTGGAAGATCTACAGCATCATCAAGAAGGTCTCCCCGCCATTCGCCGAGTTCTATACGCTGCCCCCGGAGAAGATGCACGGGGTTGCCATGCGGGTCGTGATGTAATCCCGGGTCTGACATCCGCTCTTGTAATTTTTCCCTGCCAGACCCGTACGCAGAAGTTACCAGGGGATTTCCGGAAATTCCCGGGAAAAAAGACTGCAGGTTTATTTCAGCCCGAACTTCTTGACGATCTTTTCCCGGATAGCGTCCTTAGGGTAAGCGCCGATGATCCGCTCAACCAGCTGGCCGTTTGAGAAGAGCATGATTGCCGGAATTGCCGATATATTGAACTGCATGGCAATACGCCGGTTGTCATCGGTGTTACATTTACCGAACGCGACTCTACCGGCAAATTCCTTTGAGAGCTCGTCCATGATCGGGGCAATCCGCCGGCAGGGTCCGCACCATTCCGCCCAGAAATCTATGACCGCTAACGGGTGGGTACTGATAAATTCCTGGAAATGTATCTCTTCAATGTTCAATACGTTCCCGGCTTTTTCAGTGCGCTTCATTTTTTCTGTCATCTCCTGTATTCGCTTCTCCCGTATCCGGGTAAGCTCATCATCCATGCTGATGATTATTCCGGCCGATCTCATTTAATCGTAACGGACAGGTGGGTCTCCGGTGAGGGTGAAGTGAGTAAAGTATATCAGCGCCCCCTGACTATATTATAATCCTGATTTAGGAAGCGAGGTAGGGTAGTCAGGATATCCCGACGGGCTCATAACCCGTAGATCGATGGTTCAAATCCATCCCTCGCTACTGGTTTTGTTGTTGTTTTTTGACAGGAGATTTCACGGTCCTGATAACGTGAGAGACATATCAGCGACAGGCTGCCATTTTAGTTCTTTCTCCACGACTGCGGGGGGATATGCAACTCGAACCGTGCTCCCGTTCCCGGGATCCCGGTCTCGATGAGGCGGATATCGGTCACCGCCAGTATCTCGCGGGAAAGCGTCAGGCCAAGGCCGGTATTCTTCCCGAACCCGTGCCGGAAAATCAGCTCTTTCTGATCGGCAGGTACACCAGCACCATTGTCTTCGATAACCAGGATGAGCTCCCCGCCCGTCCGCTCTTCAGTGGAGACCCGGACCCGGCTCAGGCCGGACCCCCCATGACGGAGTGCATTCTCCAGCAGGTTGTACATGACTTTTACCGAGAGCGGATCCGCATATACCAGAAACGGCGGAACACTGGATGAGATCTCCACCCGGGAAGAAGGGAGGTCGCTTTTTGCCCGGTTGACGATAGCTTCTGCGGATTGCCAGACGGGTTCGTGTTTCCCGATATTCTCATATTCACGGGAGAACTGGAGGTGCCCGTCAATCTTCCCGATGATACCTGCACATGCAGCGATATACTCTGCGGAAACGGGATCGCTGATCTTCTCTGACAGGAGCTGGACGTATCCGCTGAGAGCAGTTACCAGGTTCGTAATATCGTGCCGGGTCAGCTGGGAGAGGAGCGACAGTTTCTCCTTTGCAAGCCGGAGAGCACGTTCTGATGCCTTTTGTCCGGTGATGTCGTGGATGATCAGGACGACCCCGGCCGAATCGCCATCAGGATCTTTAATGAGAGACCCGGCGATGCTGACAACCCGGTATTCCGGTGTTTCAAGAACCGTCTCGAGATCCGAGACCAGGCCCTTCTCCTGTATAGCAACCCGTATCGCTTCCGTGATCTGCCGGGGGAAGACAATATCAGCCGGCTGGCCGACCAGTTCATCTTTATTTTTCTGAAACAGGGCCTCAGCAGAAGCGTTGACCGTAATGATCCGTCCGGTGTTATCTGCAAGGACAAGGCCTTCGGGCATCATCCGTATGATATTCGCTGCTGCAGATTCCGGGGTCAGGGTAAAGAGCCCCTGCCAGATCATTGCATACGATATGATGACCGAGAAACAGACGATCCCGAAAAAAACGGTGTTGGGGATATGAATTCCATAGAGCGGGAAGATAAAAGCAGACATCGCCCCGGACAGGACGATAATGACAATCCCGATACTGACAAGGAAGTTCCGCTGCCGGGCCCTGCCCGGCCTCTGCTTCAGCCATGATGAGAAGCCGATAAAGAGCGCAAAGACCATGATGAGGGCGAACATGACCGATTCTGCCAGGTAGGCCGGGCTGCCCGGGGCAGGGGCATAGACATACCGGAGCCCGGGTTCCCGGATGACCGTGTACACCGAGTCCGTGAAAATTTCTAAGAGGGAAATGAGAATTGCCGGCATATAGAGGAAAGCCAGCAGGTACTTCAGGTTTTGTTTTTCAGCAAGCGGGTGCCGGGTAAAGGCGAGGACGAAGTGGAAGGTGAGCATAATAGCAAGCGTCCAGAACGAGCTTACTTTCAGCCAGAACCTGACTGCATCGTAGCCGGCAGACTGCCAGATCATGAATTCGCCGGCAGCCCAGTAGGAGGCCGCGAGCATGGACAGAAGAAAGAGCCGGTTTACTGCCGAACCGGGATTTTTTGAAAAGACGCACAAACCAAGGCCATAGGTAACAATAGCTGAAGCAAGGCAGAAGAATACCAGAACGGTGGTTATGTCCATAGCGTATCCGAAACGGGGGGTGTCATCCCTTGATGGTCGTTATGACCCGGTCTTCCGAATCCATACCGGGGGATTCATAACGGATCTGCAGGATGCCGGATGGTTTCACAGGAGATTCTGTTCACGGAAATATTAAATGGTTTGATTTTTACCTGTACCGTTACGGGGACCCCGTGAACCCGGAGAATTACCGGCGCCGGTAAAAGACAATTATTGCGACCATGATACCGGGAACTGCAATCGCGCCGGTTGGTGTTTTGGCAGGAGAGGGGGCCGGTGTTACCGCAGAACAGGTGATACTGAGTGTCTCAAGATTCCCGCGTGCACCGGTGAAGTCCGGGTAGGGCAGATCATAATCGGGGTCGATTGCAAGTGACCTCTCAAGAGCTTCCCGGGAGCCCGTACAGTTCCCGCCCGCACTGATGAGAGTACCTTTCACGTGCCAGTAATGGGCACTTTCCGGGTCAAGAGCCAGTGCGGAGTCAATCGCGGCAATGGCTTCAGCGTTCCTGCCCATGCCCTGCAGTGCCAGTGCTTTAACGGCATAGTTTGTCGTATAGCTCGCGTTGAGCGCAATGCCGGCTTCTGCATCCGAAAGGGCAGCCGGATAATTCCCGAGAGCAAGATACCCGTACCCGCGGTTGGCATACCGGACGGGTTCTGGATCCAGCTGGATGCCCTCCGATACCAGATCAACCGATTTCGCATACTGCCCCATTTTCCGTAAGCTGTACCCCTGCAGGCAGTGCAGTTCCGGATCATCCGGGTACCAGGCAAGGCCCCGGGTTGTCAGAAAGAGGGTCCTTGTCCAGTTCCGTTCGGCTACTGCTGCCCGGGCATCGCTGATGTATACGGATACATCAACAAGGGGATTTTCCGTTGTGGCATTCACTGAGGAAACGCCTGTTTTCAGGATCTCTCCGGCCCCGGCCGGGATGGTGAGACAGATCAGCGCACAAAGGATGAGCACCGGAAAAAATTTCATAAGCTGTATTCCTGATGAGGTATTTTTCCTTGTCAGTATTTGTGCCTGTTGTTATTGTCCGGATGTGATGGTTTTTCCGGGATCCTGCACAATTTCAATTTTTTACCGGGGACTCCGGAGGGACCGGTAAGGTTAATTCTTCCTCGCGACGGTGACAATGAACGTCCGGTTCCTGTACACAACATCCACATCTGAAAACCCTGCCTCGTTCAGCCATGACAATTGAACCGATAATTTCTCGTTCCGGTCAAGAGTGTCCCGTCGTTTCAGGATCTCCGCATGCTGTGCCTCCGTCATCGGCCCGCTCCGGAGGAACTCGTTCCAGTAAGCGAGATACCGCTGGCTGAAGTACGGAGTCTCGCCCTCTGCCTGGTCGGCATTGACAAACATCCCGCCCGGCTTCAGGGCAGTAAAGATCCGCAAAAAGAGCCGGCGCTTGTCCTCCGGTTCAAGGTGGTGGATGGAGAGCGCCGAGCAGATTATATCGTACGGCCCGCCGAGATCCGAACAGCTGTAATCGCAGACAACGTACCCGGTTCCCGGCCGGGTGGCAAACCGCGCCCGTGCCATGTCCAGCATGTTCTCGGAGATATCCATCAGGGTAAGACGGGCGTCAGGGAACTTCTCCAGCAGGAGGGCACTCAGGAGGCCGGTGCCGGCCCCGACATCGAGTACCGCGGGCTTTTGTTCTGTGGTCTCCATTGCCCAGACCGCAGCCCCGTAATACTGCCGCATCTCCGGAATGACATACTCGCGCTGCGAATCATAGTCCTGTGCAAATCTGTTGAACGCCTGCCTGATGTGTTCCATGGAAACCCTGCTCAGTTCTGTGGTTTTCCGGGTCACATATAGACTTTCTTCACGTCCTCTTTGAGGGTCATCAGCACCGCAAGGAACCGGTCGCGGCGGTCCCGGAGCGGGCGGATGGTGACGAGCACTTTCCGGCGCTTTGAGGTTTTCGTCACCATGGCAGTGTTGGAATCAAAGACGGTTGCCGCGGTCTGCCGGATGACATCGGCAACNGGATCTTTGACCTCCTCGCCCGTCTCATCGTTGATGAACAGGATCACGTCCCGCCAGTACCGCATCAGCGCCTCCTTTGCAGGGGTGTCGACAAACCACTGGGCAAAGGTGTTAAGAAAGATGATCCTGCCCCGCTTGTCCAGGATGATCGTGGCTTCCGTGGTATTGTCCATCATCTTCAG
>JGI20214J51650_10000377_pt1 | contig 27965 bp, 20 predicted proteins | sample WetSurMetagenome_FD_51650 | JGI IMG/M metagenome (IMG submission 51650) | reverse complement strand
GCGCACTTTCCTGCGGATGTATTGGCGGGATTCCTGTCCAGCCTGGCGGTGGTGTTGCTGGTTTATGTTGCGGTGCATAAGCTGGTGCAACTGGCCGGACGCCGTCCTGGCGACACGGATTGAGCAGAAGCAGCCCTAACTCCGCATCGCCCGGTTCCGTCAGCGCGCTGCCTTGACCACCAGGCTTACACCCAGTGCGGTAAGGACGGTGCCCACCAGGGTCACTGGTGTAATCGGCTCGGAGAACAGCACCCAGGCCATCAACGCCGTAGTAGGGGGCACGAGATACAGGAGGCTGGTCACGGTAGTCGCCGCGCCGCGATGGATCAGCATATATAGCAGCGAACTCGCCCCCACCGTCAGGGCCAGCACCGACCAGGCCATCGCACCGATGAACTCTGCATTCCAGCGTACGGGCTCGGCTTCGAGTAGCGCCAACGGCAGTGTGACGATCAGGGCGGCCAGGAGCTGCACCGTATTGGCGCTGCGCACATCGCAAGGCGTCACGAATCGTTTCTGGTACAGCGTCCCTGTGGTGATGCTAAGGAGCGCAAAGACGGCCAAGGAAAGATTGAAGACCGTTGCTTCGCCACCCGCCCCGAATTTGCGCGACACCACCAGTACCAGCCCGGCAAAGCCCAGTAACAGTCCGGCCCACTGCCGTCGCGTGACGTGGTTGCCGGTGGACGATAACCAGAATGCGGTCAGCACCGGTTGCAAACCGACGATCAGCGCAATCAATCCCGAACCCATGCCAGCCTTGACGGCAGCCCATACCCCGCCAAGATAACCGCCATGCATCAGCACACCGCTGACTGACAGATGAAGCCACTGCGCGCGCACCCTTGGCCACGAGATGCCGGCCAGCACGACCCAGGGAAGCAGGCAAAGGATGGAAAAGGCATAACGTAACGCCAGGAAGGTCATGGGCGGGGCGAGTGGCATGCCATAGCGCGCCACGATAAAGCCGGTGCTCCAGAGCAGGACAAACACCAGCGGCATCGCCCGGATCAGGCCGCCTTCGTCGGCACGTTCATTCATTTGGGGAAACCGGGCATTGAACCCGCATAACGCATTAGGGATGATTGCATCACATTCAGACCTGATATTTCACTGCCGCAGAACGGCACCATCGCTTTTCATACGGCTTACGAAATCAGCCACAAGCCTGTATGCCCGAAATTCCAATTTGTGCAGCTAGTGCCGCCCTGCCCTTGATCACTCCACCGCAGCCAGCCGTATGGTGTACTGCCCCGACTTCTCGTCGCGCAGCAGTTGCAACAATTTGTGCTGCTGCGCATCTTCCACCAGCTCCCTGAACGAGCGATAGCCATAGAATGACTCATTGAAACCGGGCCGGCGCCGCTGCATCGTGGTCTTGACCATCGAGCCCCAGATCTTTTCGTCCGAGCCGCGCTCCGAGATAAGTCCCTCGACGGTTTCCACCAGGAAGTCCAAAGCCTCTTGCCGTTTGTCGTCTTCGCCCTTGGCCTCGGCCGGCTTCGCCTTTACCTTGGCGGGAGCTTTCTTGGCGGCCTGCTTCTTCTTTGCTTCCTGCTCGCGCACCAGGTCGTCGTAGAAGATGAACTCGTCGCAGTTGGCACTCAGCAAGTCCGAGGTCGAGTCCTTCACGCCGATGCCGATCACGTATTTATTGTTCTCGCGAAGCTTGGACACCAGCGGCGAAAAATCCGAATCGCCGCTGATGATGACGAAGGTGTCCACGTGTGCCTTGGTGTAGCAGAGATCAAGCGCATCGACGACCATGCGGATGTCAGCAGAGTTCTTGCCCGACTGGCGCACATGCGGTATCTCGATCAGCTCGAAGGCGGCTTCGTGCATGGTGGCCTTGAATTCCTTGTAGCGATCCCAGTCGCAATAGGCTTTCTTGACCACGATGCTGCCTTTGAGCAGCAAACGCTCCAGCACCTTCTTGATGTCGAACTGCGCGTACTTGGCGTCGCGCACGCCCAGCGCCACGTTCTCGAAATCGCAGAACAAGGCCATGTTGGTAATTTCGGGTTGGTTTGCCATGTTGCCTTCTCCTGTAAACAATTTTGCCGTTTGTGCCGAGCTTGTAGAAGCACCAGAATCCATTCACATTTCGACAAGCTCAATGCGAACGGATTCTTGAATCACGCATGCCGGCTCAATAGACTCAAACCACTTTCCCCGGATTCATCAACCCTTGCGGGTCCAGCGTGTTCTTGATGCTGCGCATCAGCTCCAGCTCCAGTGCGCTCTTGTAGTGGGTGACCTCCTCGCGCTTGAGCTGGCCCAGACCGTGCTCGGCGGCGATGCTGCCCTGCAGCTTTGCCACGAATTCATACACGATGTGGTGCACTTCTTTCTCGTGCCGTTCGAGGAAAATCTTGTTCTGCGCCGCGTCCGGCATGGAAGTGTTGTAGTGTATGTTGCCGTCGCCCATGTGGCCGAAAGCGACGATCCGGATGCCGGGGAACGCCTTGCGCAATGAGTCGCTCGCCTGCTCGATGAACTCCGCCACGCGGCTGATCGGCACCGAGATATCGTGCTTCATGCTGAGGCCTTCCCTCTTCTGCGCCTCGGCGATGTTCTTGCGCAGCTTCCACCAGCGCTCGGCGTCGTCCTTGTTGGTGGTGACCTCGAATTCGACGACGCCATCCCCGAACGAATTCAGCGCATAGCGTAAGGCAGCATCCAGCGGCGCAGGCAGCACGTCGGCCAGGCGTGTAATGACGAGCCATTCATGCTTGGTGGCGAACGGTTCACGGGTATCGGGAATGTGTTTGGACACGAGGTCCAGGCACGAGCGCGAGATGAACTCGAAGGCGTCGATCGTGTCGCCGCAATTGGCCCGCAGGTGCGCCAGCAGCTCCACCGCAGCGGCAGGGCCGCGCACCGCGATGCAGGCTGTCGCGACCGACTTCGGACGGGGAAAGAGTTTCAGCACCGCGGCGGTGATGATACCCAGCGTGCCTTCTGCACCAATGAACAACTGCTTCAGGTCGTAGCCGGTGTTGTCCTTGCGCAGGCTGCGCAGCCCGTCCCAGATGCGTCCGTCCGGCAGCACCACTTCCAGCCCCAGCACGAGATTGCGCGCCGTGCCATAGCGCAGCACGTTGATGCCGCCCGCATTGGTGGAAAGGTTGCCGCCGATCTCGCAGTGCGGCGCGACCGCAGTCAGCCCGAGCGGGAACAAACGGTCCGCCGCTTCCGGCGCCGCATACAGCGACTCCAGCTTGCAACCCGCCTCAACGGTCATGGTGTAATTGGTGGGATCGATGGCACGGACGCGGTTCATGCGCGAGAGGTTGATCACGATCTGCGGTATCTGCCCCGCCAGCGGCACCGAGCCGCCGCACAAACTGGTGTTGCCGCCCTGCGGCACGATGGAAATCCTGTTCGCCGCGCACAGCTTCACCACCTCGCTGACCTGTTTCGTGTCGGAAGGGAACACCACGGCCAGCGCTTCGTTCGCATAGCGTCCGCGCCAGTCTTTGCCATAGGGCGCGGCGTCCGCGCCGGTCAGCACACCGTCGCGGCCGGTAATGGCGACCAGGGATTCCAGTAGTTGTGGTTCTATCGTCATCGTTTTCTCTGTTCAAGCGAGGTCGCCATTGTAGCCCTGCGCTGTGTCAGCGTGGAGGCGGGAATGCTTGGGTTGCCTTGCCGTCAGCCCAAGAGGGACGGATGTTTTCAGGCATGCAAGCCGTTAGCCCAGAAGGGACGGCAATCTTCAGGCATTTTACCTGCGGATCGCCTATCGACGGGTGTTGCGGGAATTCTCTTGGATGGATGAAATGCGTAGGAGGGGCACAGGGTTTGTGCGCACGCGGCGCCTGCGATTAACATTGCGCCACTATGTCTCGTTATCGCAGAGCCAATCGCGCAGGCTCAAGCTATTTCTTCACCGTGGTCGCTTACCGGCGACAACCGATCCTGTGCGAAAGAACGTTCCGCAATGCGTTGCGCAACGCAATTGAAGCCGTGCGTGCCACACGCCCGTTCGTGGTTGATGCCTGGGTATTGTTGCCGGATCACTTGCATTGCGTGTGGACCTTGCCCGAAGGGGATGCCGATTTTTCCACCCGATGGGCAATCATCAAGCGCGCCGTTTCGATCGCTTGCGTGGATTTTCGGCGTGACGAATGGATGAATTCGTCGAAAAACAAACACCGCGAGTCCACGATATGGCAGCGGCGATTCTGGGAACACCAAATCCGTAACGAAGATGATTTTGCCCGCCACATCGATTACACCCATTTCAATCCCGTCAAACACGGACACGCACAACGCGCCGCAGATTGGCCGTATTCGACCATACACCGATACGTGAGAGAAGGTTTATACGCACCGGATTGGGCGGGCGTCCCGGATTGCGAAGTGCCAGACGACGATTGAAACTTATTTATCGGTAACCGATAACCGCGAGCATTTGTAGGGTGGGCAATTTATTGCCCACGCGGTGGCGACAATATGGGATTACCGCGTGGGCACATGAAGCGTGCCCACCCTACCTGACTGATTTATCGGCAACCGATAACCGCGAACATGTAGGGTGGGCAATTTATTGCCCACGCGGTGGGAGCAATAGGATCCAGCTACCGCTTAATCGTTAGGCGTTGCTCAATAATCCGTCGAATTACAGACGAGCGCACAAAGTACGATAGACCAGCGTGCTGCCCGGCCAACGCGCTTATGTGCCCAGCATTTACACCAACCACCATTAGTCTTCGAAAACGGTTAGCGGAATGATGATCAACATTAACGGGAGGGACCTTAGGCACTGCAATCACCGGACTGCCCGATGAACCACCAAAACTGAAGCCCTCAAATAAGAGGATATCGCCCCTGTCTTGCGACTCAAAGCTGTACTCGTATCGAGGGTCGCAGGCAACTGTGCCACCACGAATGATCGCACGCAGCCCTCGTTTGTCGAAACCTTCGGGAAATCCGGGAAACGCCAGAACATCGAAAGGCTGTAGTTCGTTTCGGAGTTCTTCTTCTGTCGCCACATCAGAAAACTCAAAGCAGAACTCCCAACGACGGTCTTCTGATCCATTAAGATTGCCTGATTGGATGTCAAAGAAAATGGCGACATCGTTGAGCGGATTCGAGTCATACAAAACTTCGTTGTGGGTCATCGGCACTATAAAGCGGCGACTTTCGCCCGGACTGCCGTCAGTTGTGTTGCGGGCACGCACGTCGCAAATAACGTGACGTAACGTGAAGCCTAAGTATTTTCCATCAGTGCGTCCGAAGTTCAGATCGACGATGTGGCGATTAGTTACGAGGACCGTTTTTCCTTCTACAGCAAGGACAAACGATGTTCCAGAAATCTCCTTTACATCACCATGTCTTCCGTCGAATACAGCAACTGTGCGCGCTGCGGCGTATATGACTTCGGGTGTGAGACCGTGATACATGATCGCCTAAGTTAAGTAGACGGCAGTAACGCCGTACATTCTGGAACAGTCTGCCATATATCCTGATGCAGCACGCTCACCTTATTGTTCTGTTGGACTGTGCAAACCATAACACGACGTTTCATTTTTCCAAAGCGGCACAACTTGCCTTCAACCCTCAAAACTCCATCGGATCAACATCCAGCACCCAGCGCAATTTGCTGGCAGGCAGCGCATCCAGCACCGGCTTCCACGCCCGCAAAAATTCCCCCAGCGCCTTGCGCTTGTCGCTCTGCACCAGCAGTTGCGCGCGGTGGTGGTTGGCGCGTTTAGGCATGGCGGCGGGGACAACGCCGTACACTTCGACCGGCATGTGCAATTCCATTGCCGCGCTGCGCGCCTGCTTCAGAAAATTGTAGGCATCGCTTTCCTGCTTGCCTTCCGCGCTCAGCAGCGCCTGGTACACGAACGGCGGGAAGCCCGCCATCTGGCGCTCGGCCAGCAGGGTCTGCGCCCAAATCTCAAAGTCGTGAGCGCGTAGCGCCTGGAACAGCGGATGGTTCGGAAAGGCGGTCTGCACGATGACTTCGCCGGCTTTGTCGGCGCGTCCGGCGCGACCACCGACTTGCGTGAGCTGGGCGAAGAGTTTTTCCGAGGCGCGGAAGTCGGCGCTGTAGAGCGCGCTATCCGGGCTGATGACGCCGACCAGGGTGAGGTTGGGAAAGTCGTGGCCCTTGGCCAGCATTTGGGTGCCGATCAGGATGTCGGCTTCGCCGTCATGGATCTGTTTGCGCATCGCGTTCCACGCGCCTTTGTTGCGCGTGCTGTCGCGGTCCACGCGCAGGATGCGCGCTTCCGGAAAACGAGTCTGCAATGTTTCTTCCAGGCGCTGTGTGCCGATGCCCACCGGCTTGAGGTCGGCATCGCCGCAGGTGGGGCAGGCATGCGGCACGCGCTGCTGCGCGCCGCAGTGGTGGCAGCGCAGGCTGCGGTCTTTCTGGTGCAGCACGAGCTTGCCCGCGCAATGCTTGCACTCGGACAGCCAGCCGCAGGAAGTGCACATCAGCACCGGCGCATAGCCGCGGCGGTTGATGAAGATCAGGCTTTGTTCCTTGCGTTGCAAGCGCGCGTCGATCGCAGTGAGCAGGGGCTCGCTCAGGCCGTCCTGCAGTGGCATTTTGGTGATGTCCATGCAGCGCACGACGGGCAGGGTGGCGGGCTGCACGGCGCGTTGCGTGAGTTTCAATAATTTGTAGCGCCCGCTCTGCGCGTTGTACCAGCTTTCCAGCGAGGGCGTGGCGGACCCGAGGACGATCGGCACGCCGCGCTGGTTGGCGCGGAAGATGGCCACGTCGCGCGCCGAGTAGCGCAGGCCGTCCTGTTGCTTGAACGAGGAGTCGTGTTCTTCGTCCACCAGGATCAGGCTCAGTTTCGGCAACGGCGTGAACACCGCCAGCCGCGTGCCCAGCACGATGCGCGCTTCGCCGGACTGCGCCTTGAGCCAGTTCTGGGCGCGCTCGCCGTCGGCGAGGCCGCTGTGCAGACTGACCAGGTCGACGTCGGGAAAGCGGCTGCGGAAATAATTTTCAAGCTGCGGCGTGAGATTGATCTCGGGCACCAGCAGCAGCACCTGCCCGCCTCGCTGCAACATTTCGTGCATCAGGTGCACATAGATCTCGGTCTTGCCGCTGCCGGTGATGCCGTGCAGCAAAAAGCAGCCGAAGCCGGTTTGTTGCGTGACGGCGTCCACGGCTTGCTGTTGCTCGTCAGTGAGTGCATGCGCATTGTTGAAGGTATGCGTGGCGCGCGATTCCGCAGTACAGGTTTCTACCCAGCCCGCCTCCAGTAGCAACTTCAGTGCAGTCGGCGCGCTGGGCGACAGGCTGCGCAACTGCGCACCGCTGAGCGGCGCCTGCCGCAGGGCCTGCAGGATACGTTGCTGCACCACGCGCCGCTTGGGCAGCGTAGCCACATCCAGCGCCCGGCCCGCGTCGCTCAGCGTGTAATCCAGCGATTGCTTCAGTGCGATCGGCTCGATCGCGCGCAAGCGTGTCGGCAAAGCGGCGAGTACCGTGACCCCGAGGGGGTAGTGGTAATAGTCGCTGCAAAAACGCAGCAGGGTCAGCAACTCTTCCGGCAACGGCGGCACATCGTCCAGCACTTTCGTTACCGGCTTGATCCGGTCCGCGGCAAGTGTCGAATCCTGAATCCACTCCATCGCCACACCGAGTACCTGTTTGCGCCCGAACGGGACGAGCACCCGCTGCCCGATTCCGAGCGGCGTGTCAGCACTCACGAAATAATCGAAAAGTGTTGACAAGGGCACGTCCAGCGCGACGCGAACGATGGGCATTTTATGGATAGATTCTCTGGTGAATTCTGTGAAGTTTAGCTAATCCGCTTGAGCCGATTGAGGATTTTTTCTTATGCACATAAGCTGTGGATAACTATGTGGGCAACTACCCGATAAACAGGCTAACTCCTAATTGTATATACGGTTTTTTTCTGTCGCCCAAAATCTGTTCAGGCGTATAGCTCTTTAATAAACAATTGCTTATGCAACAAACAAAAAGGCCACGGAAAAAATGATCCGTGGCCTCCGGGTAAAAATTCAGCTGTTTATAAGGCTAAAGGCCGGGCCTGATTCTTAATGGTATTTTTTGCTCAACTCATGCACCGCCTGTACTAGCGCAGCGGCATTGTCCGGGTTGGTGTATTGGGAAATACCATGCCCCAGGTTGAACACATGCCCGCTGCCGTAACCATAGCTGGTCAGTATTTTTTCCACTTCGTCGCGAATGACTTCCGGCGTGGCAAACAGGACGTTCGGATCAAGATTGCCCTGCAGGGCGACCTTGTGGCCGACCTTCTGCCGCGCCACGCCGATGTCCATGGTCCAGTCCAGCCCGACCGCATCGCAACCGATGTCGGCGATGCTCTCGATCCACAGGCCGCCGCCTTTGGTGAACACAATGCTGGGAACCTTCACGCCGTCATGCTCGCGCTTCAACCCCTGCACGATGCGCTGCATATAGGGCAGCGAAAATTGGTGATAAGCCGCATGCGACAGGGCTCCGCCCCAGGAATCGAAGATCATCACGGCTTGCGCGCCCGCTTCGATCTGCGCATTCAGGTAAGCGGTCACGGCATCCGCAGTCACGCTGAGGATGTGGTGCATGAGCTTCGGCTCCTTGTACATCAGGGTCTTCACCTTGGTGTATTCGCTGCTGCTGGCGCCTTCTACCATGTAGCAGGCAAGCGTCCAAGGGCTGCCGGTAAAACCGATCAGCGGAACACTTCCGTCCAGCGCCTTGCGGATCTGCGACACGGCATCGGTGACATACTTCAAATCGGTTCCGATGTCCGGCACGCGCAGCGCCTTGATCGCGGCCTCGGTATTCAACGGACGCTCGAATTTGGGGCCTTCACCTTCCGAGAAGTACAGGCCCAGACCCATCGCATCCGGCACGGTAAGAATATCGGAGAACAGGATCGCCGCATCTAGCGGAAAACGCTCCAGCGGCTGCAAAGTCACTTCCGTTGCCATGTCCGGGCTCTTGCACAGATTGAGGAAACTGCCGGCGCGTTTGCGGGTGGCGCAATACTCCGGCAGGTAACGTCCGGCCTGGCGCATCATCCACAACGGGGTGTAGTCGGTCGGCTGGCGCAACAGGGCGCGCAGGAAAGTGTCGTTCTTTACTTTGAAGTTCATACTGTTCTCATTCCGGCGCCTGGAATCCGTCATCGGCGCCTGCTCGGTCTTGTTCTATGCAGCGGACGCCGGATTATACACAAACAGGCCCGCCTCCCGGCATACCTCCTTCCGCAACAGGGAATAAGTTGAGATTGCTAACTGCAGGTTCTGACCTGGGAACCTGTTATGGCAATCCTTGCAAGGTTGAATTCCGTATGAGGAGGCTCTTGCAGTTGGTACCGACCGCGGTGCCTGCATCCCTTGCTGATCCTGTCGATACGACGGTCCAGTGACCTCCGGTATTACCAGTCATTTCGGTATCGATGATGGAGAGCTTTCCCTGCAAGTTGTTGCTGGTAAAGAACAGCCCGCCACCATATGCCTTTACGCCAGCGCTGTTGCCCACAATCTTGTTGCCGCAGAGCAGTACATTGACCGACTTGCCATCACTGTAAATCGCACCGCCGTTGCCCCCCGAGCCGATTTCGTTCTGATTGTTGTTGATGGCCGGACACTTGGCCGGATCATTGTTATTCGCCCCACTGCCAATAGCAGTGTTCTGGCTGAACAGACTGTTATAAATGCGCAAGTCAGCGTGCAGCGCGCCCACTGCTCCGGCATTGCTGGCAGAGTTCTTGCTGAAGGTGCTCCCCACGATCACGGCTCCATGTTTGCTGGCCATGACATAAATTGCACCGCCGCCGGTGTCCGGGCCCAAGGGAGCAGCCTGATTGCCGGTGAAAACTGAATCTATAACGGTCAGGTTGCCGTCCTGCATATAGACTGCGCCGCCTTCGCCGTCATTCCAACCTTGGGAGCACGGGAAAGGCGCAACCGGAATCGCCGTGATCGGTGTCGTTTTGCCGTTGATCAGGGCGATGTGTTGCAGGGTCAGCCTATGTTCGTTCGCCTGAAAGTTGGGGCTGTCAAAACTCATGATGCGAACCAGGTTCCGGCCGTCGAGTGTCACCTTCCGCCCGCCATCGATGACGGTGTCCCGGTCGATAGGGATATTCAAAGTCGCCGTCACCGATATGGTCACAGAGCTGGCGCCGCAATTGAATGTAATGATCCCGCCGTTCTCAATCGCACTATTGAGTTTTGCGTATGTGCAACTCTCCGGTGTACCGTTTCCCACTACGGTCGTCGGTGTCGAAGTGTCGACCGGCTGACCTTCCGAGGGTATGCCTGATTTGCATGTGTCATTTGGGTTGCCGGCAGGCCATACCCGGGCGCCAGCGTTGCTGGGTGCACTCGAACATCCGGCTCCGCCACTCAGCAATAACACCACAGTTGCAATCACCGCGGCGCATTTTGGAATGTTTGTCGTGCTGAGGATTGGCGTCCCTCTTAACAGGTGAGTCTTCGTTGCCGGCAGCTCATCAATGAATTTTCTGGCCATTCATTTCGCTCCTGCATTTCAGTTTGGCTATTTACGAGCGAATCACTTAAAACCGGTTTGGCGAGTCGTAAATGCTGCCGTACATACTGGAAGCGTATGACAAGGAAGTGGATAACCACCCGACCGACGGGCAGGCTGTCCGTCAGTTGGTTATCCCTATAGGCAAGTGTTGCTACAGCCGGTTTGGTTAGCGTGGCAGTACGGAGCTGCCCATCAGGAACTCATCCACTGCGCGCGCCGCCTGACGGCCTTCGCGGATGGCCCACACCACCAGGGATTGGCCGCGACGCATATCACCCGCCGCGAATACTTTCTTCACGTTGGTCTGGTAGCAGCCCGCCCCGTCAGTCGTCGCCTTCGCGTTGCCGCGCACATCCTTCTCGACACCGAATGCGTCCAGCACCTGGGCCAGCGGATTGGTGAATCCCATCGCCAGCAACACGAGGTCGGCTTTGAGTTCGAATTCGCTGCCCGCGATCTCGACCATCTTGCCGTCCTTGAACTCGACGCGCACTGCCTTGATCGCCTTGAGCACGCCGTTCTCGCCCACGAACTCCTTGGTAGAGATTGCCCAGTCGCGTTCGCAACCTTCGTCGTGCGAGCTGGAGGTGCGCAGCTTGAGCGGCCAGTTCGGCCAGGTCATGGGCTTGTTCTCCTGATCCGGCGCGCGCGGCATCACTTCGATCTGCGTTACCGATGCAGCACCGTGACGGTTGGAGGTGCCGACGCAGTCGGAACCGGTATCGCCGCCGCCGATGACGACGACATGCTTGCCTGCAGCATTGATCGAGACCTTGGCTCCGCCCGCATTTTCCTTGTTTTGCGGAACCAGGAATTCCATCGCGTAGTACACGCCCTGCAGGTCACGTCCCAGTACCGGCAAGTCGCGCGGTTGCTCGGAGCCGCCTGCCAGGATCACCGCGTCGAATTCCTTCTGCAGTTCTTTCGGGCTGATCGTTTTCGTCGCATCGTTGGCAATGCCTCTGCCCGGTGCGTCCTTGCCGATAAACGTGTTGGTCTGGAACTTCACGCCTTCGGCTGCCAGTTGCGCCATGCGCCAGTCGATCAGACGCTTGTCCAGCTTGAAATCGGGAATGCCGAAACGCAGCAGGCCACCGATAGCTCCATTCTTCTCGAACACGGTGACGCTGTGGCCTGCTCGTGCCAATTGCTGAGCAGCAGCCAATCCCGCGGGACCGGAACCGACCACGGCAACTTTCTTGCCGGTCTTTTTCTTTGCCGGCTGCGGTACGACCCAGCCGTTTTCGCCGCCCTTGTCGATGATGGCGTGCTCGATGGATTTGATGCCGACCGCGTCGTTGTTGATGTTCAGCGTGCATGCCGCTTCGCACGGGGCGGGGCAGATGCGTCCGGTCACTTCGGGGAAGTTGTTGGTGGAGTGCAAAACCTCCAGCGCTTCCTTCCAGTTGCCGCGATACACCAGGTCGTTCCAGTCGGGAATGATGTTGTTGACCGGGCAACCGTTATTGCAGAACGGAATGCCGCAATCCATGCAGCGTGCGCCCTGCTGCTTGGCTTCGGCATCGGTGAGGTGTGCGACGAACTCGTGATAGGTCTTTAATCTTTGTTCAACCGGCGCGTAACCTTCGCTGACGCGCTGAAATTCCATGAACCCGGTTGGTTTGCCCATTATGCGGCCTCCTTTTGCTGCGCCGCAATTTCAAGCAACGCGCGACGATATTCGGTCGGCATGACCTTCACGAATTTTGGTAGATAAGTTTTCCAGTTATCCAGTATCTGTTTGGCACGGGTACTGCCGGTGAGGTGCAAGTGCTTCTCGATTTTGCCGCGCAAGGCCGTTTCGTCGGCCTTGTTCAGGTGATTGAAATGCACGCGGCCGTGCCCTTCCACTTCGCCGGTCTCGCTGGCAGCCACTTCCTCGGGAATCGCTTCCAGTTGCACCATGGACATGTTGCAGCGCTGCGGGAAGGTGCCGTCTTCATCCAGCACGTAAGCAACGCCGCCGGACATGCCCGCCGCAAAGTTACGGCCGGTCTGTCCGAGCACGACCACCATGCCGCCCGTCATGTATTCGCAACCGTGGTCGCCCACGCCTTCCACCACGGCAATCGCGCCGGAATTGCGCACCGCGAAGCGTTCGCCGGCCACGCCGCGGAAGAAGACTTCTCCTGCCGTTGCGCCATAGAGTACGGTATTGCCGACGATGATGTTGTCTTCCGCCACCAGTTTGCTGTCGTCGGCCGGCTTGACGATGATGCGTCCGCCGCACAAGCCCTTGCCCACGTAGTCGTTGCCTTCGCCTTCGAGCTGGAAGGTGATGCCGTGTGCAAGGAAAGCGCCGAAGCTTTGTCCTGCCGTACCCACCAGTTTCACGCGGATCGTGTCGTCTGGCAGTCCCGCGTTGCCGTGACGTTTGGCGACTTCATACGACAACATGGTGCCAACGGTGCGATTGACGTTGCGTATCGTGGTTTCGATGCTCACCACGCGTTTTGCATCCAGGGCTTCCTTGGATTGTGCGATCAGATCGTTGTCGAGGGCGTGTTCCAGACCGTGGTCCTGCTCTTCCGTGTGGCGGCGCGATACGCTGACAGGCATGTCGCACTGATAGAACACCTTGGAGAAATCCAGGCCCTTGGCTTTCCAGTGCGTGATGCCTTTGCGCATGTCGAGCAGGTCGCTGCGTCCGATCAGGTCGTCGAACTTGCGGATGCCCATCTGCGCCATCAGTTCGCGCACTTCTTCGGCAACAAAGAAGAAGTAGTTCACCACGTGTTCCGGCTGGCCGGTAAATTTCTTGCGCAGTGCCGGATCCTGCGTGGCAACGCCGACCGGGCAGGTGTTCAGGTGACACTTGCGCATCATGATGCAACCCTCGACCACCAGCGGTGCGGTAGCGAAACCGAACTCGTCGGCGCCGAGCAACGCACCGATCAGCACGTCGCGACCGGTCTTCAGCTGACCATCCACTTGCAGTCCGATACGTCCGCGCAACTGGTTCAGCACCAGCGTCTGTTGCGCTTCGGCCAGGCCCAGTTCCCACGGCGTACCCGCATGTTTCACCGACGACAACGGCGACGCACCGGTACCGCCGTCAAAGCCGGCGATCACAATGTGATCGGCTTTGGCTTTGGACACGCCTGCAGCCACAGTACCCACGCCGACTTCCGATACCAGCTTCACGGAAACGGAAGCTGAAGGATTGGAGTTCTTCAGGTCGTGGATGAGTTGCGCCAAATCCTCGATGGAATAGATGTCGTGGTGCGGCGGTGGCGAAATCAGGCCGACGCCGGGCACCGAGTGCCGCAGCTTGCCGATGTATTCCGACACTTTGCTGCCGGGCAACTGGCCGCCTTCTCCGGGCTTCGCGCCTTGCGCCATCTTGATCTGTATCTGGTCTGCACTGGCCAGGTATTCAGCAGTAACGCCGAAACGGCCCGATGCGACCTGCTTGATGCGCGAACGCAGCGAGTCGCCCGCCTTCATGGTGTGGTCGGCCTCGATGCGGTGCTTGCCGATGATGTCGGACAGTTTTTCGCCGCCGTGCAACACCTTGAAGCGGTTGGCGTCTTCACCACCTTCGCCGGTATTCGATTTGCCGCCGATGCGGTTCATCGCGATGGCCAGCGTGGTATGCGCTTCGGTGGAAATGGAGCCCAGCGACATCGCGCCGGTGGCAAAACGCTTGACGATTTCTTTGGCCGGCTCGACCTCATCCAGCGGTACTGCCTTGCCCAGCGGCTTGATCTCGAACAGGCCGCGCAGCGTCATCTGGCGCTGCGTCTGGTCGTTGATGAGCTTGGCATATTCCTTGTAGGTCGCGGCATTGTTGGAGCGTGTCGCATGCTGCAATTTGGCGATGGATTCCGGCGTCCAGGTATGTTCTTCGCCGCGTGTACGCCACGCATATTCTCCGCCCGCATCCAGCATGTTCGCCAACACGGGGTCGCTTCCGAATGCGGCGATATGCGTGCGCACGGCTTCTTCCGCCACTTCTTTCAGGCCGATACCTTGTATCTGTGTCGCCGTTCCGGGGAAGTATTTGCCGATGAAATCGCTGTTGAGACCAATCGCTTCGAATATCTGCGAGCCGCAATAGGACTGGTAGGTGGAAATGCCCATCTTGGACATCACCTTGAGCAGACCCTTGTTGATCGCTTTCACGAAACGTTTCTGCGCATCCTTCACTGCCAAGCCGGCCGGCAATTCCAGTGCGGCGAGGCTGTCGTAGGCCAGCCACGGATACACCGCCTCCGCGCCGTAGCCGGCGAGCAGGGCGAAGTGGTGCACTTCCCGCGCCGATCCGGTTTCCACCACCAGACCGGTGCTGGTACGCGATCCTGCTTTCACCAAATGATGGTGTACTGCAGCGGTTGCCAGCAGGGCGGGAATTGCCACGCGTTTTTCATCCAGTGCGCGGTCGGATAGGATCAACACATTCAAACCGGCAGCCACAGCCTTGTCGGCTTCTTTGCACAAAGCCTTGATGGCAGCTTCGCAGCCTGCGGCTCCGTTCTTCACCGGATAGGTAAGGTCCAGCACTTTGGATTTGTATTTGCCTTTGGTGAGCTTGTCGATGCTGTGCAGTTTGGTTGCATCTTCATGCGACAGCACCGGCTGGTGCACTTCCAGGCGCGGGGCCGGCTTCGTTTCGTCGACACCGAGCAGGTTGGGCTTGGAACCGATGAAGGAGGTGAGCGACATCACGATCTCTTCGCGGATCGGGTCGATCGGCGGATTGGTCACTTGCGCAAACAGCTGCTTGAAGTAGTTGTACAGCACCTTGCTTCTGTTCGACAGCACAGGCAGTGCGGCATCGCTACCCATGGAGCCCGTCGCTTCCTCTCCCGCGGCCGCCATCGGTAACATGATGAACTTGAGGTCTTCCTGCGTGTAGCCGAATGCCTGTTGCGCATCCAGCATGCTGACTCGCGCTGTCGCCTTTTCTGCAACCTTGGGCAAATCGTCGAGGATGTAGCGCGATTGCTCGATCCATTTGCGGTAAGGCTTGGCGGTAGCGATCTGGTGTTTCAATTCGGCATCGTCGACGATGCGTCCGGCTTCCATGTCGATGAGGAACATCATGCCCGGCTGCAGGCGCCATTTTTTGATGATCTTGCTCTGCGGGATCGGCAGTACGCCCATCTCGGACGCCATCAACACCACGTCGTCGTCGGTGATGAGGTAACGCGCCGGGCGCAGGCCGTTGCGGTCCAATGTCGCGCCTATCATGCGGCCATCGGTGAAGGCCACGGCGGCAGGGCCGTCCCACGGCTCCATCAATGCGGCGTGATATTCGTAGAACGCACGGCGTTCTTCGTCCATCAACGGATTGCCAGCCCACGCTTCGGGGATCAGCAGCATCATTGCGTGCGGCAATGAATAACCGCCCGCCACCAGCAGTTCCAGCGCGTTGTCGAAACAGGCCGAGTCGGATTGATTCTCGACGATCAGCGGCCACAGTTTGTCGAGGTCTTTGCCGAGGAACTTGGACGACATCGCCGCATGGCGTGCCGCCATCCAGTTGACATTGCCGCGTAGCGTGTTGATCTCACCGTTGTGCGCGATCATGCGGAACGGGTGTGCCAGGTTCCAGGTGGGGAAGGTGTTGGTGGAGAAGCGCTGGTGCACCAGCGAGAATGCGCTGACCAGATCCTTGTCCTGCAGGTCGAGGAAGTATTTGCCGACCTGGTCCGCCAGCAGCATGCCCTTGTAAACCAGGGTGCGCGAAGACATGGAGGGAATATAGAAACCCTTGTCTTGTCCTTTGGGCAGCGCGCTGATCGCATGTTCGGCGGTCTTTCGGATGACAAACAGTTTGCGCTCGAACGCGTCCTGGTCGACTGTTTTTTTACCGCGCGCGATGAACACCTGGCGCACCACCGGCTCTACCGCTTTCACGCTCGCGCCGAGACCGCTGTTGTCCACCGGCACATCGCGCCAGCCCAGCAGGGTCTGGCCTTCAGCCTTGATCTTGTCGGCAATGATCTTTTCGCAGGCGGCGCGTGCTTTTGGCTCGCGCGGCAGGAACAGCATGCCGACGCCGTAGTCGCCGACTGGCGGTAGCGTGACTTTATCTTTGACCAGTACCTTGTGCAGGAAAGCATCCGGAACCTGGATCAGAATACCCGCACCGTCGCCCGCAAGCGGATCGGCACCGACCGCACCGCGGTGCGTCAGGTTCTCCAGAATTTGCAACCCTTGGCTGACGCGGTCGTGACTTGCGAGACCTTTGATATGTGCGACGAAACCGACACCACATGCATCATGTTCATTGCGCGGATCGTATAGACCCTGTTGCGCTGGCAACGACGAATTGTTCACCTTGTTCCTCACCTCGATCATCCAACAAAACAGCGGCACGTGCCGCCTTCCAATTTTTTATGCGAAAGGGCGGGAATGCTACCTTAAACCGGGGGTGGAGGGCAACCGGCTGATCAGATCTCTTCTATGGCAAAGATGCGCCGATGCTCGCGGATGGCGTAACGATCGGTCATTCCGGCAATGTAGTCCGCCACTGCACGGGAACGCCCGGATTCTGCCGCCGGGTTGAATTGGGGCGGCAACAGGCGCGGATCTTCATAAAATACATTGAACAGATCGCCGATGATGCGGCGCGCCTTGGCTGTCATGCGCATGACGCGATAGTGTCGGTACAAATGGGTGCGCAGGAAGGCTTTTAGTTCGCGGTTGAGTTCATGCATTTCTGCACTAAAAGCAACGATCGGCGGGGCAGCACGCACATCGTTCACGCTATGTGGTGCATGCTTCCGGATGTTTTGTTCAGTCTGGGCGATGAGGTCGGTAACCAATGTGTTGATCATGCGGCGCACTGTCTCATGCACCACTCGGCGCTCGGCGAGCGCCGGATAGCTTGCACGCACTTCTTCCAGATGCCGCGCGAAGAGCCGCACCGAAGACAGCTGTTCGAGCGTAACCAAACCGGACCGCAGGCCGTCATCGACATCGTGGTTGTTATAGGCGATCTCGTCGGCCAGGTTGGCGATCTGCGCTTCAAGGGAAGGACGGAGGTTTTGGAGAAAGCGTTCGCCCACATCGCCCAGTTCTGCCGCATGCGCCGGAGAGCAGTGCTTGAGGATGCCTTCGCGCGTCTCGAAGCACAAGTTCAGGCCGTCGAAGGCCGCGTAGCGTTCTTCAAGCACATCCACCACGCGCAAGGATTGCAGGTTGTGCTCGAAACCGCCATGGTCTTTCATGCATGCGTTCAATGCTTCTTGTCCCGCATGACCGAACGGGGTGTGGCCGAGGTCGTGTGCCAGCGATACCGCCTCCACCAGATCTTCATTCAGCGCCAGGCGCCGCGCAATGGAACGGGCGATCTGTGCGACCTCGATGCTATGGGTAAGACGAGTGCGAAACAGGTCGCCTTCGTGATTCACAAAGACCTGTGTCTTGTATTCTAGCCGGCGGAACGCTCCGGAATGGATGATGCGATCGCGATCGCGTTGAAATTCACTACGGCCCTGCGGCGCTGGCTCGGCATGCTTTCTGCCGTGCGCGCTGATGCTGACCGCATAGGGAGCGAGTTGAAGATCAGGCACTGCAAGCCTCCAGTGTTTGCTCCAATAACGGCTGCGGTACGTCGCTCGTGATCACGGCATTTCCCAGAGATTTCAGCAGCACGAAACGTATCTTGCCGTGTTCCACCTTTTTATCCAGCCCCATCAGTTGCAGGTATTTTTCAGCACCCAGTTTGGGGCCGATTACGGGTAGCCCGGCGCGTTCAAGCAGTCTGCGCACGCGCAGCACGTCCTCAGAACCAAGCCATTCCAGGCGCTGCGACAGGTCTGCTGCCATGGCCGTTCCCGCTGCAACACCTTCGCCGTGCAACCAGACGCCGTAGCCCATGCCGTTTTCAATGGCGTGGCCAAAGGTATGGCCCAGGTTCAGCAGAGCCCGTTCGCCACTTTCGCGTTCGTCCGCGCCGACCACCTCAGCCTTGTTCTGGCAGCTGCGCGCAATGGCATATTGCAGAGCGCCTGTATCGCGCGCCAGCAGTTTCTCGATGTTTTCTTCCAGCCACTCAAGGAAAGGCAAGTCGCGTATCAATCCATACTTGATAACTTCGGCGAGACCTGCGCGTAACTCCTTGTCCGGCAGGGTATTCAGCGTGGTTGTATCTGCCAGCACGACGCATGGCTGATAGAACGCTCCTATCATATTCTTGCCCAGAGGATGGTTGATTCCGGTCTTTCCGCCAACCGAGGAATCCACCTGTGAAAGTAATGTGGTGGGTATCTGGATAAACGGGACGCCGCGCAAATAGGTTGCCGCTGCATAGCCGGTGATGTCGCCGATGACTCCGCCGCCCAACGCGATAAGTGGCGTGCTGCGCTCACAGCGCGCCGAGAGCAATGCGTCATAGATGCTGTTCAGGGAATCGCCGTTTTTATATTGTTCCCCGTCCGGAAGGATGATTGATTGGACTTGTACGCCTTCCGAACCCAATTTCTCGCTCAGGCTTTGAAGATACAGCGGCGCAACAGTGGTATTGCTTACGATAACTGCACGCTTGTGCGGAATATGGGGAACCAGTAATTCGACGTCATTCAACAACCCGCTTCCGATATGGATGGGGTAGCTGCGCTCCGCCAGCCCTACGTTCAAGGTTTGCACCGCTTTTCCGTTTCCTGTCATTTGGTTGATATCTTCCAATTTGTGCTGGAGCCTCTCCAGCAATATCTGCACGCTTTGCTTACCGGTATGAATGACCACATCCGCAGTTTCCATATAAAGAGGATCGCGCAGATCGTGCAATTCCTGCAACTTGGCGCGCGGATTGTCAGTCTGCAGTAACGGGCGATTGTGATCGTGACGGGTTCGCTGCCACAAGTCATGGACGCTGCTTTTCAAATAGACGACAATGCCGTTTTGTTTCATCATGGGACGATTATCTGCACTGAGTATCGCTCCCCCGCCAGTCGCCAATACGATGTTGTCCAGTTTGAGCAACTCCTGTATCACGCCACTTTCACGCGCACGAAATCCCGCTTCCCCTTCGACGTCAAAGATGTGCGGAATGGTCACACCGGTGCGCCTCTGGATCTCTTCGTCGCTGTCGATGAAAGTTTTTCCGAGCTGCCTTGCAAGCAGCTTGCCAACTGTGGTCTTGCCGGCACCCATCATCCCAACCAGGATGATATTGCCCGACGATCGCTTGTTTTGTATCGTGTCGCCCATGCCGTGATTGTATCGGAACTTGTCGAGCCCAGCTTTCGCAAAAAGAAAAGCCCGGCAACGCCGGGCTTTTCAACTGTCGAAGCCTGTACTTAATTCATACCCAGGGAATCCTTCACTATCTTGGGCGTGATAAACACCAGCAATTCCTTTTTGGTCTTTATCAGGTTGTCGTTTTTAAAGAGCCATCCCAATACCGGTATATCCCCCAGAAACGGGATTTGCTGTTTCGAGTCTGTGTCATCTTGAGTGTATATCCCGCCGATGACAACTGTGCCCCCGTTATCCACCACCGCCTGGGTTTCCACTTTATTGGTATTGATACTGGGCACGCCGGAATAGATGCTGCCCACCGTATCGTTGTGCACGACCACCTTCATCGCTATGCGATCATCGGGTGTAATCTGTGGAGTCACTGTAAGGCCCAACACCGCATTCGCGAAGGCAATGCTGGTTGCTCCAAAGCCGGTTGCCAATTGATACGGGATTTGAACTCCGGACTCAATGGTCGCTGCCGTTTTGTCTGAAGTCAACACACGCGGGCTGGCGATATTTTTGGTATAACCATCGAGTTCCGAGGCAGTCAGTTCCAAAGTCAGAACTTTGGTGGCAGACGCGTTGAACAGGTTGAGCGTCACGCCGCCCATGCCGGAGTTCGCACCAGGCATATTGTTTACGGTTCCAAGCGCCGCCCTGTTTCCCCCCGGACCTGCGAATCCCCCTCCCCCAACGGTAGATCCCGGGCCCGTGTAACTCAGGCGTCCGCCCAAGGTGCGGTTAACGGAATCTCCTGCCGCAACGAAGCGCGCTTCAATCATGACCTGGCGCACCGCAACATCCAGCTGCCTGATCAGATTGCGCACTTCTTCCAGGCGTGATGGAACGTCCTGCACGAAGAGTGTGTTTGTACGCAAATCCGAGACTGCGGAACCGCGTTTAGACAGCAGCCCGGAATCCTTGTTCTTCAGCAGAATCACCATATCTGCGGCTTTGGCATAACTAAGCTGGAAGCTTTCTGTTCTGGTTACTTCCAGTTCACCAATCTCCTGACGGGCCGTAAGATCAATCTTTTCCTTGGCGGCTATTTCTTCGCGCGGAGCTACCTGGATAACATTACCGTTCTTGCGCATATCCAGCCCTCTGCTCTGCAATATGATGTCCAGCGCCTGATCCCAAGGAACATCTTTCAGGCGCAACGTCAAATTGCCCGAAACTGTGTCGCTTATAACCATGTTCAGGCCGGTAAAATCGGCAATTACGCTCAATGCTTCGCGTGTCGAGATATTCTGGAAATTCAGCGTAAGCTTTTCACCCGCATAGCCGGTCTGATTGCCTTTTACCAATTTGTTCGGATCTTCGGCAACCGCTTTGACTTCAATGAAGAACTTGTTGTCGGTCTGATAGGCCGAGTATTCCCATTGGCCCTTGGGCTCGATTGCCAAGCGCACGTTCTCGCCCTGGGTGAACGTATCAATCGTTTGGACCGGCGTTCCAAAATCCGTCACATCCAACTTGCGCAGCAGGTTGCTTGGCAAGTTGGTGCCCTGAAAATCAACCAGCAGCAATCGCCCTTGCTGCTTGATGTCAATGCCGACATCCATATCCGAAAGATCGATCTGCAACTTGCCTTCGCCGTTTTTACCACGACGAAAATCGATATCGCGCAGGCTGTGTTGTTGCGCTCCAGGCTTCACTTCAGCAAAGTGCGACGTAGTGGCCACATCGCCACCTTTGATTCCCTTGCGCAGCAAGGTTATCAGCAGTTTGTTCCCATCCACACGAGATTCGTAGCTTAACATCTGTGACAAGTTGACAACCAGACGTGTGCGGTTGCCCGCCTGAACGATATTGGCGCTCCGCAGATCCCCTTCCCCGAACTCTTGAGTCGATTTGCCCAGTCCGTTTTCCGTATTCGGAAAATCAAAAGCAATTCGCGGCGGAGTATTGATGGCGAACGCTGCAGGTTGACCGGTTGGTGCACTTTTCAGACCTACCGTGATCACCACCTTGCCACCCAATTCGTTGCTTGCACTGATAGACTGGATGCTGTTCAAGGCATCCGTATTCGCTGGCTCCTGTGCTTGCGCAAGGGACGCACCGAAAAGCAGGGCTACTGCCACTATTCGGATGACACCAAGAACCGGTTTACTGAATTGTCTCATCGTATTCACTCCTATTCACTCAACCAACAGTAGGCTACTTTCACGTTCGGACCAGTCGCCAACGCTGTCTTGAACCATTTCCTTGATTTTGACTTCCGTTTCCGTCACCGAAATGACCTGGCCGAAATTCAAACCGATGTAATTCCCAGCTTTGATGCGATAGATTTTGCCTTCGGCAGAACGTATCACAGCTTGTCCCACTCCTTTTTGTGACAGGAATCCAACCATCTTCAGACTCTCCAGGGGAAAGTCTTCCAATTCTTCTTTGGGACGATTCAGATTAGGCTGATTCTGCCCGCCATGACCGGCGTTTCTTGCATCCTGTTTACGCGGCTTGAATGGATCCGGCAAATTGGAATCGTTGTCGTATGTGAACGACTCATACGGTTTGATATCTGGCGGAGGTTCAACTTTGCCGCGCATATCCACACCGGCGTTTTTCACGAAGTCACGCAAATCCTGAAACTCTTCGCCCCCGCAACCAGCCAGCAATAGTGCTGCCAAAAAGATTATTAAATGAGCAGACCTCATCATTTGGCTCCCGCGGCTTTGGATGCACGCTTTTGTGCAGCCAATTCGTCTTCATCCAGGTAGCGGAAAGTCTTTGCTGTTGCGTCCATACTCAGCGTTCCGCCCGTTCCCTGACTCACGCTGATATCGTTCAGGGTCACAATACGCGGCAACTGCGATATGTCACTGGCGAATTTGCCCAGATCATCATAATTGCCCGTTACCTTGATCGTAATCGGCTGCTCGGTAAACACCCCAGTTGCCGCCTCCTGTCCCGGCCTGAACAACTCGAACTGCAATCCGCGTCCCAAACCGGCCTGGTTTATGTCGGTCAACAGCGCATCCATCTCGGATTTGCTCGGCAACTGTTTAAGTAGAGCACCGAAAGATTGTTGAGTGTCGATCAATTGTTTCTTGATGATGTCGAGATTGATAGCCTCTCGCTTCTTCGTAAGGAATGTCTCTCGCAGCTTGTCTTCTTCCTGGCGGGCCGACTTCAAACTATCCCATTCATCTTGCCAATCAAATACGGCTCCCGCGGCGATGATCACTAGGAAAATCGCGGAGAAAGCGGCGATCTTGATGAGCCACGGCCAACTGCCCGGAGTCTTGGGGTCGATATTCTTAAGTTCTTCAATAAAATTCATTTTCCTTAACCTTTCGCGCCCGGCTTCGCAGGTGCGGGTTTGGCCGGCGCCGCCTGTTTGGTCAGGTTAAAGTTGAGGGAAAACTCGCTCAAGCGTGTTCCGCCAACGGTCGATGCGTGTACCTCAATCAGCACCGGCGTATCCAGCCATGGTGAATCTTCGATCGAGCGCATCAATGTCGAAACTCGCGCACTCGACTGGGCGTAACCGTTTATGCTGATTTTATATCCGGTCTGTTTGAGACTTTTCAGATACACCCCGTCAGGCAAAATCCGCAACATCTGATCCAGCAAATGAACGACATCCGAGCGGGTGCTTTGCAGATTCTCTACGACTGTTTTGCGTGCAAGCAACGCCTGGGTTTGTTCGCGCAGCTTTTTGATCTCGGCGATCTGCTTGTCAAGTACCGAGATTTCTTGCTTCAGGTAGGTATTGCGCCGCTCCTGATAGGAAATCTGCGTGCTGATGGCGACATGGACGAAACCGACGAGTACGGCGCCAAGTATCAGCGCAATAACGCTTAGAACGATGAATTGCAGCTGACGGGCTTTGCGCTTTTCCGCACGGTGCGGTAGCAGATTCACACGTATCATGATGGATCAAACCTCCGCATAGCCAAACCGCACGCGATCATCAAAGCAGGTGCGTCCATCTGCAACTGCCGGGGCTTGATTCGACTGGATAGCGTCATCAATTCAAATGGATTTGCCACCAGCGTACTGACCTGTGTACGTGTCGCCACCGCTTCATCCAAACCGGGAAGCGCAGCACAGCCGCCTGCCAATACGACATAGTTCACTTCGTTGTACTGCGTCGAGGTAAAAAAGAATTGCAACGCCCGCGACACTTCCATCGCGATATTTTCGCGGAAAGGTGAGAGGACATCGCTTTCGTAATTTTCCGGTAATCCGCCATTGCGCTTGGCCGACTCGGCTTCTTCGGCAGATAGGCCAAAGACGCTTTGAATCTGCTGGGTGAGTTGCGCACCTCCCACCTGCTGGTCGCGCATATAGACCGACTGGCCATTGCGCAACACATTCACGTTCATCACATAGGCGCCGATGTCCACCAGTGCGACACATTGATCTGCCGCGCCGCCAGGCAGCTGGGACCGTATCATCTCGAAAGCTGCTTCTGACGCATACGGCTCCACATCCACCACGATCGCTTTCAAACCTGCCGTCTGCGCTGCAGCAACCCGGTCTTCGACGTTCGCCTTGCGAGACGCCGCCAACAGAACTTCAACTTCATCGGGGTTGTTCGGTGCTGAACCGATCACCTGGAAGTCCAGATTGACTTCTTCCAAAGCGAAAGGAATGTATTGGTTCGCTTCGCTTTCAACCTGATATTCCAGATCGTCCTCGCGCAATCCGGCAGGCAACAATATCTTCTTGCTGATCACCGCTGCCGCAGGCAACGCCAGACTGACGTTCTTGATGCGCGATCCCAAACGCTTCCAGGCTCGCTTCACCGTATCGGAAACAGCATCCAGATTATTGATGTTGCCGTCGCTCACCGCATCGACCGGAAGCATCTCGATGGCATAACGCTCTACTACATACCCATTCTTTTTCGGTGCCTGACTCAGTTCCACCATCTTGACCGAGGACGAACTGATATCCACCCCGATCAAGGGTGGTGTGGAGGTACTCAGAAAGTCTAATGGGATATCAAAATTTCCTTTGATCATAGACTGGTTAGCGCTCATCCGTACTAAAGTGGTTTAAATCCTAGCAATAACTCCAGCAAGTGTAAAGTTTTTTTTATGAACTCGTTTTCTGGGCCTAAAAAGATATAATCGCCTGATAGTTAACTCGAACTCTCGCTCATGACTTCTCGTTGGTGGTTTTATCCTGCCTTGGCCGTACTTATCCTGCCTCTGTTGCCGATTTTGCTACTTGTTTTCGCATCGATAGTCACGTATCCGATGTTGCCCTCCCTTGAAACATTGACCGACTACCACCCCAAGATGCCACTAAGGGTTTTCAGCGCGGAAGGAACGCTGATCGGCGAATTCGGTGAAGAGCGCCGTGAACTGGTCAAGATCGAGGATGTGCCGGAGTTGATGAAAAAAGCCATTCTCGCGGCGGAAGACGACCGTTTCTACGAGCACGGCGGGGTAGATTACATCGGGGTACTGCGCGCAGCCTATTCCAACTTTACTTCAGGCGGGGTCAGGCAAGGTGCCAGCACGATCACGATGCAGGTCGCACGGAATTTCTTTCTTTCCAAGGAAAAGACACTGTCGCGCAAATTCAATGAGATGTTGCTTTCCTTCAAAATCGAACACAACTTGAGCAAAGACGAGATCCTGCAGCTGTACATCAATCATATCTATCTCGGGCAACGTTCCTACGGCTTCGCTTCAGCCGCGCAAGTCTACTACTCCAAAACGCTCAGCCAACTCTCGCTGGCCGAAATGGCGATGCTGGCCGGATTACCGAAAGCGCCCGCCACATTCAACCCAGTGGTAAATCCGGAACGTGCGAGATTGCGCCAGATGTATGTTCTTCGTCGCATGCACGACCTGGGCTATATCAGCAACGCACAGTTCGATCTGGCCCAGAAAGAACCCATCGTAACCAGGCAGGCAAACCGCAGGCAAGGGTTCGCGGTCAATGCCAACTATGTGGCTGAAATGGTCAGGCAGGAGATGTACGACCGATATCAGGAAGATGCCTACACCCAGGGTTATAGCGTCTACACCACCATCCGTGCTCAAGACCAGGCTATCGCCTATGCATCGCTGCGCAAAGGCGTGATGGAATACGACCACCGCCATGGCTATCGCGGACCGGAAGGCTATGTGGATTTGAAAAAGAACAGTACCGATGAACTCATTGAAGATGCTCTGGAAGATGTCCCGGACAGTGACGACCTGGTCCCTGCCGTAGTGCTGTCCGTCAACTCCAAAAGCATCAAAGCCCACTGCAAGGGCGGGCTGATCGTGGAAATCAGTGGAGACGGGCTGCATTTTGCACAGCAAACGTTGGGTAACAAACTTGCGTTGAACCACCGCATCCGCGCCGGGTCGCTGATCCGCGTTTACAAGAACGAAAAGGACTCATGGGAAATCACCCAGTTGCCGCAGGTCGAATCAGCCTTCGTATCGGCGAATCCGCGTGACGGGGCGATATTCGCGCTGGTAGGCGGATTTGATTTCTATCGCAACCAGTTCAACCATGTCACCCAGGCATGGCGACAGCCCGGTTCCAGCTTCAAACCGTTTATCTACTCCGCCGCATTGGAAAAGGGCTTCACCCCGGCCTCTGTCATCAATGATGCACCGCTGGTCATCGATCTTTCGCAGACAGGTGAGGAGTTGTGGCAACCGAAAAACTACGAAGGCGGATTCGACGGCCCGATGCGCCTGCGCCAAGGTCTGGTCCGTTCCAAGAACCTGGTCTCCATCCGCATCCTGCAAGCGATCGGACTTGAGTACGCGCAGGACTACGTCACCAAATTCGGTTTCGACAAGGACAAGATCAAACCCTTTCTGACAATGGCACTGGGAGCCGGTTCAGTCACGCCCCTGCAACTGATGGGCGGCTATTCCGTGTTTGCCAACGGCGGCTACCGCATCATGCCCTATTTTATCCAGCGCATCGAAGACGGCCAGGGTAAGCTTGTGGGACAGGCTGCTCCCATCGTTGCCGGGGAAGGCGCTGAACAGGTCATTGATGTGCGCAACGCATTCACCATGGTCAACATGATGCAGGATGTGGTGAAACACGGTACCGCCATGCGTGCCATGGAACTCGGCAGGCAAGACCTTGCCGGCAAAACCGGCACCACCAGCGACTCGATGGACGCCTGGTTTGCCGGCTTCCATCCCACCCTCGTCGCCGTCACGTGGATAGGCTATGACAACCCGCAAAGCCTGGGCGAAAAAGAGACCGGCGGCGGTGCAGCTTTACCGATCTGGATGGGTTATATGGACAAGATGCTGAAGGGCGTGCCCGAAGTCGAATACACTGTCCCTGACCATATTGTCACGGCACGCATCAACGACAACGGCCTGCGCGATCCCAACGGCACGCATACCGAATATTTCTACGAAGAGAATCTCCCGGCGGAACAGGGAGAGACTGTACCGGAGGGAAGCAAGACAGAGACGAGCGGTCAACTCTTCTGAGTCCAACAGATGATGAGCAAACCCAATCCGCAGCGCCGCGACTTGATGCGCGAACAACTCGCCCAGCAGGCCGCAAAATTGATGGCCGAAGACGGCATCACCGATCACGCCCTCGCCAAACGCAAGGCGGCCCGCCAACTCGGCGCATCCGACACCCAGCATCTGCCCAGCAACCAGGAAGTGGACGATGCCCTGCACAGTTATCGCGCGCTCTACCAGCACGACAACCATCCTGACATCCTGTATCAGCTGCGCGAAGAAGCTCTGGCCGCAATGCAGTTGTTGGCCGACTTCAATCCCTACCTTGTCGGCTCAGTGTTGAGCGGCACGGCGGACGAAAATTCCGACATCAACCTCATGCTCTTCAGCGACGACGCGAAGGCCGTGCTGCTGTTCCTGCTCAAACATAACCTCGATTTTGAAGACGGGGAGTGGAAAGTACGCGTGGGAGGGCATGAAGAAAGTGTGCCGAGTTACACCCTGACCGGGGAATCCGGCACGCAGACGCACATCATCGTCTTGCCCGAGAACGCACGCCACAGCGGCAGCCGCCACCCCGAGACGCACGCCGATATCGCGGCGGTAGAGACCTTGTTAACGGACTAATCCCCGAAGGCCACGCCCAGCGCGCAAGCCTTCATCCAGGCCACAATCAATTCGTTCCTGCCTCAGGTATCAAGCGGAATTCAGCCGGTCCAACAGATCGCGTATCTTCATCGGGTCGTCGGCGCGCATGATCTTCTGCACGAGCGGCGCCATCTCAGGCAGGCTGGTGGTAAGCACGCGTTGTTTCGTACCGAGCAATTGGGCCGGGTGCATGGAGAATTGGCGCAAACCGAGGCCTAGCA
>JGI20214J51650_10000374_pt1 | contig 28029 bp, 27 predicted proteins | sample WetSurMetagenome_FD_51650 | JGI IMG/M metagenome (IMG submission 51650) | reverse complement strand
GAATCGGATAGGCATTCATGTAGTCGGAAAGCCAGGCATCATCAAACCAGAAGGTCGCAAAACCTTCACTGTTCCCGATGTTAACAAAAGGGTATTTTTGGACGTATGGCACGGTTTGAGCTTTTACGTTAGAATCGCTTTCGGCTTTGGACCAGCCTGGATTATCCTTGACAAAACCGACCAAATATCCTGCCGTCAACCATAAAATTACAAAAGGTAGTATCAGCCAAAAGAGAAAGGAATGTCCGATAGGTCTGGCAATCTTTATCCTGTTGTCATAAGGCTTATCGGATAAAGAAAAATTACTTAAAGATTTTTGAATACGCTCAAAATGTTCTCTAGCTGAAAAAATAACAATCGGTTTTACTGAAGCCAAAAATTTCGTTCTTTTACCTGATTTCCTTCTTTTTCTGATGTTCGCAGAACGTTTCATATTGTTTGCACAAGCATGGTTTAGGCGGGGCAGAGGTATTTAGTTCAGGTTATATCATATTTTTTCCTTGCAAACAATCTATGAACAAAAAATGTATTCAAATAATCAATAACTGCAAACGGCCTCGTCCATTGCTATATAATTTATATAATCTTATAATACGGTACAAGCAAGATAATTTTTATGCTAACAAAAATCATAAATATATTCAGGAAAAGAGATTGCAAGCCTCTTGACGTTGTCGTATTTTTAGTTATATTTCTAGCTTTTATTGTCCGCATTTATAATTTAAATTATAATTCAGCATTCAATGATGAAGGAATCTATATCGTAATAGGGAAGCTGGGCTTGTTCCAGGGGGATTGGTATAGCTATGGCGCGAATGCGTGGATGGCAGGTTCCCCCTACATCTATCCGGTTATATCTGCTCTGGCTTATGAAATAGGAGGGCTGACAGGGTCAAGATTTCTGAATGTTATTTTAGGGATATTCTTGATAGAAGAAGTTTACAGATTTTGCAGACTATTAAATCTCTTTGATGAGAAAACCAACAAAATCGCCGGAATAATCGCAGTATTTATAAGCGGGTTTTGTGCAATCGGGATTTACGTCAGCAGGCTGGCAACCTTGGATGTGCTGAGTTTTTTCCTGCTGATATTTGCGCTTAATTGTTTTTTGAAATCGGCAGATTTTGAAGATGGAAAATATTATTTCCTTTCCGCAATTTCCCTTGTCATTGCTTTTATGACAAAAATCATCATCGCTGTTTATCTCCCGGCATTATTCCTGCTTTCCGTTTTTATCATCCGTCGTAGACCACCGGTTCATAAAAGATTATCGTTAATTTATCTCTATCTGGTTTTTGCGATAGCTATAGCTATCTATTTTTTATTTAATTTCAACGATTTGATGGCATATCTATTGACACATAAAGACATGGGAAAAGCGGAAAATATCTGGCAATTGTTTGGCCTTATCAATCAAGTTGCGGGATACGGTTTACTCGCCGCAATTCCCGCGTCAACGATAATGCTAATCAGAAAAAAATACAAAATTGTGCTGATTTTAGCATTGTTTGCTGCAATTGTCCCTATATTTCATCTTGCCATCAACAGATCCCAGACCTTTAATAAACATCTATATCTAACCGTAATTTTTTCTTCAGTGATCGTGGGATACGGATTGAGTTTGTTAATTCTAAACGGCAATAAATTTATTAGATATACTACGATAACACTTTCTTTAGTTGTCTCCCTATTTTTCTTAAATGATTCGAGAGCGCTTTCTTACAGTCTTCAAACAGAATGGAAAGATACAACCAGGTTGAATCAATATTTAAAACAAACTATCAAATCGGGAGATAAAATCCTGACCGAAAACGGTGGAGCTGTAATACTTGCCCTGCATGATATTATTTTTGCTCCGAAAAATATTACCACTTTTGACTGGATTGACTATTCAAAATTAACGGGTGACAGAGGCTATGCTCAGGCAGTTGATGATTTGTATTTTGACTATATTGAGCTTGACGGTCAGGCTGCAGCCAGAGGATATCTGGAGACATTGATCAGAGACCATATGGAAAGTAATTATGCTTTGGTTTACCGTCAGGATAACTTCGAAATCTACAAACTAAAGAAAAACCAACCTTAAAATAATTAAGGCAAAATTGACAAAGAAAAACCTGAGATATAACTTCACAAAAGATCTTCTGCTATAATCTTTTTATGAACTTATCAGTTGGAACTCGCAGAACAATAAAACCACAATTTGCTCTATTAAGCTTCAGGTTAAAATGCCAGTCCGCTAGATCTTTGCGAGGAGCTTGGTTTATTCAAAAATTGATCTGTTTTGTGCTATTTGATAGCATTGTGTCTAGCGTGAATTCTTGATAACCTAAAATCGTAAGTTTGTTATCTATTAGCATGAAGAAACTCATTTTGTTCTTTTTAGCATTTTTGCTCGTATCTTCATTTTCCGTAACAAAGGTAGAAGCTGCATATGTTGCTTATGGACATCTTGTATTTGGAGGTGCGCATATGACTGATAGTACTACATTAACAGTCCAACTCCAAGATATGCCTACCAGTGAATATAACGGTCTCGCTATTTGTGACTACTTCAATCCGACTATATGTAATACTGATTTCATTGTTGGATCAGGTGGTATTACCTATACCTACTCCGATAGTCAATTTACAAGCGTTTCAATAGATGTTAAGCCGTCAGTGCTAGGCACATCAGTTGCTCTCGGTCTTTTCCCATTAGACACTAGCAATAATTATGTTGGTCCAACAAGTTGGGCTGACCATGCAACAGTAACCTTAACAGACGCGCCATTAACGGTTGCTGGAATCTCAGAGAGCGGAGACAGAACAATTTTTATGGTAGGCGGCTATTCGCTGAATTCGAATAATGCATTTGTTTGTAGGATAACCGGTGTGACGGACTCATTATCCGTTAAGGTGAAATATCGAGATGGATACACAACAAGCAATTCCTGTTCTTTCTCAACAAGTGAAGTAAACGCTATTGAAAATACGAATACCGCATTTTATTTACAGATTAATGACATTTTTGATAGCCAAGAAGTAACAACACAAAACTATACCTTTGCAGAATTTGAGTCAACGCCAACTCCTACCCCGACACCTGCGCCCACACTTACAATCCTTACTCCCGTAGCGGATACATATATAAAAAATGGTCATCAAAATGAGAATGAGGGGGCATCAACGTTTTTTAGATTGCAAAGTAGCGGACACAACAGAGCGCTTATTAAATTTGATGAGCAACAAATACAACAAGCAGTAGGAGATGCACTGACTTTTACGGCAACATTACAATTGACAATTAGCGATAATGGAAATAATTGGGGAAGTAATGGAAGATCAATAGATCTTACTAGGTTTATTCATGATTGGGAAGAAGGAAACGGTTATATTGTCGGGAACAGTCCATCCAACAGGGGAACCGATTCAGGTGTAACTTGGAATTGCGCAATCGATGCGAATATTAATAATCATAATGATGACTGCAGTGGAACAACGGTATGGGATATGAATAATAGCAGTTTTTGGCCGTTTATTTCAACTCCGACAGCTACAACAACAATCAACAATAATCAAACAGGAACAATCACTTTTGATGTTACGTCAGATATCCAATCGTTCGTCAACGGTACAAATCAGAATTATGGCTGGTTATTGAAAAAAACAGACGAAGGGGCAAATGGTAGAATTGAATTTGGATCAAAAGAAAGTGCAAGCAGCCCCAAACTTATTATTACAACGTATTAATTTCCGCTTGGAGTAAATATATTTTATATTTCGTTTTATAATAAATTCAGTTATAATCTTTTTATGAACTTATCAGTTGGGATCGTGGGACTTCCGAATGTTGGAAAGTCAACACTGTTTAATGCGCTGTTGAAAAAACAGCAGGCATATGTTGCGAATTATCCTTTTGCCACTATCGAGCCAAATGTCGGAATTGTGCCGGTTCCGGATGAAAGACTGGAAGTTTTAGCAAAGATAACCGCAGAAGAAGAAAACCCTCCTTCGCATAAAGCTTCGGAAGGGCAAGGAATGACTGAGTTGCCGCCAATTAAGCCGGCAACTGTGAATTTCGTAGATATTGCAGGATTAGTCAAGGGTGCGTCAGAAGGAGCGGGACTCGGAAATAAATTCCTGTCACATATCCGCGAAGTTTCAATAATTGCACACGTGGTCCGCGCATTTGAAGACCCTTCGGCAAGCTCAGGGCAAGCTCCGATTATCCGAGAGGGTTCTGTTGATCCAAAAACCGATTATGAAACGATCGAGACGGAATTGATCCTTGCGGACCTACAAACATTGACTGTTGCCCAAAGCAAGGTAAAAAGATTTGCCAAAGAATCTGAAAAAACAGCAATAGAGAAATTATTAAAAGGCCTGAATTCAGGAAAAAGAGCAATGGAAATTGAATTAACTGAGGAGGAAAAAGAATATGTCAAAACATTTTTTCTTTTGTCCGATAAGCCCGAAATTGCTGTGCTAAATGTCGCGGAAAGCGATTATTCGGAAGAAAAAATTAAATCGATTACTGAGCAATATTCAAAAGCTTTAGGCATTGGCAGCGAAAAGATAATTGTCATTTGCGCAAAAATAGAAGCTGATTTGTCGGAATTATCAGTCGAAGAGCAGAAGCAATATCTTGCGGATTTGGGAGTAAAAAAATCGGGTCTTGAGAGGCTTATCCAAAAAGCTTATGAAACCTTGGGCCTTATCTCTTTCCTGACCTGTGGAGTAAAAGAAGTGCGCGCATGGACTATCAGAAAAGGAATAGATGCTGTGAATGCAGCAGGAGAGATCCATACAGATTTCACAAAGAAATTCATCAAAGCGGAAGTCGTGTCTTATTCGGATTTTGTAGCAAACAATGGTTGGAAAAAATCAAGGGAACTGGGGAAGGCGCGTTTGGAAGGCCGCGATTACATCATGCAAGACGGCGATGTTGTGGAATTTAAGATAGGAGCTTAATTTAAACCTTCTTATTTTTTAATAATTTCATTATTCTCGTCAAGCTTGTAAGTGTTTTTTGTATTGTTAATTGTCGAGGATGTTGTATTTAGATCTCTGGCAGTCTGAGCTACTCTGTTATTTTCATTATCTGCGATATATAGTAAAATCTCTTTTCTCTTCTTCATCAATAGAGCCTCTTTATCTATAAGTGACCAGTGCTGTTCTAATGTTGCTTGTATTTCTTTCCAATTGTAGTCTTTTTCTTCGAGTTGTCTTGCGTATAATTTACTGCGTATAGGCTCGTTAGGAGTAAACCGTTCATCATATATCTTTTTAATCCCATTTACCAAAAACTTTCCGGCAATTGCTTTTTCTTCGGGTGTCCACTTACGTTTTTCAGTTAAGTCAAATCCTACCTCTTCCAATGCAAAATTTTTAAATCTCTTAGCGCACAACGGCTCCAAAATAGTGTTGGGATGTCTGCTAAGCTTTGAAATGTTTCCCGAATCAATGATAGATGTGAATATGTGGCTTGCCAAAGACTCAAACACCTTCCCTTTAGTTATTTCATATTCGTTTCTACGTTCGCTGTCTGTCCTAGAAACAGATTGTATTGGCGTTCTTTCCTGTATTGTCTCATGTATCATGTTAGTGTTAATTATCGAGATGTGTATTATACCAATTTTGCCCTTCTTTTTCCAGTAAAAATATAGTATCATCATCGTAATTCATGAACGTTTTACAATTAAAAAAAGATATCAGAAAACTGGCTGATCCGAAGAAGGCGAAACATCTGCAAAGATTTTTCAAAACAGGAAAAGGGGAGTATGCAGAAGGTGATGTTTTCTTGGGAATAGTGGTGCCGCAGTCCAGAATTCTGGCAAAAAAATACAAAGATTTGGATTTGAACGATTTAAAATCTTTAATTGCATCGAAATATCATGAAGAAAGACTAATTGCTTTGTTTATATTAATAAATAAATACAATACAACTAACCACAAGAAAATATGTTTTCATTTTTATATCAAAAACATGAAATATATTAATAATTGGGATTTGGTTGATTTGTCAGCGCCAAATATTGTCGGAAAACATTTGTTTACGATTGCGGGTTCATCTCATTTATTCGAAGATTTTTCTAAGCCTATCGGAAACACTAAAACCGTAAATTTAAATAATTCCGATAAGACTGCTGCCAGAGCCAGCAAAATAGTTTCAAATGAAATAGCAAGAAAAATCTCTCATAAAGAGATTCACCCTTTTGAAATATTGGAAATTCTCTCAAAATCGGAAAATCTTTGGGAGAGGAGAATTGCGGTTCTGGCAACTTTCTGGTTTATTAAAAACAATAGATTTGAAGAATCTTTAAAAATTTCTGAAATGCTTTTGTATGACAAACATGACCTGATGCGCAAGGCGGTGGGCTGGATGCTGCGGGAGATAGGGAAGAGAGATCAGAAAATATTAATTAAATTTTTAGATAAACATTGTAAAGTTATGCCCAGAACCATGCTCAGATATGCGATTGAAAAATTTCCCGAAATGCTGAGGAAACATTATTTGGGGAATTGACAGTAAGAATATTAAAAGCCTTCTTCGGAAGAGAAATTAATCTTCAAAAGATCTTGTTTTAGAAATGCTAATATGGTAATATTGTGAAACATGAGATCATACGAATTAATATTGGTGGTAAAGACGTCCCTGACGGAAGTTTTGAGGAAGAAATTGGTTACGGGAGTGAAAACATTACTGAAAGACCTGAAAGTCGTAAAAGAAAATGAAATAGGGCAAAAAGCCCTGGCTTACAAGATCAAGAGGGAAGCAAACGGGTATTATTTTGATTTTGTCCTGGAAGGTGAAAATGTGCCGGCAGACTTCGAAAGAAAATTGCTGGAAAATGATAACGTGTTGAGACATTTGTTGTTGAGGACTAAATAATACTTAATTATGGCGCGAAGCTTGAATAGGGTACAATTAATCGGGAATTTAACCAGAGATCCGGAGCTAAGATATACGCCCAACGGAACAGCGGTTTGTTCTTTTGGACTGGCTACCAACAGAAGCTGGAAGACAGACGCCGGAGAAAAACATGATGAGGCGGAGTTCCATAATATTGTCTCCTGGAACAAACTGGCAGAACTTTGTTCCCAGTTTTTAGTCAAGGGAAGGAAAGTTTATGTTGAAGGGAGACTGTCTACGAGAACCTGGACAGGGCAGGATGGAGCCCAAAGAAACAGGACGGAAATAGTTATTTCGGACATGATTCTCTTGGACAGTAACAGGGGTACGGCAGGCGCCTCAGCGGTTCCCACGCCCGAACAAGCAGAGCCGGCAGCGGTTCCCGAGGAAGAAGCAAAGCCGAAAGATAAAAAAGTAAAATCAGAAACAAAAAAAGAGGCAACAACAAAAGAGGCAGCCGTTGAGCCGCCGACGGAAGATGTAGTGCCTGACGATATACCTTTTTAAAATTAAATATGAAAAAACCGATTAGAAAACCAAGGAGAAAATTTACAGTTCCGAAAGTCTGTTATTTCTGTAGCGAAAAGAAAGAGCCTTCCTTTTGGGAAATAGGTACGCTTTCCAGATTTTTAACCGAAAGGGGAAAAATTATTCCGGCTTCACATAATGGATTGTGTTCAAAGCATCAGAAGGCACTGGGACTGAACATAAAATATTCAAGGCACTTAGCCTTGATGGTGTAACTCAAGATTCCTCTTATGAGAAAAATAAAGGCATTACAGGTTATTGTATTGTTGATTATTTCTGGTCTGATAGGTTATTACTTCGGTGTTAACAAGGTTTCCGTCTCCTGGAAAAATTACAAACCTACAGTTGCAGTTGTCAATAAAGAAGCCCCTGCGTCACTAACCTCAATTAATCTTTCTCCTTTCTGGATCGTCTGGCAAAAACTTGAAGACAACTATTATGACAAGACCAAAATTGATGCTCAAAAAATGTTAACAGGCGCAATTACAGGTATGGTTCAGAGTCTCGGCGATCCGTATACGATGTATCTTCCTCCGGTGCAGAACACCAGCTTTAAGGAAGGATTAGCCGGACAGTTCTCGGGGATTGGAGCGGAGCTGGGGTTAAAAGATAATCAAATCATCGTCGTAGCTCCGCTTGTCGGAAGCCCTGCGGAGAAAGTAGGAATAAAAGCGGGAGATATGATATTGAAAGTCGGTTCGGAAGCAACAACAAATTGGACACTGCCCGCTGCGGTAAACAAAATCAGAGGACCTAAGGGGACAAGTGTCACCTTAACTATTCTGCACCAAGAATCAGAAAAGCCTTTGGATGTAAAAATCGTCAGAGATACAATAACTGTAAAAAGTGTCGCCGGATGGGTAAAAAATGCGACGGATATAGGCGGAGTCCGTGTTCCGAAAGATACAGCCGGAAAAGTGGCTTATGTCAGACTCTCTCAATTTGGAGACGCAACTAATATCGATTGGACCGACGTAATCAATGATATTAGTCTTAAAATGCAGTCGGACAAAACCATCAAAGGATTTATTTTGGATCTTCGCAATAATCCCGGAGGATATCTGGCGGACGCTACTTTTGTCGCTTCAGAGTTTTTGCCGGTCGGAACCAAAGTTGTCAGCGAAGATCCATGTCCACAAAATTGCATCTTTAACGTTCAGAGAAACGGTTTGCTCACGGATACTAAAATTAAAATTATTGTGCTTATTAACGGGGGAAGCGCATCGGCCAGCGAAATAGTTTCCGGAGCATTAAGGGATAACAAGAGGGCAATATTGGTCGGAGATAAATCTTTCGGAAAAGGCACAGTCCAGGAGGCAGAAGATNTGGGCGGGGGAGCAGGCTTACATGTAACCATTGCAAAATGGCTGACTCCGAGCGGTACTTGGGTGCACGGGAAAGGTTTGGAGCCAGATATAAAAGTTTCTTTGGATGAAAAAGATCCGAGCCACGACACCCAGCTTGAAAAAGCGGTCCTGTCTTTGTTAAAATAAAACAAATTAACAATGAGAAAGTTAATCGTAATCGTTGTTATCCTCATAGCTATACTCGGGATTTGGAATGCGGCAGTGATATATTATCCCAGTTTTTCAGCGTTCATAAAAAATCACAATGTAAATTTGCCGTCTCAAAAAATTGAGGTTGTTACCGAAGAGTCGGTGACGATAGACACCGTTAAAAAGGTCGGGCCTTCAGTCGTGACAGTTGAGGAAGAGATGTCTTCTGCCTCGAAAAATAGTTATAATTTCGGTCCGTTTTCAATTTTTGGTCTTCCGCAGCAATCTATTCCGTCTGAGCCCCAAGCGATCGGCTCTGGTTTTATAGTTTCAAAAGACGGATTAGTCGTAACCAGCAAGCATGTTGTGTCCGATATTGGCGTAAAATACCAGATAATTACGGCTGACGGCAAAAAGTTTAAAGTCGAAAACATTTACAGAGACCCTTTAAACGACATTGCAATTCTAAAAATTACGTCCCCCACAGGGGAGCTTAAGGCAGTTACGATGGGAGACTCTTCAAATCTTCAGGTAGGCCAATTTGTAATTGCAATCGGAACCGCTTTGGGAGAATTCAGGAGTACGGTAACAACAGGGGTTATATCGGGTTTGGGACGGGGAATTACTGCGGGAAGCGAATTTGAGGGGTTTGTTGAAAAGCTTGACAACGTAATCCAAACAGATGCGGCAATAAATCCCGGGAATTCGGGCGGGCCGCTTGTTAATTCAAAAGCACAAGTTATCGGAATCAATACCGCAGTTGCCTCCGGCGGACAGAATATCGGCTTTGCCCTTCCGATAAATATCGTAAAAGACAGCCTTAATAATTTCAATAAAACCGGACAATTCAACAGGCCGTACCTCGGCGTTACATATCAGATTCTCAACAAGGATGTGGCAACTTATAACAATGTGCCTCAGGGAGCATATGTGCAAAGCGTTATAGTCGGATCTCCGGCAGAAAAAGCGGGAATTCTACAGGGAGACATAATCCTAAGTATCAACGGAAAGAAAATTAACGATCAAGACAATACGGTCAGCAGCTTAATCGTTACGAAAAAAATAGGAGACATAGTTAGCCTATCTGTTTGGCGAGACGGAAAGACCTTTGAAGTTAAAGCAGCTTTAGGAGCAGCTCCTAACCAGTAAATGAATTTTCAAAAAAAAGTCCTTCTCAAAAACTACTCTAATTACCGTATCGGCGGTCCTGCAGAATATTTTACAGAAGTTTCCTCCAATGAAAAATTGAAAGAGGCTCTCAGGCTTGCCAAATCACAGGGGCTTAATAAAATTGCAATTTTAGGAGGAGGAACAAAGGTTCTGATAAGCGATGAAGGATTTGACGGTCTGGTAATTTATAATAAGATGGAGGGAATTGCGCAAAAGGGGAACGATTTGAATATTGGTAGCGGAGTATTGATTAAAGATCTTTTGGATTACTGTATTAAAAATTCTCTTTCCGGTTTGGAATGGGCGGGAGGTCTTCCCGGAACAATCGGAGGAGCAGTCAGGGGGAACGCAGGCGCATTTATGGGTGAAACAAAAGATAGTGTTTTTGAAGTCCGAAGTCTTGACAGAAAGACCTTAAGGGAAGTCCTGAGGAACAACGCTCAGTGCCAATTCGGATACCGTAGCAGCATATTCAAATCCGGTGTTGCCAGGGATGAATTCATAACCAGCGTGACTTTAAAATTAGGTCCCGGCGAAAAAAACGCAATAAAAGAAAGAATTAACAAAAACATAAATTATCGGGAAACTCATCAGCCACTGGATCTTCCAAGTCTTGGAAGTACTTTCAAAAATGTTCCCTTAAATTCTCTTTCCGATAAATTACAGAAACAATTTTCTTCAATTGTAAAAGTTGATCCCTTTCCGATTATTCCTGCCACAAAATTATTATCTCTGTCCGGTCTAAAAGGACAAAGAGTGGGGGGAGCCATGATATCCGATAAGCATCCTAATTTTATTCTAAATATTGATAACGCAACAGTCAAAGATGTAAAAGCGCTGATTGAAATTGCAAAACAAACGGTCAAAGAAAAGTTTGATATATCTCTTCAGGAAGAAATAATCTATCTTCAGTAAATTCTACAGCGCGGAATAAATCTGCTACAATAATTTAATGCAGAATATTTTTCTGGAAATAACCGTGATAGTTTGTCTGGCTGCAGTTCTCTCCGTATTTTTTAAATTTTTTAGACAACCGATAATTCTCGCATATATCCTGACGGGAATTATTATCGGAAATTTAGGATTTTTTCCCGCTAACAACAATGCCTTTCTCCAACCATTATCAGATATCGGAATAACATTTTTGCTTTTTCTAATGGGAATCGAGATAAAAATTAAAGAATTTTTTCTGATCGGGAAAACCGTATTCCTTGTGGGGGTAGGGCAAATGCTTCTTACATTTATTTTGGGATTTCCTCTCGTTGTTTTCTTCGGATTTGATCTGACGACTTCTATCTATATGACAATCGCGCTTGTTTTTTCAAGTACAGTTATCGGGATCAAACTATTGTCTGATAAAAAAGACCTAAATAGTCTTTACGGAAAAATAGCGGTCGGGGGTCTTCTCATGCAGGACTTTTTGGAAATCATGGTGTTAATATTTCTTTCAACAGCAGGAACAAACATTGACTCCTCTCCCATGATGCAATTTTTAATAGTCGGATTTAAATGTATCTTATTATTTGGATCGATAGGATATTTGAGTTTTAATATATTTCCAAAGATCATTGAGAAACTGTCGGGGTCTTCGGAAATATTATTCTTAGTAAGTATAGCTTGGCTTTTTGGACTCTCGGCATTCATTAGTTCGCCCCTGATCGGATTTCCGATTTCAATCGGTGGTTTTCTGGCAGGTCTTGCATTGACAAATAGTCTGGCAAATTATCAGATAATTGCAAAAGCCAGAACGTTAAGAGATTTTTTTATTATTTTATTTTTCGTAGTTCTTGGAATCAATATGGATTTCTCAAGCCTACCTTCGATCGTTGTCCCTGCGATAGTGTTGTCTGCATTCGTTCTTCTCATTAAACCCTTGATAATAATAGTTATTTTGGGATTATTGGGGTTTCGTAAAAGGACATCATTCATGTCCGGGACAATTCTTGCTCAGATTTCCGAATTTTCTCTGATCATTATTTTTTTGGCACATAAAGCATATAATTTGCCTTCAAGTACACTTTCTCTTATAACGTTGGTCGGAATAATCACTTTTGTACTATCTTCGTATGTGGTGGTTAACAACAATAGTATCTTTTTGAAACTATCGAAGTATTTGTCAGTATTCGAAAAGAAAAATGCACATGAAGAGAAATTGATAATCGGAGCAGATGGTTTTGATGATCTGAAAGACCATATGGTTATTGTCGGGGGAGATCAGATGGGTCAAAGTATCGTTGACTCCTTAAGTAACGATGATAAATGCGTGGTTGTCGATTTTGATCCTTCAATTGTAAAAAAACTTGAGGGAAAAGAAAACATTTATAAGTTATTCGGAGATATTGGGGATGTGGACATACAGCAGAAAGCAAAGCTGGACATGGCAAGTTTGGTTATTTCGACAATTCCTGACGTTGAAGATAATATTCTGTTGCTAAGAGCCCTGAAGCATGAAAATAGGAAAGCAAAAGTAGTTGTCATGGCGTATGACAAGCATGAGGCTAGAGAGCTATACAAAGAAGGAGCCGATTATGTTGTTTTGCCGCATTTGGCGGGGGGTAGACAACTTGCAAAAATTCTCGGGAAAGACTTGGAGGGAATATCGAGTCTTAAGCTGAAGGATCAGCGGTACCTTTGAAAGCATCGAAAACATCATCTATTTCTCCATCCAAAAGAACAGGCAGGTTGTGCCAGGATTTTCCGATTCTGTGGTCCGTAAGTCTGTCCTGCGGAAAATTATAAGTGCGTATTTTTTCTGCCCTCATGCCGCGTCCGACTTGTGTTGATTTGAGGGATGAAATTTCCTTGTTTTGCTTCTCAATTTCCATTTCCCAAAGCTTGGATCTGAGAAGTTCCATGGCAATCTCTCTGTTTTGTGCCTGGAATCTTTCGGTTTGGGCTGTTACCACAATTCCTGTAGGCTTATGCTTTATTCTGACGGCAGTTGAAACTTTATTGACATTTTGCCCTCCGTGTCCGCCTGCCCTGAAGGCCTCAAATTCGATGTCTTCGGGATTAATATGAAGGTCAATATCTTCAAGTTCCGGCAAGACGTAAACGGTTGCGGTTGAGGTATGAATCCTGCCGCGCTTTTCCGTTTCGGGAGTCCGTTGGACTCTGTGTACGCCTGCTTCAAATTTGAAAGTTTTGAACGGAGGGGGAGTGGAGGCGGTGCCGGAAATTTTCATAACTCCTTCGTCAACCTGCTCAACTTGGAAGCCTTTAAGCTGGGCAAATCTTAAATACATCCGGAGCAATTCATCTTTCCACAATTTTGCTTCTTCTCCTCCTGCAGCCCCCTTGATTTCCATGATGATATTGCGGTTATCCAATGATTCACCCGACTCGGCTTCTTCCTGCAGTGTTTTTTCCAGCGCTTCTTTTTGCGATTGCAATTCTGCAATCTCTTTTTCCGCCATCTCTTTTAACGCAGGGTCAGAAAGAAGAGTAGTGGTTTCTTCAATTTTCTTTTCAAGTTCTTGAATTTGGACAATTCGGTAATCGTACATGTGAGGGTTAATCAGCTATTTTATAGCCATGAGCATTTCCCGTAGAGTTTTAGGCGCTGTGTCTTTAGCTTTTTGTTCTTCCTGTTTTTTAACTTTTTTGGTCAGATATTGTTTGGCAATATTTTGTTTATCCTGGAATTTCTTAATCCTGGACGCAGTATCGACATATCGTTGTTCACCTGTATAAAAAGGATGGCATTTGTTGCAAAGTTCCACATGGATTACTTCCAGAGTTGATCCGGTTGTAAATCTATTTCCGCAGGCACAAACTACCTGCGCTTGGCTAAAGTATTTCGGATGAATATTCGTCTTCATGATGCTATAATTATACCCTAATTTTAGGAACATATCAAGGCTAAATATGGGCACACATACTCCGAATAGATAAAAAAATTTGAAGATTACTAATACAAGAGGAGAAATAAGTTACTATTGCGCAAAAAATGCTATCCGAGCTCAGAAATCAGATCTTGAGATTTTACTGTCTTCTGTGTGCGGGTTTTTAGGTTTTTGACTGTTGTCGTATTATTCTTAGCCTCATCGGGACCGACAATTATAACGTAGGGAATTTGTTTTTTGTCAGCATATTTTAGTTGCTTGTCGATCTTGACATCGTTTAAATATAATTCCGTATTGATATTTTTCTCTCTTAATAGTTTCGCAATTTCTAGAGATTTAGCTTTCAATTCTTCCGAGAAAACCGTTACTAAAACTTTCGTAGTAGTTAAATCAGTAGGGAAGAGCTTGAGTTCTTCCATTGCCTCCACAAGTCTGTCAAATCCGAAAGCGAATCCAACCGCAGGAATTTGTTTGCCAGCGAAAATTCCAATCAAATTATCATATCTTCCTCCTCCGCAAACAGAGCCCGCTGAATATCCTTCAATTTCAATTTCAAAAATTATTCCCGTATAATAGTTTAAACCTCTTGCCAACGTGGGTTCGAAGCAAGCTTTGTCGCAACTTTTTAAGACCGATTCTATCTCCTGAGTAGGCTTTGAGGATTTAATTTTTTCCAGAATATTTTCATCTAAGTTTTTCGCTTTCAATTCTTCTTTGACTTTTTCTTCACCGATTTTTTTAAGTTTATCAACAATTGTAATTGCTTCGGCTGAAATTCCTTCAAATATTTTCCTGTCTCCAACGCAGATTTTGAAATTTTTAAACCCCAATTTTTCAAGTGATTCTGCAGCGAGTTTGGCTATTTCAATTTCGGACAAAAGGGAAGAGGAGCCTACGATGTCAGCGTCACACTGCAGGAACTCGCGGAAGCGGCCTTTCTGTGTGTTTTCGGCTCTCCATACATTTTGAATTTGATAGCGCTTAAATGGCATTGGCAGCTCATTTTGATACTGGGCTACAACGCGGGCGAGGGGAACGGTCTGATCATATCGGAGTGCTACTTTTCTTTTGCCGTTGTCTTCAAAGCGGTACATCAATTTGTCGCCCTCATCGCCGTATTTCCCAAGCAAAATTTCCTCATATTCCAAAGCAGGAGTTTCCAGGGGTTCAAAGCCATAGGACTCAAACACCTTTTTCAAGGTATTTATAACAAATTGCCGTCTCCTTGCCTCCACCGGCAAAAAATCCCGGAATCCTTTTAATGTTTGCGGTTTAATCATACGAATTTAATCATATCATTTTTGCTAACTTTAGTGAAGCTTCCAGGGCGGTTTTTATTGCGCGGTCAATGCTTGCTTTAGCCTCAGTGGTATATGTTTTCGATTTTGGAACGTCAAATTTAAATTTGTTTTCCATAATTTCTCTAAGCGGCTCGGGATTTGCATTTACCGCTAGCACAGCGCCTGTTTTTATTCCTCTGAGTAAACCGATCAGGAATAAAGGCGCACATTCCATTTCAGAGCTCAATAAAGGGTATGTCCAATTTCTCATCCTTTTATTTAGATATATGGATCCCCACTGCCTTATGTTTTTGGATTGTCCATAAAAAGCATCGTGCGTTCTATTTATTCCAACATAATATCGAAATCCCAGATCTTTTGCTGATTCGCTCAATTTTTGGACCACATCCAAATCGGCAATGGCAGGGAATTCGCTGGGCAAGTATTCTTTGGTAGTTCCTTCCTCTCTAATTGAGGCTGTGGGAATAATAATTGATCCGGTTTTGATTTCCTTTTTTAATGCTCCACCACAAGTGCCAATACGTATGAGTATTTTTGCGCCTAAATTTATTAATTCTTCAACAGCAATGGCTGTGGACGGGCTACCTATACCCGTTGAAACAACTGAAATTCTTTGTCCTTTATAATACCCTGTGTATCCGAGAAATTCACGATAATCAAGAATTAATTTACCATTTTCAAGATATATTTTTCCTATCAACTTCGATCTTGCCGGATCACCGGGAAGCAATACGATATCCGAAATTTCCTTCTTACCACAAGTAATATTTGATTCATTTGTTTTCATAATTTTTATAATCATCAATAGCTGTTAAAAATCTTTCTTTATTATTAATATAATTTTGAATGAAGCCATTCTTTATTAAGTCATATTTTCCTCCGTTTTTTATGAAGCAAGAAAGGCTGTTAATCGGAGGTCGGGATACAGCATTTCCTTTTAGCGCAAGTGATGTAAATGTTTTATTAATATTTTCTAAGCCAGACTGACTATCAATATTTTGTGAATCAATGGGGGTTAAAAATAACCAGGCTGCAATCATACATTTAGCATTTTGAAATCTATTTTTTATTCCGTAAGCGATTGTTCGTGCTGTCTGTCCGCTTGCCACAACATCGTCGATAATTAAAATATTTTTAGTATTAATGCGCTGGGGTAAAGAAGAATAATCGACGCTTAGCTTAAATTCACCCTTTCTAACCATTGTTCTTCCTGTTGGCAGATATATTCCATTATCAAATCTTGCATCAATTGAAGCCGCAAAACTTTTGACAGATCGAGCTCCATTGCCGGGATAGATGATTAGCGGATTGAGATCTAAAATATTGTCTTTTTTAATTAGAGTTATTAAATCCCTCGTTAGACTTAATCCGTCTACGATCTGTAATGTTATGTTTGAGAATTCGTTTAGTTTTTTTATAGATTCAGTTAAATTTTTATCTGCAGAGACATCTTGTATTAATACGGCTCCATCAACCAAACTTGCCTTATTGAAGCTTATTGCCGGCCATTTTTCTCTAAATTCGTTAGCAACATAAGTATTTTCTCCAAGATCAGATAATTCAGGAGCCACTCTTATAAATGGGACATCTCTGGAGTCAAAGATATTATCTTTGCCTCTGTTAATTTGAAGATATTTTTGTAAGTATTCTTTTTCCATATTTTTTCAACAAAAAAACCGCCTGTTTGGCGGTTGAGATTTTTATATTAGTTTAAATTTTAAACACAAAAAATCATCCCGCCTTTGAATAGGCGAGCATGATGATTCTCATTTATATTTAAAACATTATTTTTCATATTTATTTATCCTTTTTAGCATTAATTTATATCCGCCTTTACCCCCTGTTAACCACTTGCTAATTCTGGCAATAGTTGTGCTGCTCATTCCGGTTTCTTTTTCAATTTCCTCATAAGATATTTTTTTATCCAGCATCCGCGCCACCTTCCATCTATTGGCAAACTCTTTTATTTCAGGTTCTGTCAGCAAATCCCTTAAAAACCGCTTGCATTCACCAGCATTTTTTAGCAAAAGGAATGCTTTATATAATTTCTCTGTATCTTTATCCAACATTCTGTTTAAGCTTTACCAAACTAAAGTATAGTACTTTATCTAACTAAAGTCAAGGGGTAAATTTACACAGAGCGGTTGCTAAGTATTTGAGGCTATTTATTAAGAAGACGGACTGTGTTGGAAACGTAATCTGGTCTTAGATTCAAGTTGACAGCGGTTCTTTCTATACTATTAGTTTTAGCTAGAGATCTGGTTATTCTTCTTTTATTGTCTTCATTTAATTCTTCTCTAATCTCTTTCAGATTAATTGGTTTGGTGAAATAAACGGGTATATTCTTAAGGACTGATCCGAGTAACAAATTAAAATCCTCGTCAGTAAAAATTCCAAATTTAGTTTTTCCTTTGGAATTTGATTCATCGGTCAACATTATTTGTTTGATCTTCCCCTTATTCCCATTGGAAACAATTGCTTCATCGTCATATACGCGTAAGACCAATTCTCGGTTGCCGATAAGGAGAGTTTTCTTTTCGTCTGGACCCATTTTCTTGAGAGTCTCCGTATCCGGAAGATTTTCAATAACAGAATATGCTACAGAAGCCACAACATTGTCTATAGGTGACATTTTTCCTCTTGCTTCAGAGTTGGTCAAAAATCCTCCCGTTTCCATATGCTGGTATAATTATATCTCAATTAGATTTTTCGGGGAGTGGGTGAGGAGTTTTGGACCTTTTTTTGTAAGAACTACCAAGTCTTCGATTCTTACCCCGCCGAAATTAGGAATATAGATACCCGGCTCTATTGAAAAAACCATGCCTTCCTTCAGAATGTCTTTTGATTTTGGAGAAAGATGCGGAGTTTCATGGACTTCAATTCCGATTCCGTGTCCCAAGCTGTGGGGAATGCCGGGATAACCTTTTGAAATTATGTAATCACGGGCAACTTTATCAATATCTTTGGCCGGGATTGATTTATGATTTGCGACTAATGATTTAAGATGCTTAATCGCTTGAGCTTGCGATTCTAAAACTATATTGTACATTTTTTTAAACTCGTCAGGAGCATAACCGAAATACACGGTTCGGGTCATATCGGAGCAATAATTATTTAATTTGACTCCGAAATCAAGCAGTACAATTTGTTTATTTGCTAGCTTATCGTCAGACGGAACATGATGGGGGACGGCGGAATTCTTTCCGAATGCGACGATCGGAGTGAAAGAAATATCCGCCAGATTTTCTTTTAAAAACATTTCTATCTTAACCGCCAACTGCTTTTCCGAAATTCCGACTCTTAATTCTTTCAGAATATAATTATAAGTTTTGTCGCCGAGCTTGCAAGCTTTTTCTATCTTAAAGATTTCATCCAATGTTTTATTGCTTCTTAAGGAATGCAAGCCGCCATAGTGAAAAGTATTCTTAAAAAGTTTTGTCAGGTTTTTATATTCGCTTACCCTGAGATTATTTTCCTCAATTCCAATTTTTTTTATTTTGTGTTTTAACTTAAGCATTTGCAAAATTTGATTTAAAGAATTTTTTGAAGAAATCTCAATCAATTTAAAATCCGGAATTAACCTTTTGACTTCCTCTGCATACCTAGCATCCGTTAAGACATATTGTTCATCTTTTACAATAAATAAGAAAGCCTCGCGTTCTTCCTTGGAGAATCCAGAATAATTAGTTAAATAAATAATGTTAGGGTTAGAAGAGACCAGAACTGCGTTAAAAGAGCTTTTCTTCAATTCTTCCTGAAGCTTTTCAAGAGAAGTAATCATTTTGAATTTAGCGGAATTTCAGGGAAAAACATAACCCTGGTCGCAGTCAGTCGGTTTTCTTCTGTTTTATTTAATACTCCTATGACAATAATGCTGGAATTTTCTTTTATTTTTGAGAATCCTGCTCTGAGCAATCCGTCTTTTTGAGTGTAAGAATAAGTTCTGGTCAGATTTTCTATGTCAGCAACCATTTGTCTTCCATCCTGTGTTGTAATTTTTAACGTGTAGTCCACGTTGTTTATTTCGGAAATTCCTCCGTGAATAATAGCGGGAGCGCTTATTACATCAATAAATCTGGCTAGAATTCTGCGCGAGTCCTTGTTATACAATCCCAAAATCCCAACGGTCGAATTTTTTGTAATATCTGAAATGCCGAATGCGCCTTTGGTGGCCGGGTTTGAAAATTTTGTCAGTTCGTCAACGTCTATGAAGCGGATATTATTTTGAGAATCGGTGATCGTTATTTGCGTGTTTGCAACCTCATTAACCTTGCCGATTATTCCGCGTTTTTCAACCAGCTTTAATTGTGCAACCCGGGATGCAATATTCGTTATTAACCGGTCGCGTATTTGAGTAGCATTATCTTCAGGAGTAGAGGAGACGGACGGTTGCGTTGCGGCATAAGCTGATGGAAGAATAAAAAATAAGCTGGCAGCAAGAAATAAGCATAATAAATTTTTATTATTCATAAATTAAAATTCCTCCTGAGAAAAAGTAACAGTCATTTTATCGGAGACACTTTCTCCGTTAGGCGCTATAGCAGTAATCTCAAGCGTATTTTGCCCTTCGTCAAGATCAACGGTTGTGGAAAATTCTCCGTCGGAAGAAGGCGTAACAACATCCTGCGAGGAATCGGTCACGATAACAACGATAGCATTGCCCTGGGTTTTTCCCGATACGACGAGCGATTTGCTGCTAACCACCTCTTCATCCTTTGGCTGATTCAGTTTTAAAGAGATAGAGGGAGGGGATGTGGGAGTAGGAGAGGTAAAGGATATAGTTTTTGTGTTGGCGTTAGGATTGGTCTTTGCGGCTCGGAAAAAATATAAGCCGCACCCTGCGACCAATAAGCCAAAAACCACAGCAATTACAGATAATATCAGTTTTTCTTTTTTCATCCTGAGAAAGCTGATAATACGATAAAAGAATCCTCTTGTCAAGAAAAAATGACTGTGATAGGATGTTGAGGTGGATATTTCAATTATTGACTCAAATACAGTAAAGCTTAAAAGCAGACAAGCAGCTTTTATTGTTGATCCTTCAAAGCAAATGCCGAAAACATCAGCGGACGCGATAATTCTTCTTGACGGAAAAGAAAATATTGACGTTGCAAGGGTAACCGATTCGAGAATCATAATAAGCGGTCCGGGTGAATATGAAGTAGGCGGAGTAAAAATTTCCGGCATAAAAACACCTAAGGGTACGATTTACAGATTTTCCATCGACGAAATAAGTGTTATCTTGGGATACGCAATAGAAGCAAAGACTGAAGGCTTTAACGCCTGTCAGATAGCCATAGTAAATACCAATAGCGATTTTAGCGAATCATTCGTTACTGCTCTGGAGCCCAAAATGACTGTTTTGTACGGAGAAAAGAAACTTGAATCGGCAAAAGCCTTGGGTAAAGAAAGCGTAATTCCCGTCTCAAAAATATCAATATCTAAAGATAAACTACCGATGGAGATGGAAGTAGCGGTATTAGGGTAAAATTGTATGGCAGGCATAAAGGTTCCCCCAAGCAATGAGGAAGCAGAGCAAAGTGTTCTCGGAGCAATTCTTATTGACAAGGACGCTATTGCGACAGTTTCTTCAATTATTACCCCTTCGGATTTTTATAATCCGACCAACGGAATGATTTTCCGGTCAATGCTCTCGTTGTACGAACAGGGGAAGCCTATTGACGTCTTAACTTTGCGCGCTGCAATTAAAAAAGAAGGCAGCATCAAAGGATTTGAGCAATCTTATTTGACAGAGCTTATTAACGTTGTCCCAACAGCTGCAAATATTGAGCATTACGCAATTTTAATAAAAGACGTGGCAACGAAAAGAGCCCTAATTCAGGCGGGATCCCAGATTGCGGAAATGGGTTTCGGAGAAGACAAAGAAATCGATACTATTTTGGACAGGGCAGAGTCCCAGATTTTTGCAATATCTCAAAAAAGCTCCTTAAGATCGTTTATCCCCCTGAAAGATGCTTTGGCCGAGAGCTTTGACAGAATTGATGAGCTCCATAAAAAAGGCGCAGGACTAAGAGGAATAAAAACCGGATTTATTGATTTGGACAATACATTGTCGGGAATGCAGCAGTCAAATCTTCTTATTCTGGCGGCGCGTCCCGGACAGGGAAAAACGGCGATGATCGTAAATATCGCTCAATATGCCGCAGTTGTGGACAAAACTCCGATTGCGATATTCTCTCTGGAAATGAGCCAGGAAGAATTGGTCGACCGTTTGCTGGTCGGACAGGCGGATGTTGACGCCTGGAGAATTAAGACAGGCAAATTATCGGAATCTGATTTTACTAAGTTGTCTAACGCTATGGGAGAATTGGCGGATGCGCCGATTTTTATTGATGATACGCCCGGAATCACAATTTCGGAGATGAGAACAAAAGCCAGAAGACTTCAGTTGGAGCAAAATGTCGGCCTTTTTATTGTGGATTACCTTCAATTGGTTAATCCCGGCCGGCGTTATGAGAACCGTGTGCAGGAGGTCTCGATGATTTCTCAGGCTTTAAAAAATCTGGCAAGAGAGCTGAAGGTTCCCGTCTTGGCTGTTTCACAGCTTTCACGTGCTGTTGAGCATAGGGGAGAGAGAAGGCCGCAGTTGGCAGATCTCAGAGAGTCCGGAGGCATAGAGCAGGATGCCGACGTAGTTATGTTCCTGTACCGTCCTGATACGGAAATTACGCCGACCATAGCCACCAAACTGCTCATCGCCAAGCACAGGAACGGCCCGATGGGGGAGGTAGATCTTATTTTCCGCGGGGACAGAATTAAATTCTACAATGTTGACAGAAAACATGAATCCTCAGAAGAACCTTCAGACAAATAAGATTTTTTTGTCATACACTACGCTGATAATTCCGGAAACAAAAGAAATAATCATGATTGCAATAGCTAAAAACAATATGGCGGACCCGATAAAGGGCGCAAGAGGTAATAGATTGAGTTTTGAAAGCATGTAATTCCAGTCGTGTATTCCTCCTCCCAAAAGGGGCAACTTCATTTCAATTGCATCGCTGACATAAACAGAAACGTTGATCAAGCTGTGGGCCAGCCAAAGAGAAACAACAGATGCGGAATACAAATCTTTTTTAAGAAAATAAATTATAAATAATATCGGAATTAATAATTGAAAAAATGTTCCACCGGTAAATGATATAAATTCACCGAAAATGGCAAATAGCAAATGCCCCGCCTCATGAATTATTAAATTAACATTATCCAGAAGATCGTAATTAGGTAGGTTGGCGGCGTGATAAAGTAAATAAATTACAGCCAGTGTTAAAAACCCAATCTTTAATGCTTTCACTGTGCCCAGGGAGGGAGTCGGACCCACACAGCCTTGCGACTAGTAGTTTTTGAGACTACCGCGTATACCATTCCGCCACCTGGGCATCTTGATTCTCCGAGATCATTAAGTTTTTAGTGTTATTAATGTTTTTATCCACCTTCTCGGTGGACGTATACTCCGCCCAAACTTAGCATTCGGCTTTTTAGGACTACCTACTCACGCCTCATGCTGCGTTTTACGGTGGACTTCGCATTCCGCCACCTGGGCAAAACAACTTTTAACTTTTGGCTTTGGACTTTTTACCTGTCTTATTATATACTTTTCGATAATGAAATTAAAGCCAAAAATAAGCGTCCGACTGCCTGAATATTTTGTTCCTAAGCGCTATTCCATAACTCTTTTTCCAAATTTAGACGAGTTTACTTTTAGTGGGGAGGAGGAGGTTCTATTAGAACTTCTAAAACCCGCAAAAGAAATTATTCTTCACGCGGTTGAACTGGAAATTTTATCAGCCGGAATTAAAATTAGAACTAAAAAACTTAAAGCGGAAAATATTTCCTATGATGCAAAAGCGGAAACCGCAACAATTAAATTTGAAACTTTTATTCCAAAAGGGGAATTCAAATTAGCGCTCACTTTCTCAGGAATCCTCAACGATAAGATGCGCGGATTTTACAGGAGTAAATATAAGCATGAAGGAAAAGATCAGCATATGGCTGTGACTCAATTTGAATCAACCGACGCCAGGCGGGCATTTCCATCCTTTGACGAGCCGGCCAAAAAAGCAATTTTTGACGTAAGACTTATAGTTCCCGAAGACCACGTCGCAATCTCCAATACTATTGAAACGCAGGTTGCTGAGCATTCTCCGGGATTCAAAATTGTCACATTTGAACCGACACCGAAAATGTCAACATATCTGCTGGCATTTATTATCGGGCGATTTGAGCATATCGAAACTAAGACCCGCCTTCGCCCAGGCTTCGGCGGGCAGGCAAAATCAGGAGGAACAAAAATCAGAGTTTTCACTACGCATGGCAAAAAGCATCAGGCGGCGTTTGCGTTGGAAACGGCCAAAAAATGTTTGGAATTTTATGAAGACTATTTCGGAATCCCGTATCCCTTGTCAGTTTTGGATTTGATTGCGATTCCTGATTTTGCTTCAGGGGCAATGGAGAATTGGGGAGCGGTAACTTACCGTGAGACTGCCCTTCTGGTTGACGAGGAACTCTCTTCAACGGCCAATAAACAGTGGGTGGCATTGGTTATCGCGCATGAATTGGCGCACATGTGGTTTGGGGATTTGGTAACTATGGAATGGTGGACTCATTTATGGCTTAACGAGGGATTCGCTTCATACATAGAATACCTGGCGGTTGATCATATATTCCCGGATTGGCATGTCTGGACTCAATTTGTATATATGGATCACTCCAAGGCTTTGGAATTGGATGGCTTGAAAAATACCCATCCGATTGAAGTTGAAGTACATCATCCGTCGGAGATCTCAGAGATTTTTGATACGGTCAGTTATTCAAAAGGCGCATCAATTATCAGAATGTTAGCTTCATATTTAGGAGAAAAAACTTTCCGGAAAGGACTTAATGCGTATCTCAAAAAGCATCAGTATTCAAATGCGCAAACTTCGGATTTATGGGACTCTCTGGAAAAAGTTTCAGGAAAAAAAGTCGGAAAAATTATGAAGAACTGGACCGGAAAACCCGGCTATCCGCTGATCGACATTACGGAAAACAAAAACAAACTGAAATTTATTCAATCAAGATTTTTTTCAAGCCCTTTGTCCGGCAAGATAAAGGATAATACCCTCTGGTCAATTCCCTTGGATAAATATTTATTTTCCAAAAAATCTCTTTTTATTTCCAAACACAAAGGATGGATTAAATTTAACAGAGGAGAGACAAGCTTTGCGCGTATTAAATATTCGCAGTCTCTTTTGAAACTGTTAAAAACTCCGGTAGAAAGAAAAGTTTTGTCACCCGAAGACCGTTATGGGCTGATAAGGGATGCTTTTATGCTGGCTCAATCGGGACACAGCTCTACGGTAGAAGCTTTGAGTCTAATTCAAGCATATGAAAATGAGGATAATTATATAGTCTGGGCGGAAATTGCTTCAAATTTGCGGTCAATCGATAACTTAATTTTTAAAGAAAAATTTTATGAAAATTACAGAGCTTTTTGCAGGACAATATTTAAAAAGATCGCAGCAAAAGTCGGATGGAAAAAGATAGAGGGGGAGTCGCATCTTCAGACGCTTTTGAGGAGCATAGTCTTGTACGGACTCGGTGCAAATGGAGATACGGAGACCATAAATAAAGCGAAAGAATTATTTGAAGAATTAATTAATAAAAAAACGGCTCTGGATTCCGATTTACGGGGAGTGGTATATAATTTGGTAGCTAAAAACGGCCAAGAGAAAGAGTACGCATTTCTTAAAAATCTTTATGAAAAAACTCCTTTTCAAGAAGAAAAAGACAGGATTTTCAGAGCGCTTTGCTCGTTTGAGAATAAAGAATTGCTGAAGAAATCATTGGAGATGGCATTTTCCGGAGGAATGAGGGCGCAGGATAGATATAAAGCGATAAGCTTCATCTGGGCAAATCCTGCCGGGCAAGATTTAGCCTGGGAGTTTGTCAAGGAGAATTGGAAATCAATCACCAAGATATTTGCGGGAGGACATTTATACACACGGTTTATTCAGCCGGCCGCCTATTTTACCGACAGCAAAAAGGCTTTGGAGATTGAGGATTTCTTTAAAAAAAATCCTTCTGCCGGTTTGGAGCGGACAATAGCCCAGGTTGCGGAGCAAATCCGCGCCAACGACCTTTGGCTCAAACGTGACAAAGCCAAACTTCTTAGCTTCTTAAAGGATAAATAGGTTGTAATTTATAGGTGATAATTGGTAAAATTGATAATCAGGTTTAAATTATGGAATCTATTAAAAAAAGCGTGTTGGGAAATGATGTCCTAAAAGTCCTCAGCATGCGGCCGTTTCTCCTCATGATGCTTTCCGAATTATTTTCCCAAACCGCATTCAACATGCAACATTTTGTTTTGATTTTCATCATTTACGGCTTTACGCATTCCAATACGGCGGTCTCGGGGATGATTCTTTCCTTCATGGTCCCGGCAGTGCTCTTCAGTGTAATATCAGGAGTATATGTTGACAGATGGAACAAGAAAAAAGTACTGCTGGTTACTCATTTGATCAGAGCAGGTCTGCTTTTGCCTTTTTTGATTCCGAATTTACACCTTGGATTAATTTATACATTCACCTTTTTAATTGCAGTCGTAACACAGTTTTTTATACCTGCAGAATCTTCTATTATCCCTCAACTGGTTCCCAAGAAATTAATAGTTCCCGCTAACGCGGTATTTTCATTCGGCATATTGGGGATCATGCTTTTAGGCTACATATTGTCCGGACCGGTATTGCTTCTATTCGGGAGGACTTATGCAATTGTTCTTCTAATTTTTCTTTTTTTAATAAGTGCTCTGATCGTGACCCGGATTAATATTCAGGATAAGAAGAAAGAGATGGCAGCAAAAGATTTGCCTTCAATTCAGGAAAATAGCTATTCATTTGTCAAAGAAGCAAGCGAAATATTTATATTTATAAAAAAGGTAAGAAGGGTTATGCATGCCCTTTTTATGATTACTGTTGCGCAATCCATAATTTTTATGTTTGCTGTTCTTGCCCCAGGGTATGTCTCTACTATTCTCCAAGCGCCCCTTGAAACTCTTTCCGTAATTCTCATTGCTCCTGCCGGTTTGGGGATGGGGATCGGAGCTTTTATTTTGGGAAGCATAAGCAAAAGAATAAAACATGAATTGACGAGTTCGATTGGCTTTTTGATTATCGGAATAATTTTTCTCCTGTTGCCGCATATCGGCCGGATTCCATCTTATGCCTTTGTGAACAACGCAAACAATTTTCTTCCGCATATTTTAAATATAAATGCTTTGCATATCATCGTATTTATGGCTTTTATTCTTGGTCTGGGAATGTCTTTGGTATTCATCCCGTCTAATTCAACTATTCAAATTGAAACGGATGAAGAAATGAGAGGAAGAATGTACGGGCTTTTGAATTCCCTGATCGGAGCGGTTTCTTTTCTGCCCGTTATTCTCGCGGGAGGGCTGGCTGATTTATTTGGAGTAAGCGCAGTTATAGGAAGTGTGGGGATGATTATGGTTGGGATTGGCATTTGGTATTTATTTAAGAATAAAAATTATCAGGCCGATATTTAGTTCTTATGCAATTCTTTTTTTTCGTTCTTTTAATTTGTCTTTTTGTTTTTCTTTATTGCGTGTTTGTCCTGAGTAACGATGATTTCATATTTTTACGCAAGGATGTTTCAATGGAAAGAATCTTTAACATAATTTTTATTGCGTCTTTAATAAGCCTATTTGCGGCAAGACTCTTTTACGCATTTTCAAATACGAAAATTTTTGCTAATCCGTTAATTTTCATACTCTTTCCGTATTTCCCAGGACTATCCCTATTAGGAGGAATATTTGGAGTAGGGGGCTATTTACTGTTTTTAAAAATCAGGAAAGAGAATGCGCTTCCCGTAGCGAGAATTTCGGATTTTTTTTCAATTGCATTTTTAATTTCATTGCCGGTTGGATTTTTAGGAGCACTTCTATTCTCAAAAAATACGCTGATGTTAAAACCCGGCGCGTTGGCAGTAGCATATCTGATTCAATTTATAATTTTCATTAGATATTTTCTCCCCCGGCTTTTAAACGGAAAGTTTAAAGAAGGAACAATCACTTATCTATTTTTAATCTTTTTTTCAGTCACAAGTCTTATCTCGAATGTCTTTCCTAAATTCAACATTCATGGTTATTTAGCAAATTATGAAAATATAATATTGCTGCTGCTTCTTCTTGCATCTGTCGGAACTCTTATCTATCTAAAGAAAAGAAAATAAAATGAATCCTAAAATTATTTTTGAAGATAGTGATTTGCTGATTCTGGATAAACCTGCAGGTATGATTGCAAACAGATCAGATACCACAAAAGGAGAGACAACCCTGCAGGATTTCGTGGAAGATTATTTAAAATTACCGAAATCCACCCCGAGAGCTTTCGACCCAAATTTCAAAAATCTGGATTATAAAGTTCAAGCAAAATTGGATTTCATCAGCCGGTCGGGGGTTGTACATAGGTTGGATAAAGAAACTTCGGGAATTATTTTAGTCGCGAAAACAGCAGAAGCTTTTATTAACTTACAATCTCAATTTAAAGAACGTAAAGTACAAAAAATCTACATTGCCCTGGCTCATGGAAAAATTGAGCCGGAAAAAGGAATAATTGATGTCGAAGTAGGAAGGCTGCCATGGAACAGAAAAAGATTCGGGGTTTTGTCAGGCGGAAGAGGATCAATAACGCAGTATAGAGTATTAAGTATTAAGTATTTAGTATTTGGAAATATTAAGGAGACGTTAAGCTTGGTGGAATTAAGTCCTAAAA
>JGI20214J51650_10000373_pt1 | contig 28051 bp, 25 predicted proteins | sample WetSurMetagenome_FD_51650 | JGI IMG/M metagenome (IMG submission 51650) | reverse complement strand
CCAACTTTGAACCAAGTTACTCCTGGTTGGCAGAATTGTTCACAAGTTGTATCCTTAGTGAAGAAATGTATAAATCAAGTCGTCCTTAATCGGAGGCTTACGTATAGAAGAGTTTGTTGATGTGTTGGTTTGTTGGTTTGTTGGTTTGTTGGTTTGTTAATTTGTTGAATGACTTATTGTTAGGTGATTCAAAGCATTCAGGCACAAAAAAAGAAAAACTTACCTGAATATTGGTCAATATTATTTGCTTCATTAGCATATCAAAACATGATATTGTATAGTTATGAAGACGCCTTCAGGAACATTATGATAAAAGATAAGAAAATGCCAGCCTCAATACTTCTCGTACTTCTCTTTTCGCTAAGTATGTCCGGACAAAATGAAAAATACTCCGAACGGTATCTTAATGCATATAAGAAATACTTAAACGCTACGTGTCCTTTAAAACCGGACAGCATTAAACATTTTGTCTATTTTGCCCGCGACAGGGAACTTATGCAAGACCATCCGTTTCTGAATGTACCAAGGTTTGCAGGCGCTCAGATAATGTATTCATGGAAACAACTCGAGCCTGAAAAAGGGAAATATGATTTTTCTATCATAAGGGAGGATTATGAGTACCTTTTATCTCATGGTAAAAAACTGTTCATCCAATTACAGGATGCATCATTCATTCCAAAATATGTTGGATTGCCTGAGTATCTTCTGACAGATGAATACGACAAGGGTGCAGTTCCGCAGTATAATGCCAATGGAAAGATTAGCGGATGGGTGGCAAAAAGATGGAACCCTAAAGTAGAGGAGCGGTTTGCGCTGCTCCTGAAAGCTCTAGGAAACGAATTTGACGGGAAAGTGGAAGGAATAAATTTACAGGAAACTGCAATTGAAGACATAAGCAAAATTGATTCTTCTTTCACACAGGAGGGCTATACCGAAAGCATCAAGATCAACATGCTCGCCCTTAAAAAAGCATTCCCACTATCCGTTACAATGCAGTATGCCAACTTTGTCCCGGGGGGATGGCTTAAGCACAGCGATAAAGAGTATCTCCATTCAATTTATCAATACGGGCAGGAGATTGGAGTTGGCCTGGGAGCGCCGGATCTGCTAATAAGGAAAAAGGAACAGCTAAATCATGCACTGGCAATGATGCACGAAGGCAAATATTCAGTACCTCTGGGGATAGCTGTTCAGGATGGCAACTACATTGAAGAAACAGGAAACAACGATGTTGTGATAAACCGGAAAAACATTGTTCCGGTGCTCCATGCTTTTGCAGATGATTTCCTAAAAGTAAATTATATGTTTTGGTCGTGCCAGGAGCCATATTTCACAGAGGATGTCATTCCCTGTTTCACTGGTAAATAAATCACAATTAACACCTCACATTGAATTAAAAGGGGCAATAATCAGGCTTATTCTCAAGCATTTACCTGTTAACCTGGTCATGACGCAGACCGGGCACAAGACCATAAGCAGTTACTAATTATATATTAAGCTTAAAGAGCTTCAAACAGTCCAGGCACTGCAGACCTGAATGTTTTTGCATAGAGTTTATCGGGCCTCAACCATTTGTGGAATTATTGCCGCACCGGTTTACACACAACCAGTACCCCCTCCTTCTTTTTGATTTCGTTCATAAAATTCAGCAATATACTTGACAACTAATATTTTATTTCATATTTTTAAAAGTAAATCCTGTCTGAGTAAGATTTGAAGAGTTAGGTTTTTACAGGTGTAAAATCTTCAAAACTGTATATGTTATCCCTGGGTTAATATGTATTATACAATAAATGTGAACATATATACTAGTTATGGTCAAGTTTGAAAGACACAATCAATGGAGAATCAGACCGACAAATTGACTTATCTGACTTTAAGAGCAATCTAAAAGAATATAAAAGTGGAGACCGGTAACCACTTATAAAAACGGGGCGAAACTGAAAAGCCAAACGAATAATAAAAATTTAATAAGGAGTAGTTATGAATTGGTATCTAAAAGTTTTAAGACAGTTTGCTGACTTTAGCGGAAGAGCACGGAGAAAAGAATATTGGATGTTCGCATTGTTCAATATGATTTTCATTATAGTTGCAATGATTTTAGATAATGTTTTGGGATTAACTGTAGGCGGACTTCCATACGGATTATTTTATTTTTTGTATGCGCTTGTTATTATAATTCCTGGACTAGCTGTTTCCGTTCGAAGACTACACGATATTGGAAAAAGTGGATGGATGATATTAATATCACTTATTCCAATAGTAGGCGGAATTTGGTTACTAGTTCTTATGTTAACTGATAGCAATCCCGGTGACAACGAATACGGAGTAAATCCTAAAACTGTTGCGGATAATGAAATAGTTCCAATTGAATCTTCAAGTGATACTGTAATACTACTTGTTGTAATTTGGATGTTTTTTACTCGCTTATTTTGGTTATTAATACAAACGTTCGTTGACAGATATTATTCTGAAGAATGGTTTAAACCTGTAAACGCATTAATGACTCTGATTTGGGGCATTATTCCGATTGGACTTGCTTTTACTGTAAAAGACAAATCAAAACGAATTGTATTATTTATCTTAGGTGGTATATATCTTGCCTATCAGTTATATGACATTGTGATGCAATTTATTAGGTAATGAGTCAAGACCAGCCCGTAACAATGTGTATAGGTAATGGCTGGGTTTGTGCCGATTTTCTGGCTTCTGCCTCACATCAGATTAATCTTAATTTGACAGGTAAATTCTCTGAAATCCACCACTACTTATACACTTGACGTTATGCATAAGGCTAAAACAAGATTTAATTGATATTTTAAATATTGTTTTTCAATAGAAATATTTTTTACAAACAATATGATTAAAAAGGGAGGTCATATGTCTTTCATAAGCAAATGGTTCAAACCAAGTATTAATCAACTTAAGGCAAAAGGTGACGCAGAAGGTCTCGCAATAGCATTTCAAGATCTACTAAAATCAGATTCATCTAATGATTGGCAAAAGTCAATAGAGATAATCGGATATTTAAATGATTTGTCGGATTCCAGAGGAATTAAATTTCTGCCTGTCTTCTTTAAAGCTTTATTTTCAAAGAAAAATGCGACCCCTGCAGATTACCGACGGCTAGGTTTTGCAGCACTAAAAACGGTTGGTAACAAAGGAGATACAGGTTATAATGCTGTGCTTAATGAAATTGGGGGCATGCTGGATACAATGATAGACTACCTTGTCCAACTTGAATTAGCGGCTTCGATGTTAACCCAAATTGATAGTCACGTGCAAAACAAGGCAGTTTTAAAAGAACTACGAAAAGAGATTAATTCAATCCTGACAAATCCTGAACGAATACAAAGAGAATCCGATGAACTATTAAATGTTCAAAATTTAGTTAAAAGCTCCACCCCGGTTATTTCCACAGATGATATTCAAAAAAAAATGACCGTTTTAGAAGATGCGTATTTAGTTCAGAAAGATGAAATCCTTGAAAAAAGTGTAAATGAAGCCTTGGATTTTGTAGTAGCAAAAGGTGAAGCTGGCATCAATGTTTTGTTAGAGCGTCTATACAAAGATATAAAAATGTCTGGAGTAAGTATTGAAGTCTTCTTTGGGGGAGACCTTGCGTGGAATGAATGGCTCAGGAAACGTGCGATTGTGTACGCATTTGGTCGAGCACAGGTAAGAAAAGTTGTACCTCAACTTATCTCACTTGTAGAGGCGAAATCAAGAGTCCAACAGTTTTATGAAATTCTTCAACCAGCAGCCGCTAAGTCATTAGGTGAAATTGGTGACAAACAGGCGATTCAACCTTTGTGTAATTGTTTACGCAACGATGATGTGAGTAATGAGACAAAAAGAGCCATCGGTGAATCGCTGGAAAAATTAGAAGGCAAACCTGTATTGGATGCTACCATTATAATTGCTAAAGCGGATAAGATGGATAAGAAATCTAATGGCGAGGAGGTTATACAATTACTGGCTCAAATTGATTCCTCAATGTTTGACAGTTTGACTGCACAACAAAAATATTATGTCTGGTATATGCGTGGAATGGTCTATAAGTTCAGTGGTGACAAAGTTAAAGCAATTGACTGTTTTCAAACAAGCTTAAAGTATTTCAATACTCCGGATGCCATGGCACACTCACACTTGGCAGAACTTAAGTAATAGTTGGACTATTGCGTCAATTTAAATTCTAAAATATTTATTTCTGAACAAAGTTGACAAAGAAAATAAAATTAAAGCCCTGTACATAACAAAACAGAGCAGCTGATAGACAATATATTGTATTGAAATGTTCATTAACAAATAATTTAATTAAAATATAACTTTTAATTAATTGCATTATGGAAAATGAAACAATAACTCAGTTAACCGAAAAGCTTGTCGAGCTTTATCAGTCTGGTCCAAAAGGTAGTGTTGGACAACCAATAGGATTTTCAAAATATGAAGAAAATTCCAGACCAATTAAGGATATTGGCGAAAAGCTTAATGACGTTGGCGGAATAGACGCTATGAGGAAAGCAGGGAGCCTGTTCACTTCAAGATTACCACATTGCGCAAGGAACTTAGATATGGTTTGGGATGGAATAGGTGATTGGATGGGATAGAATATTAACTCTGCAAGTTATTCCGCCCCTCCGGGGCTTCAAATGACGAGGGGTGAATGTAGCCCGGGGCGATGCCCCGGGCTACCATATTTTGCCCCGCATCAGCATGTATTGTACAATAAAAGTGAACATATAAAAGTGTCGCAAATAATTGTACCCAAGATACATAACAGATTATATACAAATAAAATGAAAATCAAAAGAAAGACAATAATATTAATTGGAATTCTAGTGTTGGTTCTTGTTTTTCTTGTTATCGCTGCCACGAAAAACAGACAATTAATTGGTTTGATTATGTTGCCAACCCAAAAATATGAACCAACCAAAATTCCAGCAGATACTACAGATTTATTTGAATATGATGGATTTATCAAAAATGACCTTGTTTACATCTATGTTCAGGGCGGACCTAGTTTGGAACTTTATGACAGAAAACTTAGTCCATTCACCTGGATGCCCCAGAGTGGAACTTACATTAGAGTATTCCCTTATCAATCTCAAATGATTAATCACTCTATATTAGGTGCCATGCCGACGTTAACAGCAGATCAAGCCGAGCATGAGGTGACAATAAGTGCTGAAATACTATATAAAACAATTGCGTATTTCAAAAATAGGAATAAGAAAGTGTACGTACTTTGTATTTCACACGGCAGTCAGATTGGACTTGAATTGCTGGTCCACTATCCTCATAAATTTGATGGGTTGGCTTTGACAATGGTTAGATTGGATATAGATCAAAAGGTAATAGACATGACTAAGGACGGGAAAGTGCCTTATTTTGATACAAATCATGAAGTGACAAATAGATATCTTTTGCCTTCTTTTTTGCGATTTCCCCGATTAAATAGCAGAGTTGAAAATATGACTATGCTGATGAAAGTTTGCCGAAATAGATATACCGAACTACTAAAGAACAAAGACTTATCGAATGTGATATATGTATATGGAAAATATGATAACAAAGTGGGGTATCCGGACCAGCATGAATTTGAATTTCTTAAGAATAAAGGAGTGAGTATTCTTGAACTAGAATGTGGACATGATGATCTTGGCAATAGCGATTATATTAATCAGATTAATCAACTTTTAATTGAAAAATGAAATTAAAAAATAACTGCTTGCAACGCCGCATCTAGCCAATGGCGGGCTCGTAGGATGAGAATCACAGCTTTTTGATGACTACTCAATTCTACCAGGATACCTAACGTCTCCGATCTCCGCCACTGCCCATATGCGAAAACGTTGTTATTAATCACTAAGTTAACTGCTATGAAACAATTCCTTACAATAATCCTTTTTCTTATAAGCCAATTCGTATATGGTCAGCTTTAGTAAGACATCTTTCAAATTATTACGCATAAACAGCAACTATCTGCTTCTGAACTGCGAGCCAAGCAGCGGATTGCGGCTTAATATGAATAACCCCGGGTCAACAACCCGGGGTGTTATACCCTAAAATAAAAACATACAGCGTCAATGATCGATTGAAAGGACAATAATTAAAGGAGAGTACCAAAATGACGAAACTACTACTTCTCATTTTATTCATATTAATTGAGGTACCAGAGATCTGTGCTCAACAAATCAATTCAGGGGAACCTTCTGGTAACAGGACTTTTCACTCCGGATGTTCTATAATTACCATATCAAAGGGAGATAGTGTTTTTTTCAGTGGCAATGACGACTATATACTTCCGGATTCTTATTATTGGGTGGAACCAGGCGACTCCTCCAGATATGGAGTAATTTGGATTGGCACACCGGATAATCCCCAACAGGGAGTAAATGAAAAAGGATTGGCGTACGATGCAAACGGACTGCCAAAAGTTGATGTCAACCCGCACACAGAGCGAATCGCGGTTAAAGGAGAATACTACCATCATTATATCATGCAGATAATGCATGAATGCTCAAGGGTTGAGGATGTCATCAGGTGGGCCAATTTGCATCAGCACTATCCGTATATGCATGATCAGTTGCATTTTGCCGATGAAACAGGCGATGCAGTCATCATCAGCGCCGGGAAAGACGGTGAGATGGTGTTCACACGAAAATTAAAAGGCGATGGATTCCTGGTTTCAACCAATTTCAATGTGGCTAATCCTTCCAATGGTTATAATTATCCCTGCTGGCGATATGACAAAGCTACTGAATTACTGAAACAGCTGATTGCCAGAGAGGGACCTGTCACTTCCAAAGATGTCAGAGATGTTATGGATAAAGTCCATGTTTACAATGGTTCCAGTTGGACGATTGAAACGATGCTGGCCGATTTGGTAAACGGGGTAGTGTACATTTACTTTTTCTATCAATACGACCGCCCTGTTGTGTTAAATGTTAAATACGAATTATCCCATCCACGCGAACCCGGGGCACTCAGCAAACTCTTCCCCGAGGACGTCCGGCAGGAAGCAGCAAGGCGATACAATAAAGCCCGGGCTAATCTGAGATTTAATCAGGTAGTTGGTATAACATGGCCGGCACTCGTTCTTGTCAGTTTGATTTTGATGTTCACAGTTTGTGCTGACTATAAAAAGGGCCTCAGGTTCTGGTTACCGGCTGTGATTATTCTTGGCCCATTTGCATTTATTATAAGGCTCCTCGTTAAAAAAAGATGTAAAACTATTAATTGTCAGAATACCCTGATTGAAACAATAGGGAACCTTATGCCAATTGTAATAACTTACACTCTGGCGTTAACAATCCTTGTATTAAAGATGCTATCAGGGAGTGCTCCCGTGCAGACTCAGTTAACCCTGATGTTCGGCTTACCAATAATTGCGGGATTGGCGTCCCATCTTGCTCTTCTTTCACCTTTCAGAAACAGGAATTTTGGCAGTTTTTTTATACAAAGTCTTCCTCATGTATTGATAACTACCTTTCTGGGTTTGGGAGGCATAATTCCCGTTGCTATGCCACTGGTGAATAAAAACCTTAATATGTCTCTTTTAGTGCCCCTGTCGCCCATTGCAGTAATGGTCTGGTGGGCAATGGTTGCTCTTGGTGCTTTGCCCGGAGGATTTTTAATTTTCCTTTTTGAAAGATGGGAGGTAAAAAGAGGTTTCCGTTCATGGACGATTTATGCAGGCATTGGTAGAGAGGTCATTCTTCCTCCATGGAGTAAACTCTGGTGGTGGCTCCTGATCAGTATCGGGACTCTTATTGCAGGACTAATTGCAGGGGCATAAGATCATGTATAAGCCATTGCTGGCCGGCTGTTTGAGAATGTTGGTACTCCCGGCACTCCAGGTGTTGTTTATGAGATGATAGTGTTCACCTGCAAGGCTGCTTGCCAAAGGGCAAATAAAAGCATAATTTTGTATAGCTATATTAAAACAGAAATACTTCGACAAATGAAACACATCCTTCTTCTCTCCCTCTGGTGGATACCACGGATTTCCAGTATCCTGTTTGCTCTTTTCCTTGCCTTATTCTCATTAGATGTATTCGGACAGGGCACAGGGGTATGGAAGACAGCTCTGGCATTCCTGATACATAATATACCAACGATAGTAATCCTGTTAGTTTTGATTTTCTCGTGGAAGAGGTCATGGCTTGGAGCCATTTGCTTCACCCTGATAGGGATTGCATTTTACTTCCTGATGCCAGGCAAAAGCACATCGCTTCTTTTAATTCTCCCAATAATTGTAATAGCAATACTCTTCTTTCTTAACTGGCTCCTCAGAGCAGATATTAAAAAAGCAAAACAGGCTTTTAATGGTTCTGATCAATAAGTATCCAACTTCAAATCTTCAAATCTTCAAATCTTCAAATCTTCAAATTGATATGACTATCTTTTGTATTTACTGAAGAAATCCCATATCACTGTACAGGCATTCATATCCCTGCAAACATTTCCAATGTATTTCTTTGGAAGGTACTGTCTGCCGCCCGGCCAGGTGTGGCCTCCGTTATTTATTATATAGCTTATGACGGCAACATCCGCGCTAAGGTTTCTATATTCCCGGCGAGTGACGGTTGTTGCGTCGTTTGAAATATCAGGTAACTGAGTTACCAATGGTGTTGTCTGGCAATTGTCTATTGAAACCCATTTATCAATGATGGCCTGGTGTGAAATATAGGCACCGCCAGCTCCTATCGTCTCTTTTCCGCCGTTAAAATGTACCAACGGGTCAGCTGTGCCGTGAATATACATTACAGGTAACATAAAGCCCCTGGGAGTGTCTTTCCGGGCAATATCTTCTCCGGCAGTAGCGGCAACCACGGCAATGGCGGCAAACTTCTCTCCTGCCTCAAACCCCAGTCGCGTTGTCATGAATCCTCCGTTGGAGATACCGGTAGCATATATACGTGTGCTGTCGATCTGGTAGTTTTTCTCCATGTATTTAATCAGGAATATCACAAAACCAACATCATCAACATTAAGCTTGTCGGCTTTTGTTTCCCTGCCATCATTCCAGCTTTTTTTAATGCCTTCCGGGGCTACAAGTATAACATTATCATTCTCACTTATATTTCTGAAGTCATCTCCGTCGTTAATCATCAGTACAGAACGAGGTGTGCCGCCACCACCATGAAACAGAAAAATAACAGGTAAACTGGAGCTCCTGCTATATGATTGGGGCAGATAAAGAATAAACCTTCGTGCCAGGCCGTTAACAGTAACCTCTTTTTCGGTCAGCCCTTTATGAATCCTTTCCTGAGCTTCTGAAACTTCAGGGATTATCAGGATTAGACATAACGTGAACACAAGTTTTAATCGCATTTCAACCCGGGTTAATTATTGTTGGATTATAAACGCTAAACTGAAATAAAAGTTTTCAGAAAGCAAATATCACTCTTTTATTTCCAGTGTGATGCAATTGTAACAAAACTGCAACTCTTTTTTGACAATTCTGAAACCATCCGGTAACAAAGTCTGGGGAGATTTGTATCGAAATAAAAAGTTCAAATCAAAATCCGACTAAAATGAAAAAAGCTATTCTGATCCTTTTGTTTATGACCTCCGTACTTTACGGCTATTCACAGTCGCAACCACTCGACTCTCTTAAAGAGAGCCTTGAGAAGCACGAAGGAAGAATTAATGCGCTCGACGAGAGAGTGCTTGTTAACGAGGCTGATCTTGCCAAGNTAACTAAGATCAAGGTTTCCGGATATATACAGGCTCAATGGGAATATTACCAGAAAGACCTTTATAAGAAATATGAGCCCAATAACACCTTTTATATCAGGAGAGCAAGGATAAAGTTCACTTATGAACCAGTTGACGCAGTAAAATTCGTTTTGCAACCCGACTTTTCAACAGGGAACCTCTCACTTAAAGATGCATATGCTGTAATCAACCTCCCAAAACTTCCGGGATGGTCAATATGGGCTGGACAGTTCAACAGGCCAAACTATGAGGTAGAATACTCATCAAGTCAGAGAGAAGTGCTTGAGCGTTCAAAAGTTATCAGGGCTATCTATCCCGGTGAAAGAGAAATAGGCGCAAAACTTGAATACAGCGGCACTTCAACCCCTGTCAAGTTCCAGCTTATGGCAGTGAACGGCAACTTCACTGGCGCCAATGCAAAAGATGTCGACAGCAAGAAGGACATTATGGCAAGGCTTGTTTATTCAGCAAAAATGCCTTCAGCAGGCCTCGGGATTGACTTTGGCGTGAATGGTTATTACGGTGGCCCAAGAGCCAAGACAAACAAGTATGTAAACCAGTCTGATAACACACTAGACAGCATAACTGTAGGCGATTATCTCAAAAAACAGTGGTTTGGTGCAGAGGTGCAGATCTATGCCGATTTTCTTGGAGGTATGGCAATAAAAGGTGAATATGTTGCAGGACAAAATGGCTCAGTAAGCACAATTGCTTCAACCTCAACAAGAGCACAGATGATAGCTGATCCAAATAAAAACAGGAATTTTTCTGGCTACTACATCTATCTTATAAAGAATATCGGATCAAAAAACCAGGCCGTTGCAAGATTTGATTACTACGATCCCAACACAAAGCTTTCAGGGACCTCTGCAGGCAGTGATATATACTATAAAACCTTAACCCTGGCATGGCAGTATTATCTTAATGACAACATCAGGATTTCACTGAATTATGAAATGCCAAAGAATGAGATAAGCAACACATATAAGGCACAGTTGAAAGACAACACCTTTGGCGTGCGTGTTCAGGCAAAATTTTAAAGATTGGTAAAAAATAAGAGATTGAAAATCTATAAAAATCAGAAAAATGAAAAAGACTAATATAATAAGGGTTGCAGTGTTGGTTGCTATAGCTGTTATAGGATCATCATTCATGCAGGAGAATAAGATTACGGTAAAAGGGTCAGACACCATGGTAATTCTTGCACAGAAATGGGCAGAGGTATATATGCAGAAAAATCCGGAAAGCACCATCCAGGTGACCGGTGGTGGCTCTGGCGTGGGTATTACAGCACTTATCAATGGTACAACTGATATCTGCGATGCAAGCCGCCCGATGAAACCGTCAGAAATTGAAAAGCTTAAGGCACGTTACAATACCCTTGGCGTTGAGATTCCATGCGCAAAAGACGGTGTAACAATTTTCCTCAATGAAGCAAACAAAGTTGAGTCACTTACACTGAAACAGCTCAGCGATATTTACCAGGGCAAGATCAAAAACTGGAAAGAAGTTGGTGGTAACGATGCTGAGATCAGGCTTTATGGCCGTGAAAACAGTTCGGGAACATATGTCTATTTCCACGATGAAGTTATTAAAGGCGACTATGCAGCATCTGTTCAGAGCCTGCCAGGCACAGCAGCAGTAGTTAATGCAGTGAAGAAGGATGTCAACGGAATAGGCTACGGAGGCGCTGCTTATGCACAGGGTGTTAAACATTGCGGTGTTAAGAAAGATGAAGGAAGCACTGCATATAAACCGACAGCCGAATCAATAGGCAAAGGCGAATATCCTATTACAAGGTACCTGTATATGTATCTGAGAAACAGACCTACAGGCGAAACAAAAAAATATATCGACTGGATTTTAAGTCCCGAAGGACAAAAGATAGTTACCGAAGTTGGTTACTTCCCTTGCAAATAGTTATGCAGAGTTATATTATTATTACCGGACTTGTCAGATTCTACCTGACAAGTCTCGTATTTATCTGAAATGATGATTAGTATGAGGGATAACTCACCAGCGGCTGTAAAGCAGCAGTGCAATGCTGGAACAAATAGCGTTTCGTTTTACAAAAAGAAGTTTCGTTTCTCAGAATGGTTCTCAGAGAAAGTGATCAAATCAATAGCCTTTCTGTCTATTGCTTTTGTTATTCTGATATTTGTATTTGTTTTTCGGGAAGCGTTTCCAATTTTCAGGATGGATTCAATTGAGAATGCCACAACTGAAGTATTGGTTCCGGAGAGCTATGGCGCTGATGAAAACAGTGTTAAAACAGAGAAAGTTAAAGATGATAATGATGCTGTTACTGACAACCAGACAGGCAGCAGAAAGCCTTCCTCTACCCTCCTGTCAAAAAGCTGGATGCCTGTTTCTGATAATCCCCGTTACGGGCTTTTACCTTTGTTCCTTGGGACACTAAAGGTAACGCTGATAGCACTTTTATTTGCTGCCCCTATATCAATTCTGGCTGCCGTATATACATCAATGTTTGCCGGCCCGCGAATGAGAGAGGTAATAAAGCCCGTTATTGAGCTCCTGGCCGGGTTCCCTTCAGTGGTGATTGGTTTTTTTGCACTGATGATAATGGCTACTTTCCTTCAAAACATGTTTGGGTATGCCACAAGACTAAACAGCTTTGTGGGAGGCATTGCTATGGCCCTGACAGCCATTCCCATAATTTATACTCTTACAGAAGACGCCCTCTCAGCCATTCCAAAGACCTATGTTGAAGCAAGTCTCGGACTCGGGGCCAGTATAAGGCAGACAGCATTTTCTGTTGTGCTGCCTGCTGCCACTCCCGGCATATTTGCTGCTGTGTTGCTGGGGACAGGAAGGGTGTTTGGAGAGACGATGATTGCACTTATGGCAACAGGCAATGCGGCACTGGTGACAGCCAATCCGTTTGATTCGGTCAGGACCCTGTCAGCTACCATTGGCGCTGAAATGGCGGAGGTGGTCTTTGGTGATATTCACTACAGCGTGCTGTTTCTGATTGGCTCACTTCTTTTCATCTTCAGCTTCCTGCTTAATGCTGTAGCTGAATTTTATCTTAAAAATGCAGTGGTAAGGCGTTTCCAGGCAAAGAAATAAGAATTGGCAGTACGCCCTTTTAGAAGAAATAAACAAACATGAGAAAATTTCCTTTAAAAAGTTTAATAAAACCGGGAGAAAAGCTTTTAAGCAGAAATGCGAAGGATTCAATAGTCAAGAGCTTTACTGCCATCTCAGTGCTTCTTATTGTTTTTATAATCATAGCGATGCTGGGAGTGATATTTGCCGGAGGCTGGTCAAAGCTCAGTTACGAGTTTCTTTCTGAATTCCCCAGCGATGGTATGACAAGGGGTGGCATATTCCCGGCAATAGTCGGGACCGCACTCATGACTGTCATCATGGCTGCTGCCGCCGTTCCCTTTGGAGTTGTCACGGCAATATACCTTGCTGAATATGCCAATGAGAATTCCGTTTTTGCTAAAACCATCCGGTTTGCCGTCAAAACACTTGCTGTTGTTCCATCTATAATTTTCGGCCTTTTTGGTCTTGGTTTTTTTATTGGTTTTATGGGCAAAAACATAGATACAGTATTTAACGGGGGCGCATTGAAATGGGGACAGCCTAACATACTCTGGGCAAGTCTGACTATGGCACTGCTCACTCTGCCTGTGGTTATTGTCTCAGTTGAAGAGGCAATTCGTACCATCCCAAAAGAGATGCGTGAGGCAAGCCTTGCTCTTGGCGCCACCAAATGGCAGACAATAAAAAGGGTTGTGCTGCCGGGTTCCGTAGCTGGGATACTCACCGGTACCATACTTGCTGTAAGCAGAGGAGCAGGAGAGGTTGCCCCTATATTGTTCACCGGAGCGGCATACTTCCTGTCTGACCTCCCCCGATCACTAAGCGATCAGTTTATGTCTCTGGGGTATCATATTTATATAATGTCGACACAATCATCGGATGTTGACGGAACGCTGCCAATCCAGTTTGCCACAACACTGATTTTATTATTACTCACTTTTTCACTCAATGCTGTTTCTGTAGGCATCAGGTACAGCATAAGGCAAAAAGTAAAATAGAATAATTGCTATGGATAATATCAAGGTAAATGTCAAGGATCTTACACTGCATTACGGCGCCAATCCGGCGCTTAAAAATATTAATATTGAGATCCCCGAGAAGATGGTAACGGCTTTCATCGGTCCTTCGGGTTGCGGGAAGTCAACCTTTCTGCGGACACTTAACAGGATGAATGATCTGATTGACAATGTTAAAATTGAGGGTGAGGTGATTGTTGACGGAGTAAATATTTACGACAGGGAAATTGATGTTGTTAACCTGAGGAAGAAAGTAGGGATGATATTTCAGAAATCGAATCCTTTTGCCAAATCGATATATGAGAACATTGCCTATGGACCAAGAATCAATGGTATCAAAAAGAAAAACATACTTGATGAGATAGTTGAAAAATCGCTGAAACAAGCTGCAATCTGGGATGAGGTAAAAGGAAGGCTTCACAACTCGGCCCTCAGTCTCTCAGGCGGGCAACAGCAGAGAATATGCATTGCCCGGACGCTGGCAGTAAACCCGGAGATAATACTTATGGACGAGCCGGCCAGTGCCCTGGATCCTATTTCGACTTCAAAAATTGAGGACCTGATTGCTGATTTAAAAAAAGAGTACACTATTATAATTGTGACTCATAACATGCAACAGGCAGCCCGTACGAGCGATTATACAGCATTCTTTTATCTTGGAGAGCTTATTGAATTCAATAAAACAGAAAGCATATTTTCGAATCCTGAAAAAAAACAGACAGAAGATTATGTTACAGGCAGGTTCGGATGATCTTATTCCATAACACCTGACATAGCATATAGAACCTTTAACTATTTACTTTTTCTCTGGTCTTCAGCCTTGATAAGGTCTATGAGTATTACACCGTTTGCCCCTCTTGAGCCATAGATAGCAGCATCTGATCCTTTAAGTACACTTACTGATTTAACTTCACGGGGGCTGATTTGTTCAATAGAGTTCACTACCATTCCGTCAACGACAAACAATGGCTCGGTTCCGGAATTTATAGAGCTTATGCCTCGGATCAGGATGCTGTGCCCGGTCACCTGAACCCCGGGGAATTCTCCTTTTATCATCTCATAAATATCAGTATATGATGAATACCTGCTCTTCCTGGTGTCAATGGAGCTGGCTGAACTTGATAGTTCCTTTTTGCTCGCTGTTCCATAGCCAATGTTTACCATATCTTCATCAGGGTCACTAAAGTGCACATCCATTGGGATAGGAGTCTTTTTGTCGACAGTGATTGTAACCTCCGACTGACCCTCAAAGGCAATTTCTCCTGCCCCGATTGCCTGATGGCAGGCCATGATTTTCTTTGTATCAGGCCTGATTTTTATTTTGAAGTATCCTTTACTGTCGGTCACAGAGTTTGTCTGTTTACCGTCAGTAAGTATCACAGCTCCGGATACAGGTTTTTTCTCCGCATCAATAACTGTACCTATGACAAAAACTTTTTTAACGTGTTTCTGGCCATTAACCTCTCCGGTAGCCACAATTGCAAATAGAAATAAAATAATCAGTCCTGTTCTCATCATGTTTATTTTGGATTGTGAACTCTAAAGGTAATAAAACAACATTAAACATGGCGTTAAAAAAGTTAATATCAGTGGTATCTGAGAGAAATCCACATCATAAAACTATTTATAAATGCCCGATATTATTTCTTTGCATAAAGGCAGAAGCCTGCTGAATCGCTTTTAAAGGCCTCTCCTTTCTGTTCATCGCCACAATAAAAAACAACAAAATGAAACATAGGTGATTGAGCTTCTTTCGGGTCAAAAGACTGTTGTGCAATATCATTGGGTGTAAGGAATGGTTTACCGTTTTCATCCTTTACAGAAAAATGCACGCCTGAGCCAGTGGTTTGATAAGCTTTGTAGACAAACTCACTACATATCAGGGCATCGTCAGTCTTAAAATCAAAGAAGAAGTCGTATGGTTTCCCGTAATTTCCGAAAGCCCTGATCAGCACTCTGAACAATGAATACCGGTCTGTTACCGGCCTGACAGCAGCGAAATAGTCGGCATTGGCAAAGTGATCAAGTGGATTTATCTGCACTCCCTCTCCGATGGCTTCAATTATAAGATGTCTTCGGAGGAGAATTCTTCTGAATACATGCGGATAATTCCTTTCAATGTATTCAGAGGGTCGCCTGTAACCGGGCAGAGAAATATCTTTAAAGTAATCATTGATTTCATCGCGACCGCCAATATATATCGCCGTATGGGTCCAGAAGCCCGGAATAGCCACATTTGAAAGCTGTGATTCACTCCGGTGGAATATTATGTCACCGGGTTTGAGAACTCTCTTTATTTCTCTTATATCGCGTTTTGAAATGTATTTATTTTCTCTTCCGCTATAATCTATTTTTGAGGCTGTAAGACAAATAGTTTTCCGCAAGGGCTGTTTGACATCGTTTCTGACAAACTCCATCATAAGTCTCAGCCCGGGCGGGTTAAATGCATAAGTTGTTGCAAGCGCAACTGGCAGCAGCAGGAAAAGCAGAACTTTTAAATATCTCAGAATTTCAGAATCACTTTTCATAAACACGACCTGTTTGCCGTTCAGGCACATTTTGCTATCAAATGCAAAATTAGGCAGCAGAACATAACTGGTCAATCAGCAATAAAACTCATTATTGCTTCGTCTTAAAAGGGAGTGCAGATGGTATAAATACTGATATTATGCAACAGGTATTGAGGCACTCACCATGAGTGGGGTCAATGAAAAAACAAGCCGGTTAAAAACTCATCGTTTCTTGGTCGCAATAACCATTTTCACATTCATGCTGGTGCCTATTTCAAGCACGTCAATAACATCCTGAAGATTAAGTTCGTTTGAGGCATGAAGTATTATTGTGGGGTTATCAAGTCCCTTAAGTCTTTCGCGCAAAGCCGGTTCAATATCACGGTACTGAACAGCCTTTTTATCAATAAAATACTGTTTATCTTTGGTGATTGTGAGGTTAACCTGCTGTTTATTAATGCTTTGAGCAGAGCTCGATTTTGGCAGCAGCACCTTTATTACATTAGGGTTGCTAAGTGTTGATACAATCAGAAAGAAAAGCAGCAGAAAGAACATAATGTCGTTAAGTGACGATGTGCTCACCTGTGCCGGAAATCTGTCCTGTCGTTTCAGTTTCATCTTCAGATAGATTTAAAGAACTCAAGTGATTCTTCCTGCATTGTTGCAGCAAACTTATCCACTTTTATATGGAGGTAATGATAGAAGCTATATGCAATAACACCTACAATAAGGCCTGTACCGCTGGAAACCATCTTCTGGTAAAGTCCGCCTGCAATAATACCAATACTTATATTGTCAGCCAGAGCGATGCCGTAAAATATCTTGATAACGCCGGCGATTGTCCCGATGAATCCAAGCATTGGTGCAATACCGGCAATAACGCCCAGATAGTTAAGGTCTTTTTCCATATGAGCTATCTCAACGTTGGCAGTTGATTCCATCATATCCTCAGCCTCTTTTTGGGATTTGCCGAGTCGGGTAAGGCCATTTGCAAAAATACGTCCTATTGATGTGTTTGCAGCCTGGCAGTAAAGCACCGCATTCTCTCTCCCATCCTGTTTAAAAACTTTAAGAAGCCTGTAGGAAAAACCTTCAGCACCTTTTGAATCTCGTCTTATGGTTATGATTTTTACTATAAAGATGTAAAAAGAAATAACAGAAAGAAGAACTATGGGAACCATTATGATCCCGCCTTTCATCATAACATCAAAGTAGGAATTAATCCCTGCGTCGGTTGCTAAAAGTATCTGTTGCATAATGACAATTATAATTTATTATTTACACTTCTGTTTTATTCTAAACGAAAATTTCCCTCGTTTCTTTTGTTGTCAACACTATTTAAAATTAACATTAAACTGTACAACGAACCCTGAAGGTGTGTTATTATATGTTCCGGGTTCCCATTTCGGTGAGCTTTTCATCACNCTCAAAATCTCCTCTCTCACCACTGGGTCTGAGCACGATTTAATCCTTATATTGCTGACGTTACCATNCTCATCAACATACCATGATACATTAACAATTTCTCTTGGTCTGTCCAAAGGTACATGTAATCGTTTGAAAAACCATTTGCTGAAATTATTTATATCGCCACCCATAAAGGTAGGTCTCTTTGAGTTTGTAACCAGGACGCCTGTAAGTCCGTGACCGCCTCCGCGGCTCCCCGAATAGAAATCAAGATAATTAAGAGTGTCTCCTACAACTCTGCTTGTGTTTACTGAATCAGGTGTTGCATTGCCTTCATTGCTTTTCTTTGTTAAAGTGGAATCACTCAGGTTGACTCCTGTGTTGGCGGTAGATGCTGCCTGATCGACAGTGCTTTTTACAGACTCGTCTTTGCTTTTCCGGCTTACAGATGAGAAGCCTGAGCCCTGGTCGCCAGGCTCGTCTATGATCTGCATTACGTCTGTATTAAGTGTGATATAGCTTACAGAGTCTTCTGTTATCCGTGAGAAAGGTTCGAGGAATAGGAAAAGAAAAAGGGCAGTATAAAAGAAAAAAGTAATAATAAGAGGCACCCACCTGGGTGTCTTTTTCCTTCCAATCCTTTTATCTGTAAGCAGATCGCCCTGTTTCATAATAGAAGCTAAAGTCTACAAAGGAACATTTTTTTTAATGACTCCTAAAATCAAGGGCAATTTTTCTGCCAAAATCATTTCATTAAAAATTTTATTATTCTTTATCATCAAACAGATCTTTTCCGAAAAGGGCCAGTCCGCCACCCGAGGTCTCTTTATAAAGGCTGGGCAGATCTTTTCCTGTCTGCTTCATAGTCTGGACAACTTTGTCAAAGCTTATCATGTGTCGGCCGTCAGAGAGCATTGCAAAAGTATTATGAGATAAGGCTCTTGAAGCCGCGAAAACATTTCGCTCAATGCAGGGTATCTGAACCAGGCCGCCAATAGGGTCACAAGTCAGTCCAAGGTGATGTTCAAGGCCCATCTCGGCTGAGTATTCAATCTGGTAATTGGTGCCGCCATATAACTGTGTTGCAGCCGCTGAGGCCATTGCACATGCCACACCTATCTCACCCTGGCAGCCAACTTCAGCACCTGAAATGGAGGCGTTTTTCTTCACCAGGTTACCAAATAGTGCTGCAGTAGCCAATGCCTTTATAATTTCGTTCTTTTTAAATCCGTTATACAGCTTAAGATATTTGAGTACTGCAGGGACCACTCCGCATGACCCGCAGGTAGGCGCAGTAACAATTATGCCGCCGCAGGCGTTTTCTTCGCTCACAGCAAGAGCAAAAGAATATAATGTTGCGCGTTTACGGAATGATTCACGGTATTGGGCTGCTTTTCTGGCATACGAGTTTGCCTTTCGCTGAAGATTAAGTCCGCCCGGTATAACACCCTCCGTCTGTAGTCCCCGTTTTATTGATTCTTCCATTGCCGTCCATGTTTTCTCAAGGAAAGGCCATATATGGTCACCCTCCACCTCTTCAACGTACTGCCAGAGCGTGATTCCCTTTTTGCCGCAGTAATCGAGAATGTCATCCATGGTATTATGAGGATATATCTCAGTTGATTCTGTGGAGTTTGTATCGTCTAACACAGCTCCGCCGCCCACGCTGTACATCATTTTTGAAGCCAGCACCTCGCCATGGCTGTCAAGTGCTTCAAAAAGCATCGCATTAGGGTGTCTTTTCTGGAATATTTCCGGTTCCCACTTAATTGTAAGGGTTTTCTTTCCAAAGACGCTCTTAAGGGCATAATCTGTACGGTGCCCCCTGCCTGTTGCGGCAAGACTTCCAAAGAGAGTTACGCAAAAAGAGTGTGAGTCATAGTGTTTATTGAGGAAAGAGATAGCTGCGTTTGCCGGGCCTAGTGTGTGGCTGCTCGAGGGTCCGTGCCCTGCCCGGTAAAGATTTCTTATAGTTTCCATGCCGTAAAAATACAATATGGTATAAAGAGTTCAAAAAAAGCTGCCGGGCAAAGCCTGCCCGGCAGCAATATTCATTTTTCAAAACAGGTCAGCTATTTTGAAAACCAGAGTTTTGTATCCATTTTATCAGGACCCTGATCAGCTATTGCTGCGTTCAGGTTGGCTACATTTGTAGAATATGCAGATGTGCCATATTGCATCCTTTCAGGATATTTGCCACTAATATCACCAAGGCCGAAGAAAGTTTCGTCACTTACACCGTTTGCCAGTTCAGATGGATAACCGAGCTTTCTTACAATTGCCCATCCTTCAAAACCTTCAGTGTATGAATTAATCCACCTTTGTGTTGCGATCTTCTCAATCTTTTCAGCTGTTGTTCCTGAAGAGATGTCAGCTATAGATGCAGATGAAAGATAGTTTGCAATGTCACCATCAGCGCATTTCCAAAGTTTCATTGATTGCCTTATACCCTCCTGGAAGAGAGCCTGTGCATCACCTGAAACGCCCGGAACCCCTCTCACTATTGCCTCAGCTTTCAGAAAATAGGCCTCAGCAGTTGTAAGTACAAGTTCCGGATAAAGGTCAGTTGTAGTATTTTTTGCAACTACAATATAGCTGGAAGGTGTACAGAAGAACTCACGACGTACCAGAGGTTGCATAAAGGAGTTAAACCTTACAGGCTGGCCCAGATAGTTCACATTTGAAGGCATGGAAATCTGAACTGTGTCGGCGTCGATATTGGTTCTTGTATATGCAGCACCGGCATTAGTAAGGACACTGCACAGGTAATCAACTCTTGTTGGCCAAAGGTCGTGGTCATTTCCTGTTGCCGGTCTCGCAAATTTAAAAGTACCTCCTAAAGCAGGTACAACATAGGTTGACGTTCTTGGGTCGTTATAGTCTCTAAGAAGATCAACTATGGTTTTGCTTACAGTCCATCCGCCGCCACTGCCATAGCCTCCATAATCAAGCCATGCTCCAGCATAGGAATCACTGGTCCATTTGCTGATCACATTATCCTTCTGCATAATGACATTATCTGCTTCCGTTGACAAAAGATCAGCAGAGCAAGCCTGAGCAATTGCTGCTGCTGCAAAATCATCACCGGTAGCGCCGTATGCCCTTAAAGCAATCCTTAGTTTAAGTGTATTTGCAAGTTTTTTCCATTTCTGAAGATCACCGTTACAATACAGGTCGTTACTTCCAAGGTCGTTAACACCATCGCCTGTTTTGGTTGCATCACCGATAGTAGTCATTGCTGTGTTCAGATCGGCAATTATACCTTTATATATGGTTTTCTGGTTATCATACGCCGGAAGACTAATGTTCGGGTCACCAGCTTGTGTATAAGGTATTTCACCAAAGGTCTCTGTGTACATCTGATAATAGAGACTTTTCATTATGAGTCCTGTCGAATACATATATTCATTTTCAAACTGACCACCTGCCTTGGTTATTTTCAGGAAGTTATTAATATATGTGAAATAAGTATCAAAGAACTCATATGTTGCATCAGTATAGGAAACTGAAAGTTTGTAACCGAGTTCATCGTCCCACCATGAATAGTTATCGCCGAATGTGAAATAACCGGCAAACCTGTCAGCATGTATCAGCATGGCCCTCCAATAATAGTAATTGTCAGGTGCATACAATTTAAACTGCGCTGTAGTAATAAAGTACTTGGCGCTGGCTTCAGAAGCAGATATTGCACTTGGATTTGTATTCATTTCTTCAAACTTACCGGTACAACCAGCGGATCCGAGTACAATCAGTATTATGATTAAAAACTTAAGCGATTTCATCTTTCCGATTTTTAACTATTAGAACTTTACACTTATATTGAATCCGATGCTACGAGTGGTAGGCATGTTATAGAAGAGAACACCCTGAGCATAATTACTTACGCTGAAGCTACTTTCCGGGTCATAATTATCAAGAGCCCTGTAGATAAAAAACAGATTCCTGCCAGTAAGTCCAAAGGTTGCACCTTTTATAAATGTTTTATCAATCAACTTCTTTGGAAGCTCATATGTAAGAGTCAATTCTCTTAACCTTATGTTAGTCTGATCATATACATAACCTTCACCTACTGAAGAGTAAGTCTGCCAATACTGCTGACCTGATATTGATTTGGTGTTTTGGGTACCATCGGATAAGACACCATCGACTACTACACCACTTTCACGGTATTTAAGTGAATTGGCTGATACACCGGCTCCATCAAGAGCAGCATCAGTTCCTGAATATATCTTACCGCCAATCCTTGCATCGATCAGGAATCTAAGGGACAAAGACTTATATGTAATGTTATTGCTTATACCTCCAACCCATTTAGGCTGGTAGTTACCCATATACTTCAAACCTGGGCCTGTAGTAAGTCGTCCCGATCCATCAATGATTGGTTTACCGCTTGCATCTCTGTCAAAGTAAGTGGTATAAATGTCTCCATAACCTCCTCCGGCAGTTGCCTGTACGGTTACAGCTCCTGAATTGGATGTACTAAGAGGCTCAGTGTCTGTGCCTTCAATCAGTGATATCAGCTTATTCTTGTTTTCGGAAAAGTTAACTGAAATATCCCATGAAAAATTCTGTTTCTGAACAGGTATTCCGCCAAGAAGTATCTCAAAGCCCTTGTTAGTCATCTTACCAACATTGGTATGATACTTGGAATATCCTGTTGAAGAAGGAATATTTACATCCATTATCAGATCCTTGGAAGTTATTGAATAGTAAGACATGTCAGTATACAGCCTGTTGCCGAAGAATCTGAACTCACCACCAAGTTCAAGAGAGCTTGTCTGTTCAGGTTTAAGGTTTTCATCATTTAAGGTGCTTGAGCTGTTCAGTATGGTATGACCAAGATAGCTATCGCTTGAAGAGGATATATAATAGGAGTTAAGAAGCTGATAAGGGCCTGTATCACTACCAACCTTTGCCCAGTTTACTCTTAGTTTGGCAAGATCTATTGAAGGTATATTAAGCACCTTGTCAAGTAAGCCTGTAAGGCTCACTGACGGGTAAAAATATGACCAGTTGCTCTTCGGAAGGGTTGATGACCAGTCGTTCCTCATAGAGGTTTCCAGGAACAGCATTCCCTTATAGCTTAAGGTAGCAAAGCCATAAACTGAGTTGATATTCTTTTCCTCCAGTGGTGTATAAGAGGCGTTGACAGTAGTTGCACTTTCAAGTGTAGCCTTTGTAGGTATCTTGAAATTCTCAGCATGGTCATACATCTGATCGTATGCAGCATACATGTGGTTTGCGCCTACATTGACACTAATGTTAAAAGTCTGTGCAATATCCTTATTAAACATAATAAGAGCATCAATGTTGGTCTCACTATTATTTGTCATAGAATAATTGAGTGATCCCTGAGGGTAATACCAGTGCCCATATTGATAAACGTTTTCAATTTTTTCATGTGATGCATCGGTACCTATACGGACAAATGCGGAGAGTATCTTGTTAAATGTGTATGTGGCTTTGGCATAGCCCTGTATCCTGCTCCTCCATGCATCATTAATATCATGTTTCATCACCCAGTAAGGATTACCCACACTCTGGCTAGAATATGTTCTTACTGAATAGTCGTCATTCTGAAAATCCACTAGGTCACTGATTGGAACGTTTCGTGGAATAGAATACAGGTTTGCCATCACGCCTTCTGTGCCCATCATTGGTCTGTTATGAGAATCCTGCAGAAAGTATGTTACCTTGGCATCAACACTTAACTTGCTTGTAAGGTTAAATACTGAACGCAGGTTAAAGTTATGTCGTGTAAGATCAGAGCCTGGCAGTATTGAGTTTGCTCTCGTATTGGAGTATGAAAATCTGAAAGAAGATTTGTCATTTCCACCCTCAAAAGCCAGAGTATTCATGAAGGTTGTGCCAACTTTAAAGAAATCTTTCACATTGTCTGGTTGAGGTGAATATGCTTTTGTCTCACCTGTCCAGTAAAGCTGCTGTGATCCATCCATCTTAGCTCCCCATGAACCGCTATCGTTTAGCAGGTCACCTAAAGCGGCAGGAATATTACCTCCATCACCTTGTCCGTATTGATTCTGGAATTTTGGAATTAACAACGGAGTTTCAAAGGTAACATTACTTGAATATGTTACACCCAGGCCAGTATTTAATGAGCCTTTTTTCGTAGTGATAAGGATAACACCATTTGCAGCGCGTGATCCATAAAGAGCTGCAGCGTTAGGGCCTTTAAGTACCGACATAGACTCAATATCTTCAGAGTTCAGGTCAGAAATACCTGATCCATAATCTGATTTTGAATATTCACCAGCATCATTATCGTTTGCTGAACCATAACCGGAATCATCATATGGAATACCGTCAACAACATAAAGAGGCTGGTTATTACCTGTAATAGAGTGGTTTCCTCTTATCACTATTCTCGAGCTTGATCCGGGGCCAAAAGTACCTTGAGTAATTACAAGACCAGCTACGCGTCCGGAAAGGGAGTTCATAACGTTAAGGTCTTTTGCTCTGGCAATATCAGATCCTGCCACTTCAGTGATAGCGTAACCAAGAGATTTTTTTTCTCTGGATATACCCAGAGCAGTAACTACTATCTCATCCATCATTGTGGTTGAATAGGTCAGTGCAATATTAACCACTGTCTGATCCTGTAATACAACCTCCTGAGTTTGCATCCCCGTAAACGAGAATACGAGAGTGGCACCTTTGGTTGCAGCAATCTGGTACGCACCATTCATATCGGTGAGTACCCCTTTTGTTGTACCTTTCTGTACCACACTTGCTCCAGGGATAGGAGCGCCATCATCAGCACTTGTTACCTTTCCCGTGACAGTCACATTTTGAGCCATTACAAAGCCAAATGAAAATATCAGCAATGTAAAGACCATCAAAAGTTTAAACAACGTGTTTGTTTTCATCACAAAGTTAGTTTTGGATTAGTAAAAAAATAAAACGGGACAAATGAAGTTTCATGAAAAAGTTCCCTTGAAACTCCTCAACTAATTTAGGAATATTTTCGAAACAGAGGCTGTTTTTCGGAAAAATGTTAAAAAAAAATTAGGAAATCAGATTTTATTACCGTCAAGGCGGGTGAGAGCGTACCATGCCGCACCAATTACAGAAGAGTCAGAGCCAAGGCTTGCAGTATCAATTTTTAAACCTTTAGCGCAGTAAGACAGCAGGTTAGAGAATGTCTGCTTTCTGATCTCATTAATGTAATAGTCGCCGGCCATGGCCATTCCCCCTCCGACAACAATTATTTCAGGAGCAAATATGCTTGTGAGGTTTGCCAGTCCTATTCCGACATAACGGGCATTTTCATTTACAACATTTTGCGCGTCAGTGTCACCTGCCAGGCATAGGTCGAATACGTTTCTGGCTCTCAGAAGAACAGCATTTTCTGTGTTGGCGCCCTTTGCTTGCAGGTAACGTTTTACAAGGGCGCCTGCTGAAGCGAAAGATTCAAGAGTACCGCTTGTAAGATTATCATTATTACGGGCAGGCACATTTATTATCATCATCCCTATCTCGCCGCCGGTGTCATTTACACCCCTGTAAAGCTTTCCGTTTATTATTATTCCGCCACCGATACCATTTCTCAGGGCAATGAAAACTGCATGTTTATAGCCCCTGGCTGCTCCAAAGCGATGCTCTGCAATAGTCATAAGATTAGCATCATTGCCGACATATACAGGCAACCCTGAACTATTCCCTATCAAGGCAGCGAGAGTAACGTTTTTCCAGCCTTTAATGCCGTGATCAGGGCCAAGAACTATACCGTTTTCATGATCAATGAATCCAGGTGATGAGATGCCGACTGCAATAGGGTTTATTCCCTGAATGGCAGCCAGTTCCCTGGTGCGCCAGAGTGCTGACTCAATTGAAGAGACAATATTTCTCCTTGTGAGAACCTCTGACAGTGGGAAAGACTCCCGCAAAAGCAGTCGTCCGTCATAACGCACTACAGCAGTTCTCAGGAAGAACCGGCCTATGTCAACACCTATTGCTGCAGCATGTGGATACATCGAAAAAACAGAGCTTTGAGTACAAAATTATCATTGTCAACCGGAAAAAACATATCTTTGACGGCATATTTTTTATCATTATATGCAAAAAAGAGTAAAAGATATCATTCAGGAGGAGGCAAAGGCTATCCTCAACATACCGGTAACTGAAAGTTACAACAAAATTATCGAACTAATATACAAGCATGTCCATCAGTTAAATGGTAAGCTTGTAACAAGCGGTATGGGAAAAGCGGGTCAGATTGCACATAATATTGCGACCACCTTCAGTTCAACCGGCACACCATCAGTATTTTTACACCCCAGTGAAGCACAGCACGGGGATCTTGGGATACTTCAAAAGAATGATCTGCTGCTGGTTATTTCAAACTCCGGAAAGACAAGGGAGATACTTGAACTTCTGGATCTGAAAAACAACCTCTATCCCGACATTCCTGTTGTAGTGATAACAGGCAATGATAAAAGTCCGCTCTGGGATCGCGCTGATGCTGCAATTTCAACAGGAGGACCTGCCGAAGTCTGTCCGCTTGGCCTCACTCCCACTACTTCAACAACAGTAATGACCGTGATTGGTGATGCGCTGGTAACGTTGATGATGGAAAGAATAGGGTTTACAGTGATAGATTATTCAAAACGCCATCATGGAGGTTACCTGGGCGATGTATCAAGAGCGCAGTCTTCAGGCAATTAGATGCCTACAAGCTCGGAAACGCCCTCAAGCACATAAGTAGGTCTGTAAGGGAACTTGTCTATCGTCTTCATTGATGAGATGCCTGAAAGAACCAGAAGTGTGTCAATTTCAGACTCAATTCCTGCAATTATATCAGTATCCATCCTGTCTCCTATAATTATAGTTTCTTCGGGTAAACAACCAATCTTTTTAAGAGCGATCCTCATCATCAGGGGATTAGGCTTTCCAACAAAGTAAGCTGTCCGCCCGGTAGCAAGTTCAATCGGCGAAATCAGTGCTTTTGTAGCCGGGATTATTCCATTCTCAACAGGTCCGGTAAGATCAGGATTTGTGCCAATGAGTTTGGCTCCCTTTATAACAAGGTTTACAGCCTGTTCAAGCTTTTCAAAGCTGTAACTCCTTGTATCTCCGACAACAACATAATCGGGATCATAATTATTCATTGAATAACCGGCATTATACATAGCGTTTATAAGGCCCGCTTCTCCAATGATATAAGCAGTGCCACCAGGTTTCTGCACTGCAAGAAAGTTTGCAGTTGCCAGGGCACTTGTATAAAAGACATCCTCTTCAAGATCTATCCCCAGCCTCGACATTTTCTCCTGGAGCTCTTTAGGAGTACGTTCACTTGAATTAGTGAGGAACAAAAACTTCTTATCCTCCTTTTTAAGCCATTCTACAAACTCGGGAACGCCAGGCAAAAGCTTGTTACCATGATATATCACACCATCCATATCACTAATGAATGCCTTTTTATTCCTTATGTTTTCAATAATTTCTGTATGTGTCATTATAAAAATTTATTTCGCAAAATTACAAATAATCATTCTTCTGTAACAGAAAAACGGCATTGTAACAAAAGTTTAATTATTTAAGCTTTCTCTTTTTTTATCTGTTCAATTGCCCTGTTTACATTCTCCTCGAAAATATTTGCCGTCTCAACCCATTTAAGCATTCTTGTATTAACCTCCTGATGAGCCGGAGAACGTTTGCTCAATGTCTTGTATATCTCTTCACGTAATTCGCACATAGCCGACAATACATCACTAAAATAAATCATAAAAAATTTATCAGTCAGATAAAAATATCTTTTCCTGCCTGTATTATATGTCTTATAATCAATGTGTTTATGAGTCAGCAGATAATTGAGCGAATTACTTACAACGCTCTTGCTCGCATTAAAGAAACTGACTATTTCTTCAAAAGTAAGTTCCGATGAATCTGTCACAGTGAAGAGAGCCAGTATTCTTCCATTCATTGGAGATAAACCGAATTTCTCGATTGTTCTGCCTGTTTCTTCGATCTGTTCACGGATCTTGCTTGATTCAATTTTTTTCATTGCCTCTGTTATTATTCCTAATTTTTTTAACAAAACTAATAATTTAATTCGTTTGTTCAATGGTTTCAGAACTAAAAAAACAATACTATGCTAAATTCGTATCATAAATTGAAAAAATTGTATAGATTTGATGCACCACATAAATGATAAAAACAAACAGGTCTTATTTAATTAAAAAATAATCATATGATAGCTAACCCTCAGACAGGAGCAATAAGTAAGAAGAGTTATATTTTTTCTCTTTCTATTATAGGCATATTCTATTTTATTTTTGGTTTTGTCACCTGGCTCAACTC
>JGI20214J51650_10000372_pt1 | contig 28074 bp, 30 predicted proteins | sample WetSurMetagenome_FD_51650 | JGI IMG/M metagenome (IMG submission 51650) | reverse complement strand
CTCGCACTCATTCAGCCCGACCGCGAAGACCACACTGCCGCCGCTGACCTTCGGAACACTTGCCGCGCGGCCGCGATCCAGCTCGAAACCATCGATGCATTGATCGCACAGCCGTGCATCAGGCACAGCCTTGCCCTTCTGACGACGGACAAAGACTACTTGCACACCGCCGAGCACTGCAAGCTGAAGTTATGGGCTCCGCCCAAGGCCGCAGCAAAATGACGGCCAGTCCGCAGCGCAACCGGACAGCCAGCTGCGTCGGCCGTCGCCGCTGGCACCGCTGTGCTGGCGACGCCGGGTGCCTGAACTCTGAGCCGCCCTCAATCGACGAAGAAGTCGGGGATGAACTTCGTCGTTCCCGGCGTCACCGAGTACTTTTCGAGGTCGTGGATGCCGTGGTGGGCGAGCAGTTCGTCGTCGATGAAGAACTGCCCGGTCGTGGCCTTCGCATCGCTGGTCAGGATCCACCACGCGGCGTCGGCCAGGATCTCGGGCTTGCGGCACAGCTTCAGATCCACACCGGGGATCATCTGCAGTGCCGCGGTCGCGATCGCGGTGCGCGGCCACAAGCTGTTGACGGCGATGCCCAGCGGTCGGAACTCGCCCGCATGACCGAGCGTGCACTCACTCATGCCGTACTTAGCCATCGTATAGGCCACGTGCGGGCGAAACCAGTGCTCGCGCATGCTCAGCGGCGGGCTCATGTTCAGCACGTGCGGGTTGCGCCCGGCCTTTGCGCTGGCGCTCAGCGCCGGCAGGCAGGCCTGGGTGCAGCAGTAGGTGCCGCGTACGTTGACGCCGAACATCAAGTCGAAGCGCTTCATCGGCGTGACCGCGGTCGGCGTCAGGCTGATCGCGCTCGCATTGTTGACCAGGATGTCGATGCCGCCGAAGCGCTCGATCGCGGCGGCCACCGCTGCCGCGACCGCGGCCTCGTCGCGGATGTCGGTCGGCACCGGCAAGGCCTGGCCGCCTGCTGCGACGATTTCCTCGGCCGCGCTGTACAGCGTGCCCGGCAGCCTGGGGTTGGGCTCGGTCGTCTTGGCGAGCAGCACGATGTTGGCACCGTCGGCGGCGGCGCGCTTCGCGATCGCCAGCCCGATACCGCGGCTGGCACCGGTAATGACAATGGTCTTGCCTTGCAGGCTGCGGATCATGACGCGGTCTCCTTCGGAAGCAGGGGCCAGATGGTGGCGGCGATGTGGCGTGCGATCGCGCCGGCGCTCTGGCGGTAGACCGGTTCGCCGGGATGCAAGCCGTCGCTGGCCATCACGCCGCGGTTGAGCTGCATGGTCATCTCGACACGCGAGACGTCGGCGCGCGTGGCGGCCCAGCGCGCCATCGCGGTGTCGTGGCGACGCGCGTCGCTGCCCGCTACCCAGCGTAGCGGCTGCGGCAGGCCGGGAAACTCGTGCACCGGCGGCAGCGGCGCGAAGACGATGTGGCGCACGCCGAGCGCGTTGCGCAGCCAATTCGCAAGCGCCTCGCGCGCCGCGACGGCACGCCGCGATGGCACTTGGTCGATGACATCGTTGACGCCGGTCACGACGACGGCGATGTCGAAATGCCAGGGCTGCCCGCGATGGGCGCCGGGTTCCAGCGCCTCGCGCCGCAGCAGATCTAGCGTCTGCGCCGTGGTCAGTCCGCTCTTCGCGACCAGTCGCCATTCCACGCGCACCGCGCAGGCCTCGGCGAGCCGCCCCGTCAGCTGGCCTGCCAGGGCCTCGCGCTGGCTGACGACGCCGACGCCGGCCGCCGACGAATCGCCGGCGATCAGTAGGCGCAGCCGCGGGCCGTCGCCAACGGCGCCGTGGCGCTCGCCCTCGGCCTCCGCCAGGCGCGGCAGCTTGCTGCGCGTGCGCAACGCCTGCGCCACCAGCAGTGGCGTAAGCACGAGCTTGACGGCGAGCGACATGGCCCGGCGCTTCGCGCTAGAACTTCGAGAAATCCGGCTTGCGCTTCTGGAAGAAGGCTTGGAAGGCCTCCATCGCCTCGGGGCTACGCAGGCGGGCACCAAACAGTTCGCCCTCGCTGCGGATCGTCCTTAGCACCGCCTCGCGCTGCGGCCCGCGCAGCAGCCGCTTGGATTCGCGCACCGCGCCCGGCGGCAGCGCGTTGAAGCGCTCGGCGACGCGGCGTGCGTGGTTCACGACCTCGCCCGCCGGCAGCACCGCGTTGGCGAGGCCGAACTCCACCGCCTGTTCGGGCGTGAACGGGTCGCCGAGCAGCAGCTTCTCGGCCGCGCGCGCGTGGCCCATCAGCTGCGGCACGAGCAGGCTGGACGCGAACTCGGGCACCAGGCCGAGGCCGACGAAGGGCATCGCCAGGCGCGCCTCGTCGGCGACGTAGACGAAATCGCAGTGCAGCAGCATCGTCGTGCCGATGCCGATGGCCGCGCCGGTGACGGCCGCGACGACCGGCTTGTCGCAGTCGAGCAGCGCGCGCATGAAGCGGAACACCGGCGACTCGGCCGCGTCACTGCCCTGCCCGGGCGGGCGCGCCATGAAGTCCTCGATGTCGTTGCCCGAGGTGAAGATGCCCGGTTGGCCGGTGATCAGCACAGCACGCACCGCGGTCTCGGCGGCCGCGGCAGCGAGCGCGTCGGCCATCGCCTGGTACATCGCGATCGTGAGCGCGTTCTTCTTCTCCGGGCGCGCGATCTCGATCGTCGCGACGCCGTTCAGGGTGGCGGTGCGGATGCTCATTTCATACCCTTTCGAGGATGCCAGCGGCGCCCTGCCCCATGCCGACGCACATCGTGACCATGCCGTACTTCAGCTGGTGGCGATGCAGCGCGTGCACCACGGTCGCGGCGCGGATTGCGCCGGTTGCGCCCAGCGGGTGGCCGAGCGCGATCGCGCCGCCCATAGGGTTGACCTTCGCCGGGTCGAGCCCGAGCGAACCGATGACCGCCAACGCCTGCGCGGCGAACGCCTCGTTGAGCTCGATCCAGCCGAGTTCGTCGAGCTTGAGCCCGGCGTAGCGCAGCGCCGCCGGGATCGCCTCGATCGGGCCGATGCCCATGATCTCGGGCGGCACACCACGCGCGGCGAAGCTGACGAAGCGAGCCAGCGGCTTCAGGCCGAACTGCTTGATCGCGCGCTCGCTCGCGACGATCAGCGCGCCGGCACCGTCGCTGGTCTGGCTGCTGTTGCCGGCGGTGACGCTGCCCTTCGCCGCGAACACCGGCTTCAACTTCGCCAAGCCCTGGAGGCTGGTGTCGGGGCGCGCGCCTTCGTCGAGCGTGACGGTCCGCGTCTTCGTCGACACCTCGCCGTCCTCGGCGTTCGCCAGGTTCGGGAACCGGTCGACGACGGTGACGGGCGTCGTCTCGTCGCCGAACTCGCCGGCGGCCTGCGCCTTCAGGGCGCGCTGGTGCGATTGCAGCGCGAACGCGTCCTGCGCTTCGCGGCTGACCTTCCACTGCGCAGCCACCTTCTCGGCGGTGAGGCCCATGCCGTAGGCGATGCCGACGTTCTCGTCGCGGGCGAACACCTCTGGGTTGAAGCTCGGCTTGTTGCCGCCCATCGGCACCAGGCTCATGCTCTCNGCGCCGCCGGCGATCATCACGTCGGCCTCGCCGACTCGGATGCGGTCGGCCGCCATCGCGAGCGCAGTGAGCCCGCTGGCGCAGAAGCGGTTCACCGTGACGCCGCCCACCGAATGCGGCAGGCCGGCCAGCACCATCGCGACGCGGGCCATGTTCATGCCCTGCTCGCCCTCNGGGAAGCTGCAGCCGATGATCGCGTCCTCGATCGCCTTCGGGTCCAGCGTGGGCACCTGGGCGAGAGCGTTCTTCACCGCCGCAACGAGCANGTCGTCCGGGCGCGTGTTCCTGAAAACACCGCGGCCGCTCTTGCCGATCGGCGTGCGCGTGGCAGCGACGATGTAGGCGTCCTGGACTTGCTTCATGCTCATGTCGATGCTCCGTGTGTCGGACTCAAGCGGCCGCCGCTGATCCGGTTTTCCCGGTCCGCCCACGGCTCCCCCTCAAGGGGGAGCGCCACAGGCGCTTTGTGGGTGGTCGTCAATTTCTTACGGGCTTGCCGGTCTGCAGCATGCCCATGATGCGTTCCTGGCTCTTCGGGTGCTCGAGCAGCGCGCAGAAACGCTCGCGTTCCAGCGCCATCAGGTACTCCTCGGTCACGAGCGAGCCGGCGTCGACGTCGCCGCCGCAGATCACTTCGGCGATCAGTGTCGAGATGTGGAAGTCGTGCGCGCTGATGAAGCCGCCGTCGCGCATGTTCGCGAGCTGGCCCTTGACGGTGGCGATGGCGTTGCGCCCGGCCACCGGGAACGGCACTCGCGCCGGCGCGCGCCAACCGCTCGCGGCCATCGCCTTGGCCTGCGTGATGGCGACGAACAGGAGTTCGTCCTTGTGCGCGACGATGACGTCGCCGTCGACCAGGTAGCCGAGCTTCCTCGACTCGATCGCGCTCGTGCCGACCTTGGCCATCGCCGCGTTCGTGAAGCCGTCGACGGCGAACTTCAGGATGTCGGCGTTGGCGTTTCCGGCCGCCGCCATCTCGGCGGCGCGGCGCGCGATGTAGGCCAAGCCGCCGCCGCCCGGGATCAGCCCGACGCCGACCTCGACCAGACCGATGTAGCTCTCGAGGTGGGCGACGCGGCGCGCGCTGTAGACGGCTAGCTCGCAGCCGCCGCCGAGCGCGAGGCCGCGGATCGCGCTCACGACCGGCACCTGGGCGTAGCGGATGCGCAACATCGCGTCCTGCAGCTTCTTCTCTTCGGGCGCGATGCCTTTGGCGCCCGACTTCATGAACACCGGCATCAGCGCTTCGAGGTTGGCGCCGGCCGAAAAGACGTCGTCGGGCGACCAGATCACCAGGCCTTGGTACTCGGCCTCGGCCAGCTCCACGGCCTTCAACAAGCCTTCGGTGACGAGCGGGCTGATCAGGTGCAGCTTGGCGGTGATGCTCGCGACGAGCACCTCGCCGTCGGGCGTCCAGACGCGGATCTCGTCGTTGCGGAAGACCTCGGTGCCGCTCTTCAGCGCCGAGGTCGCGCCGCTGCCCGAGACGCTTTCGGGGAATGGCTGGCGGGCATACACAGGCAGTGTGCTGCGCGGCACGTAGGTCTTGCGGCTCGGGCTCCACGAGCCTTCGCGCGTGTGCACGCCGGTGCGCCCGTCGAACACCCANTCGGGCAGCGGCGCCGAACTCAGCGCCTGGCCGGCGTCGATGTCTTCCTTCACCCAATGCGCAACTTGTTGCCAGCCGGCGTCCTGCCAAAGTTCGAACGGGCCTTGCTGCATGCCGAAGCCCCAGCGCATCGCGAAGTCGACGTCGCGCGCGTTGTCGGCGATGTCGGCGAGATGCACCGCAGCGTAGTGGAAGGCGTCTCGCAGGATCGCCCAGAGGAACTTGGCCTGCGCGTTGGAGCTCTCGCGCAGCAGCTTCAGCCGTTCGGCGGCCGGCTTTTTGAGCATGCGCGCGACGATCTCGTCGGCCTTCTTGCCCGCAGGCACGTAAGTGCCTGCTTCCTGCGCCTGCACGTGGCCGCCGCTGGCCGGGTCCAGGCGCAGGATATCTTTGCCGACCTTCTTATAGAAGCCAGCGCCGCTCTTCTGGCCGAGCGCGCCCTGCCCGATCAGCGCGCTCAGCACCGGCGGCGTCGCATAGCTGGGGAAAAACGGGTCGTCGACCAGGTTGTCCTGAAGCGTCTTGATGACGTGGGCCATCGTATCCAGGCCCACCACATCGGCGGTGCGGAAAGTGCCGCTGGACGCGCGGCCCAGCTTCTTGCCGGTGAGGTCGTCGACGACGTCGACACTGAGGCCGTAGGTCTCGGCCTCTTTCATCGTCGCCAGCATGCCGGCGATGCCGACGCGGTTGGCGATGAAGTTCGGCGTGTCCTTGGCGCGCACCACGCTCTTGCCGAGGGCCGTGGTCACGAAGGCCTCGAGCCCGTCCAGCACCTCGNGCTGCGTGGCGGGCGTGTCGATCAGTTCGACCAGCGCCATGTAGCGCGGCGGGTTGAAAAAGTGGATNCCGCAAAAGCGCGGNTTCAGGCTCTCGGGCAGTACGTCCGAGAGCTTGGTGATCGACAGCCCCGAGGTGTTGCTCGCGACGATGGCCTGCGGCGCCACGTGCGGGGCGATCTTGCGGTAGAGGTCGAGCTTCCAGTCCATGCGCTCGGCAATCGCCTCGATCACCAGGTCGCAGCCGGCGAGCAGCGCGAGGTGCTCCTCGTAGTTGGCCGGCTGGATGCGCGCCGTCAGTTCGGGCAGGCCTAGCGGCGCGGGCTTGAGCTTCTTCAGCCCTTCGACCGCGTTCGTGACGATGCCGTTCTTCGCGAACGTGGACGACGAGGCCTTTCCCGCGTCGCCGTCCTTGGCCGGCAGGTCGAAAAGCACGACCGGCACGTTGCAGTTGACCAGATGAGCGGCAATCTGCGCCCCCATCACGCCGGCACCGAGCACGGCGACTTTGCGGACTTGGAATTGGGTCACGGTATCTCCAGCGGTAGTCATTCCACGCGTTGCCAGATCTGGTTGCGGTAGAAGGGGCCGATGTAGCCGCGCACTTGCAGCTCGTTGCCGCCGTCCTTGGGCGTCAGACGCACGCGGTAGGTCTTGCCGTTGTTCGGGTCGAGGATCTTTCCGCCGTCCCAGTAGGACTCGTCGGCGTGCTTCTTCACGCCGTCGAGGATGGTCATGCCGAGCACCGGCTGGTCCTTGCGCGCGTCGCTGCACTTCTCGCACTTCGCATCCTGCTTGGCCGGGTCGAGCAGCTTGTCGACCTTGCCGCTGAGCACGCCGCCGTCGTCGACGATGCGCACCAGCGACTTGGCCTGGTGCGTCTCATCGTCGATCGTCTTCCACAGCCCGACGGGCGTGGCCTGGGCCCAGGCCAGAGGGGCGGCCGCGGCCAGCAGCAGCGCGGCAAGGGGGGTCTTCATCGTCGGTCTCCTCGGCAGTCGTAGTGATGGGTTCTAAAGCAAGTGTGGCTCCGCCACTTTGTTTCACCCCCCGCGCAAGCGGCAGGCTGGGTGCAGCCCTGCNCTTGCGGTGCTCAGAACAGCGCCTCGTCCATCGCGAGCAGCGGCGCGACGCCGGCACGCGCGCTGCGGATGAGCCCAGCCGTCTCGGGAAGCAGCTTGGCGAAGTAGAAGCGCGCGGTGTGCAGCTTGGCGGTGTAGAACGCGTCGCCCGAGCCCTGCTTTTCGAGCGCGACCTTGGCCATGCGCGCCCAGAAGTAGGCGAACACCAAGTGGCCGGCCACGCGCAGGTAGTCGACTGCGGCGCCGCCGACCTCATCGGCGTTTGCGAACGCCTTCATGCCGAGTTCGGTAGTGAGCTTGGTCACCTTGTCGCCCAGGTCGGCGAGCGGGTTGACGAACTCCTGCATCGCCTCGTTCACGCCTTCGGCCTCGACGAAGTCGGCGACCAGATTGCCGAACTTCTTCAGCTTCGCGCCGTTGTCGGCGAGCACCTTGCGGCCGAGCAGATCCAGCGACTGGATCGTGTTCGTGCCTTCGTAGATCATGTTGATGCGGGCGTCGCGCACGAACTGCTCCATGCCCCACTCGCGGATGTAGCCGTGGCCGCCGAAGACCTGCATGCAATGCGAAGTCGCGATCCAGCCGTTGTCGGTGAGGAAGGCCTTGATGATGGGCGTGATCAGCGCCACCAGGTCGGCGGCGTCCTTGCGTTCGTCCTCGTCGTCGCTAGAGAGCTCGCGGTCGATCTGCAGTGCAGTCCAGATCGCCAGCGCCCGGCCGCCTTCGGCGTAGGCGCGCGCAGTGAGCAGCATCTTGCGCACGTCGGGGTGGACGATGATCGGATCGGCCGGCTTGTCCGGCGCCTTCGGGCCCGATAGGCTGCGCATCTGGATGCGGTCTTTCGCGTAGGCGACCGCGTTCTGGTACGCGACCTCGGTAAGCCCGAGCGACTGGTTGCCCACGCCCAGACGCGCCGCATTCATCATCACGAACATCGCCGCCAGGCCGCGGTGCGGTTCGCCGACCAGCGTGCCGACCGCGCCGTCGAGCATGATCTGGCAGGTCGCGTTGCCGTGGATGCCCATCTTGTGCTCGATCGCGCTGCAGAAGATCGGGTTGCGCTCGCCCAGCGTGCCGTCGGCTCCGACGGCGAACTTGGGCACGACGAAGAGCGAGATACCCTTGCTGCCAGCGGGCGCGTCTGGCAGCCGCGCGAGCACCAGGTGGACGATGTTCTCGGTCAGATCGTGCTCGCCGGCCGAGATGAAGATCTTCTGGCCGCTGAGCTTGTAGCGGCCGTCAGGCAGCGGCTCCGCCTTGGTGCGCAGCAGGCCGAGGTCGGTGCCGCAGTGCGGCTCGGTCAGGCACATCGTGCCGGTCCAGACGCCGCTTACCAGCTTGGGCAGGTAGGTACGGCGCTGCTCGTCGGTGCCGTGCGCCTTCAGGCATTCGTAGGCGCCGTGCGAGAGACCGGGGTACATCGTCCAGGCCTGGTTGGCCGAGTTCAGCATTTCGAAGAAGCACTGGTTGAGCACGATCGGCAGGCCCTGGCCACCGTATTCGGGATCGCAACTCAACGCCGGCCAGCCGCCTTCGACGTAGGTCGCGTAGGCCCGTTTGAAGCCCTTTGGCGCGCGCACTTCGTGCGTCGCTTGGTCGAGCGTGCAGCCTTCCTCGTCGCCGCTGATGTTGAGCGGGAANACCACCTCGGCGGCGAACTTGCCGCCTTCCTCAAGCACGGCGTTGATCGTCTCGACATCGACCTCGGCGTGCCGCGGCAGTGCTTTCAGTGTCTCGGTAACGGCGAGCAACTCGTGCAGCACGAACTGCATGTCGCGCAACGGCGGTTGGTACTGGGCCATGGGGAACTCCTCTCGAAAACGGGAATGGGGGGCGTCAGCGGCGTGCGCTGCGCGCGCCGCGTGCGGCGGGCACCGCAGCCGGCGGCGCCTGGTAAAGCTCGACAACGCGCTCGAAACCGGCGCGCGCGCGGTCCACGACACCGGGGTTGCGCAGGAAGCGCGCGTCGTGGTGCAGCGCGAGGATCAGGCCGTGGATCTCGAACAACATCTGCGCGGGGTCGGTGTCGGGCCGCAGATGACCTTCGTCGACCGCCTGCCGGATCGCGCGCTCGAGCGCCTGCTGCCAGGCGCGCACCATCGACGCCAGCGCGTCGCGCACCGGGCCGGGACGGTCATCGAACTCGACCGCGCCGCTGATGTAGATGCAGCCCGAGTCCAGTTCCTGCGAGACGCGGCGGATCCATCGCTCGAACAGCGTGCGCAGCCGCGGCAGGCCGCGCGGCTCGCGCATCGCCGGAAAGAACACTTCGTCCTCGAAGCGGCGGTGATACTCGCGCACGACCGAGATTTGGAGTTCCTCGCGCGAGCCGAAGTGGGCGAAGACACCCGACTTGCTCATGCGCGTGACTTCGGCGAGCGCGCCGATCGACAGGCCCTCGAGCCCCATGTGCGACGCCAGGCCTAGTGCGGCATCCAGGATCGTGGCACGCGTCTGCTGCCCTTTTTGCAGGGTTCGCGGCGCGGCGGGCGCAGGCGAGACGGCGACAGTCATGGAGGGCAGACCAGAGTGAATCGAACGACCGTTCTATTTTGCCGAGAACGGACGCTCACGCGATGCACGCGAACAGATATTTTTAGGGACGATGTCCTAAACGGCCTGCCCGCGCCCGCGGCGTTCAATCGCCGGCGTCGGCCGGATCGTCCTTCTGCTCGGCCTGCGCCTCACGCACGCTGCGGTCGAGGCGCTCGCGCAGCGCGGCCGNGTCGCGCACGAACGTGGCCGGTGCGACCCGCCGCCCCCACACCAGCCCGGGCGGCGGCAGCGTGGCCGAGTACAGCTCAGTGAAGACGCGGTCGGTGCGCTGCAGGTTCTGCGTCACGACGATAGCGGCGCCGACGACGTAGGCGCCGCTCGCGAACAGCGCAAGCGAGCGCACGCGGTTGGGCAGCACCAAGCGCGCATGGGCCCAGAGCATCGCGACACCGATCGCCGCCTCGACCGCGCCGCCGATGCGCGACAGAAAGGCCCATGAGGTCACCGCGGCCGCCCCGTCGAGCACGAAGCCGGCGACCTCGATGGCGAGCAGGTAGCGCACCGCTACAGCGACATGCGACCAGAAGTCGAAACGTTGCTGGAACAGCTTGGACGCCAGCGCCCAGGCCAGGCACCACGCAGCAACGCTGGCCGGTACGCCCAGCAGCGGCGCCAGCCACTCNGTGATCTTGGCGCCCGGATCGAGCCGGATCGCCTGCGCCGCGAGCTGCCAGGCCCAGAGCGCAAGCGCGAACAGGATCGTCGTCCCGTGGCCGGCCTCGACGTGCAGTGCACGCTCGGGCGCAAGCGCCTCGCCTGCCAGGCGCACGCGCAGCCGCGCGGTGCCCAGCGTCCAGCCACCAAGGTCGGCCCCGGTGAGCCGGGTGCGTTCGCCAGCGCCGAGCCGGCGCCGGCCGACCTGGACCCCGTTCAAGCTCGGCAAGGCCACGAGCCAGGGTTGACCGTCGTCGCCGGCCTCGATGCACGCGTGGTAGGGCGCGACATGGGGGTCGTCGAGCACGAGGTCGTTGTCGATCGCGCGCCCGATGCGCAGCGGCCATTGCGTGACCGGCAGCGCGCGGCGCACGCGCCCGTCTCGCTCGAGCAGTTCGACCAGGGCCAGCGGCGCGTTCACTGCACGACCCTCCGCGCGCTGCGATGCGGAATTCGCGCTTGGGTGCGGCCCGACGCGATCATGAAGCCTCCTTCGTGCCCGGGCCAAGGACGCCGAAGCCGGCCAGATAGTGCGCGGCCAGACGTTGCGCGTTGTCAAACGAGACGCCGAAGACGTCGAAGCGACCTTGCGCGCCGGTGTCGGCCCCGTCCAGCGTCGCGACGAGCAGGCTCATGTCGTACAGGCCGACGAGCTTCTTGTATGCACGCATGCACAGCACTGCGCGCAGCGGCAGGCCGGCACCGGCGACGGTACGCTCCTCGCATTGCGGCGGCGTCTGCTGGCGGCTGCCGGTGCCGAAGAACTCGTTGCGAAAGCTCTGCGCGTACCGCTCGAGGAAGCGCAGCGTGCCGATGCGCCGGCCGTCATAGGCCTCGTGGCGCACCGCGAGGTAGCCAGTGAGGAGCGCGCCATTGATGTAGATCCGACTGTCCATCGCGCAGTCCGAGCGCTCGAACTGCAGCCCGCGCGACTCGGGCGGCGTGCTGCGCCCCCAGCAGCGCATGAACTGCTCCTGCGGCACCGGGATGCGGTAATGCGCGTTGCCTGCCGGCCGCCAGGGCTGGGCCAGGAAGGCCTGGGTCAGCGCGTCCTGATGCACGAGCAGCTGCGCTACCAGGCGCGGGTACATCGGGTCGGTGACCGGCTTGGCATTGCGGCTGCGCTGCATCAGCGCCTGCGCGAACGACGCCGGTACGAGGAAGCTGACCTGCTCGCCGTCGCGCCGGGTCGCGACGTTGATGCCGATCACACGCCCCTGGTCGTCGAGCGCTGGGCCGCCGCTCATGCCAGCCGAGAGCGAGCCGCCGAAAAAGATCGTCGGCAGGAAGCTGCGCTCGACGAGGCCGTTGTACGCACCGTCGACAACCGCGAAGCCGACGTCGAGCGGGTTGCCCAGCGAGCGGATGCGCTCGCCACGCAGCAGCGGTTCGGCCGCGGGTCGGAACTCGAGCTTTCCACGCCCGGCGAGCAGCGAGGGATCGGCCGGCCGGAGCAGCGCGAGATCGTGTACGACGTCGACGTCGAGCAGTTGCAGCGCGCCTTGGCGGCCATCAGCTGTGGCGAAGACGAGCCGGTACTGCGCCGGCTGCAGCGCGTACTGGCTGACGACGTGGTAGTTAGTGACGAGCAGCCCGTCGTCGCTGACGAGAAAGCCCGAGCCAACCGAGGCCTGGCTGNCCTGCCCGCGCAGCAGCGTGCGCACCTGGAGCAGTTTCGCGCGCGCGCCGGCGAAGGCGCGCTGGGTGCCGTCGGCCAGCGGCGCGGCGGGCAAAGGCGGCAGCGGTGCCGGGGCCGCGGTCGCCGCCGCGAGAGCAGCCCAGAAAACGAGGATGGCCCCGATCAGGGCCGCCCGACAGCGCGTGATCGACAACATGAGCCATTGTCATCGAAGCATCGCGGCGGCGACGGCAGGTGTCGGCGTCGTCTTGGTATCCTTTGTGCAGGAGAACGTTCGATGGACGTGCTGCAACTCGACGTTTCCGGGCGCCCGCAGGCCTGGATCACGGCCAAGGAGGCCGCGCTGCTGTATGCCAGCGACAGCATCGCGTGGACGCTGGGCCATGCGTTCAAGGTACTGCGCGGAGGCATCCAGCGCACGACCGGGCTGCAGTCGCGCATTGAGGTGCACCCGATCGTCGCAGTGCGCGGCGCGGTGCCCACGCGCGCCTGGCGCCTGACGCCGGCGCTGAGCAACCCCAAGCTGTTCGTACGCGACCGCCATGTCTGCGCCTATTGCGGCGGGCATTTCCACTTCGACGAACTCACGCGCGAGCACATCCGGCCAGTCTCGCGCGGCGGCGCCGACACCTGGATGAATTGCATCACCGCGTGCCGCGGCTGCAACGGCCGCAAGGGCAGCCGGCTGCCCGAGGAGGCCCATATGAGCCTGCTCTACCTGCCCTACGTGCCCAGCCTGCACGAGGACATGATCCTGCGCGGGCGGCGCATACTGGCCGACCAGATGGACTTCTTGCTCGCTTCGGTGCCGCGCAGCAGCCGGCTACACGGCTGATCCGTGAAGCGCCGAAAGGCAACACAACTTTACGGGCCGGGACGCGCGCCGCGGAGCGATACCGGCGCCGATCTGCGAACATCGTCGGCATTCGAATCGGGCGCGTCCCGATCGCCGTCATGGACCGCCAAGGAGAACCTTCGATGAACCGCGTGATCGCCGCCGCTGCCCTGCTCGCCGTTTTGAGCGGCTGCAGCACCACGAGCCCGGACGTCATCAGCCCGCGCGATGCGCAGCGCATGAGCACCGTGCTCGACGCAACCGTGCTCTCGGTGCGGCCTGTCGTCGTCGAGGGATCGCAAAGTGGCATCGGCGCGACCGCCGGCGGCATCGTCGGCGGCGTCGCCGGCAGCAGCGTCGGCGGTAGCCGCGAATCGGTCGCGGTCGGCGTGATCGGCGCCGTCGTCGGCGGCGTGATCGGCAACGCGGCCGAGCGCATGGGAACGCGCGAGCAGGCCGAGGAGATCCTGGTCCAACTGCGCAACGGCGAGCGGCGCGCGATCGTCCAGGCCAAGAGCAGCGAGACATTCAATCCGGGCGACCCGGTGATCATCGTCACGACCGGCGGCAAGGTCCGCGTGACGAAGGCGCCAGTGGTGATGCCGGCCGCGCCGACGGCACCGAAGTCGTGATGCCGCGCCGCCGGCGCGTTGCCGATCAGGCGCGCGCCGGCACGCGCACCCAGCCCAGCAGCAACGCGGCCGCGGCCATCGCCAGAGCGCCCGAGACGCTGAACGCGAACGCCGCCGAGACCGACTGGTAGAGCCAGCCGAACAGCAGCGAGGCCGGCAGCAGCATGATGCCGGCGACGAGGTTGAACCATCCGAAGGCCGCGCCGCTGCCTTCGGCCGGCGCGAGGTCGGCGACCATCGCCTTCTCGACGCCCTCTGTGGCGCCGAGGAACACGCCGTAGAGCGCGTACAGCGCGAGCATCGCTGCGCCGTCGGTCTGCAGCCGCGCCAGCGCGAGGTAGACGCCGGCGTAGGCGAGGTAGCCACCGACCAGGAAGCGCTTGCGCCCGTATCGGTCGGACAGCCCGGACAGCGGCGTAGACAGCAGCATCGCCACCGCCGAGACGCCGGCCCACAGCAGCGGCACCTGCGCCTCGGTCAGACCGAGCTCGCGCGCACGCAGCAGCAGGAACATGTTCGACGAGTTGCCAAGCGTGAACAGCGCGACCACCGCCAGGTAGCGGCGCAGCACCGAAGGCAGCTCGCCGAGGCGCCAGGCCGTGCGGCGCGCCAGCCGCGGCAGCGGCTGCGCCGGCTCGCGAATCGCCTGCGACAGCGCCAAGCACAGCAGGCCGGGCACGAAGGACCACAGGAACACGTCGCGCAGCGCCAGCCCGGTGCCAAGCAGCGCGGCGGCCAGGACGGGTCCGATCACCGCACCGGCGTTGTCCATCGCGCGGTGGACGCCGAAGGCCAGCCCGCGCCGCTCGGGCCCGGCACTCGCGGCGAGCAAGGCGTCGCGCGGTGCGGTGCGCAGACCCTTGCCGACGCGGTCGGAGAAGCGGATCACGAACAGCCAGGGCCAGCTGCCGACGAACGCGATCAGCGGGCGCCCGAGGCCGGCTAGCGCGTAGCCAAACACGATCCAGGGCTTGCCGCGCCGGGTGCGGTCGACGACAACTCCGGAGAACAGCTTGAGCAGGCTGGCCGTGGCCTCGGCAACGCCTTCGATAAAGCCGAGCACACGCGGGCCGGACATCAGCACCGACGCGAGGTACAGCGGGATCAGCGGATACAGCATCTCCGAGGCCGAATCGTTGACCAGGCTGATCAGCCCGATCAGCCAGACCGTGCGCGGCAGCCCGCGCAGCGCACGCCACATCAGGCGCCGCCGGTGCTGCCAAACTCGATCGGCGTCTTGACGTAGAAGACGTCGACGCCCTCCTCCTTGAGGCGCGCGAACATCCGAACCATGGCAGCCGGTTCGACCGCCATCATCACCTGCACCGGCTGCTCGGCGAGCTCGAAGAAATGCGCCGAGTGCAGCCGGCCTCCGTGGCCGAAGCCCTCGGCGGCGGTGGACAGCGTCGCGCCGGCGATGCCCTGGCGCCGCGCTTCCTCGAGCAGCCATTCGCCCAGCGGCTGGTGGCCGTGGCGGCGGTCCTGTTGGGTGAAGAACGTGAGCTGGAAACCCTGCATGGTGCAAGCTCCTCGGAATCAGAAACGCTGCAGCGCGGCGACGCTGGCCATGCCGGTCAGCGTGAGGGCGAGCGACCCCAGCACATGGGCCGCGATCTCAGCGCCGGCCCAGGCAAGGCGGCCTTGCTGCAGCAGCGCCGAGACCTCGGCCGAGAAAGTCGAAAAGGTGGTCAGTCCGCCGAGCATCCCGGTGATAACGAACAGCCGCCACTCCGGCGCCCAGCCCGGGTGGCGCGCGAACAACGCCACCGCGACGCCGATCACGTAGGCACCGACCAAGTTGGCCACCAGCGTCCCGGGCGGCAGGGTCGGGAACAGCGCGTTCAGCCAGACGCTGAGTTGCCAGCGCAGCAATGCGCCGACCGCTGCGCCCAGGCTGATGGCGAAAATGGAGGTGAACATGAATCCGTCCGTTGCGGTGCGATCGTCAAACCAGACCCGCACGCGACACCCGCGCCCCGGTCCGGCCTTGCGCAGGCATCATCAGCCGCTTGCGCGGCGGTTCATGGAGGAATGCCATCTCCAGAACTGTGACTATAGCGTCGGCGCGACGACGCATTGGGTCGTTCGGCGACAGCGACGGTCCGTCCGGCCGCGCAGGTCGCACCCCTGGATCGGGCGTCGATGGCCCCTCGAAACCACACTACCCACATGGGCTACGCAGCATCACCCATCGCGGTAATAGACGCCAAGGTGGCGCAACCGCGCTAATAGCCACCATGGGCGGTCGTGATCCGAGTGCGGGTCGTGCCCGGCGCGACGCCAGCCGATCACAATAATGGCCATGCCGCCACGGGCGGTTCAACGGCAATCTGGAGACATGCAATGAAGTTCGACAAGGAATTCGATGCCTCGGGTCTGTCCTGCCCGCTGCCGATCGTGAAGACCAAGAAGTCGCTCGCCGACATGGCCCCGGGCCAGGTGCTGCGCGTCGTCGCCACCGACCCCGGCTCGGTCTGCGACATGCAGGCCTTCGCCGAGCAGACCGGCAACACGTTGCTCGAGCAGGGCACGGAAAACAGCAAGTACGTCTTCTTCCTGAAGAAGGCCTGACGGCGCCGCGCGCCTCGACACGAGCACGGAGTCCTCATGGCTGCGAAGAAGATGGCGATCATCGCCACCAAGGGTGCGCTCGACATGGCGTACCCACCCCTCATCCTGGCCTCGACCGCGGCCGCCCTGGGCTGGGAGGTGCAGATCTTCTTCACCTTCTACGGCCTGCAGTTGCTGCGCAAGGACCTGAGCGGGATCGCGATCAGCCCGATCGGCAACCCGGCGATGCCGATGCCGGTACCGATGCCGGTGGTGGTCTCGATGCTGCCCGGCATGGAGGCGATGGCGACCTCGATGATGAAGGCGAAGATGAAGAAGAAGGGCGTCGCGTCGCTCACCGAGTTGCGTGATCTCTGTCAAGAGGCCGAGGTCAAGTTCATCGCTTGCCAAATGACGGTGGACCTGTTCGAGTTCGACAAGGCCGACTTCATCGACGGCATCGAATACGGCGGCGCCGCGACCTTCATGAAGTTCGCCGGCGAGACCGACGTCTGCCTGTTCATCTGAGCGCCGCGACCGGCGTCGCCGAGATGCGGGCCGCGTACCGCCGGGCCTTTCGGTCCGGCGCGATCTCCGACAGACTGCCTTCGACGAGGTGACCGCTTGAGACAAGTTCTCCTGGCGCTGCTTGCGCTGCTGATCGCGCCGGCCGCTCTCGCTGTCCAACCCTACGTCACCGGCACACCGCTGCCCGCGGCCGCGCTGCCGGCGTTGGTGAGCCGGGTCGAGCAGTCGCTTCGCGCCGACGGCTTCACCGTCGTCGGCAGTCACCGGCCGCGCGGGCTTGATGCCTATGCCAGCGTCGTCGTCACCGACCCGGCGATGCTCGACACGGTGCGCGCCGCCGGCGGTGTCGCGATCGTCGCGGCAGTGCTGCGCGTGGGCATCAAGAGTGACGGCACGGTCTCGTACATGAACCCGGACTACTGGTACCGCGCCACGCTGCGCGGCGCGTTCGACGCCGCGCAGCCAGCGATCCGCTCGGTGCAGGCGCGGCTGGCGCATGCGCTGGGCGCGGGTGCGCCGTTCGGCGGTGACGTGCCGGCGGCCGATCTGCCGAGCTACCACTACATGTTCGGCATGGAGCGCATCGAGTCGTCGCGAAACGAGCTGAACACGTTCGCCAGCTTCGACGACGCGGTGCGCACGGTGCATGACAACCTCGCCAAGGGGGTCGCGCAGACGGCACCGGTGTACGAGGTTACGCTGCCGGGCGCCAAGCTCGCCGTCTTCGGCGTCGCGATGAACGATCCCGAGCACGGCGAGGCCTGGTGGGTGGGCACGATCGGACCCGACAACGTCGCCGCGCTGCCCTACGAGATCTACATCGTCGGCAACAAGGCCTATGCCTTGTACGCTCGTTACCGCATCGCGCTATCGTGGCCGGCGCTGGGCCTGGGTCAGTTCATGCGCATCGCGCGCGCACCCGACCTCATCCAGCACACGCTGGGCCGGGTCGCCGGCGCCCCTTGAATCCGTGGCGGGTCGCCCCGACCCGCACTGCCCGAGGAACCTGACGATGCTGTCTGCCGCCAATCCCGCTGCCCTGGTCGTCTGGGGAGGCTTCGCGCTCGCGTTTGCCTTCGGCGCTGTCGCCAACAAGACCAACTTCTGCACGATGGGAGCGGTCTCCGACGTCGTCAATATGGGCCACTGGAGCCGCATGCGGATGTGGCTGCTGGCGATCGCGGTAGCCCTGCTCGGGGCCAGCGCGCTCCAGGCAAGCGGTCAGGTCGACCTGATGAAGTCGGTCTACCAGCAGCCCACGGTGCGCTGGCTGTCGCTGGTGGTAGGCGGGCTGCTGTTCGGCATCGGCATGAGCCTGGCGGGCGGCTGCGCGAACAAGAACCTGATCCGCGTCGGAGGCGGCAGCCTGCGCTCGCTCGTCGTGCTGACCTTTCTCGCGATCTCGGCCTACATGACGCTGAAGGGGCTGTTCGGCCAGTGGCGTGCGAGCTTCCTGGACCCGGTGGCGCTGAACCTCGGCTCGCTCGGCCTGAAGGACGAAAGCCTGGCCTCGCTTGTCTCGCACGCAACCGGGCTGCCGGCTCGCAGCGCGCTCGCCGCGACGGCGGGCGCGATCGCGCTCGCGCTACTCGCCTTCGTCTTCAAGGACAAGCGCTTCCGCGCCAACGGCTGGCAGGTCGGCGGCTCGATCCTGCTCGGTCTGATCGTCGTGCTCGGCTGGTACTTGTCGGGCCACCTCGGCTATGGCGAGAACCCGGACACGCTCGAGACTGGGTACTTCGCGACCAACTCGCACACGATCGAATCGCTGAGCTTCGTCGGCCCGACTGCCTACTCGCTCGAGATGCTGCTGCTGTGGACCGACCAGTCCATGCATCCGAGCTTCGGCATCGCCACCGTGATCGGCGTCGTGCTCGGATCGGCCGCCTACGCGCTGGCCGCGCGCAAGTTCCGATGGGAAGGCTTCGCATCGCTCGCCGACCTGCGCAGCCAGCTCTTCGGGGCGGTGCTGATGGGCTTTGGAGGCGTCACCGCGCTGGGTTGCACCATCGGACAGGGCCTGAGCGGTGTCTCGACGCTGGCGCTCGGCTCCTTCCTCGCCCTGGGCAGCATCATCGGCGGCGCGGTGGCGACAATGAAGTACATCAACTGGCGCGAGGAACGCGTGGGCTGATCCCGCCGGGTCCGTCGCGCCCGGCGTCGGAGCGCCGACGCCGACGCTGGACGCGAGGCCGGCCCGCGAGCCGCCTTGATTCTGCGCAACGCGCCGTTTCCTGCGCCCGGCACCATCGAACTCGTCCGAGTTCATGGGAGTCCGACATGGCCAGAGTGGTCGATTTGCTCAACACCGGCCTCGTCCGGCCCAGACCCCCCGGGCTGCGCCCGCCCGGCCTGCGGCCACCGACCGATTTCGGCGAGGCCACGGTGATCGACTTCGACGACGTCGCCGACGGCGCAGTCGTCGACGCTCATTACGTGTCCAAGGGAGTGACGTTCGCGTCGGTCACTAACAACCCGCCCCGGCGATGGAGCGCGTATGCGCGCGCGGTCTGGGGCGTCGCGAGCGCGCCGAACTGCGTCTCGGTCGTCGCGCCACCGGCCCTCGGCTTCTTCGATGCGCGCCAGGGCGGCGTCGAGGCCAGCTTCACGCGGCCGCAGCGCTGGGTTTCGATCGATGCCAAGATCGTGCTGCCGCCCGAGTTCATGTCGACGCCGACCGCAAGGCCCTTCCTTGAGGCCTACAACGCCGACGGCAAGGTGCTCGGCCGCGCCTACTACCCGCTGGCCTACGGCGAGCCCGGCTACGGCTCGTGGCAGACACTGATGCATTCGTCGACCTCGGCGGACATCGTCAAGGTGATCTTCTCCAGCGCCTACAGCGGCCCGACGCCGGTCTACGGACTGTTCGACCAGCTCGCCTTCTGCACGAAGATCAGCCTGATGCCGCACCCGCTCGGCGCCTGAGCGCGGAACCGGGTCAACATCGGGCCGCAGCCGCCGACAGGAGCGCGGCGAGCGGCTCGTGCGCCCGCTCGCCGTCGCGCAGGTAGAGCGCGACGGCCTGCAGGCCGAGTTCGGCCCAGTGCTGGCGCCCGGCCTGCACGGCGGCGTCGAGCGCGCGTCCCCCGTCGCCCGCGCGCCAGGCCGCATAGCCGGCCTGCAGACGCGGAAACATCGCCAGCCGCAGGCCGTCGAGGTTGGCGAACCAGAAGTGGGTCGCCGCGAGCGCGCCGCGCTCGCGCAGCGCGGGCAGCGTCACCAGGCAGTCGGCCAAGTGGTCGCGCAGCGCGCGCAGGGGCGGCTCAATGCGGCGGTCGGCGCCGGTGGCCAGGCGCAGACCAGCCCAGTCGGGGCCGAGCAGCTCGCCGGCGCGGTGCTCGCCGAGTTCGTGCAGCCAGAGCGTCTCCATCTGCTCGTCGGCCAGCCTAGCCAGCGCCGGTGCGGGGTCGCCACCTTCATGGCCGCAAGCGGCAAGCGCGGCACCGAAGGCAAAGTCACCGCGGCGCGGACTCCACACCTCGTGCAGCTCCCAGAGCCAACGCATCAGCGCCTCGCGGCGCAACAGCACCGCATCGCGCGCGAGCACGCCCGGTGGCGCCGCCAGACCGCGCGCCAACTCTCGCGCCGCGACCAGCACCTGCAGTCCCTCGCGCCGCTCGGCACGCTCGAGCTCGCCGAGGAAGAACAGCGGCCGGCCCGACGCCATCCGGCCGGCGCCGTAGACCAGCCCATGCGGCAACAGGCGCTCGTTGACCGCGGCCGCGTCAAAGGGATCGAACGCCTCGTCGCCGAGCGGCAGCGCGGCGTAGGGCTCGCCCTCGAGCTCGTTCCAGAGCGCCTCGCGCCGTTCCAGCCATTCGCCAACCTCGCGCTGGCGCAGCGGCTGTCCGAGCGGCAGCCCCTGCTCCCAGCGATAGAGTTCGCGCATCTGCAACAGGTAGATGCACAGCGTCAGCTCGGTCGCATGGCGCGCGTCGCCGACGTGGCAGTTTCGCTGCACGGTGCGCACGAGGGCGTCGCGATCGATCGCCCCGGTCGTGACGCCGGCGATGTGAGTCATCGCGGCGGCGCGCGCCGCGCGCGCGGCTGCCAGGCAACGATCGCGGCGACGATCTCGGCCCAAGGCGCGTCGAGCAGACTGCCCCAGCGCTCGTGCGCCTGCATCATCATCTGGTGCACCTCTGGCTGGGCGCTGCCTAGCGCATGCTGCATGCCGGCGAGCCCGCCGCATTGCAGGCGCAGCGCCTTCGCGTGCTCGATCGGCGCGCCGCTGCGCGGCAGGCGCAGCGCGAACGTCGAGCGTTCGCGCATCAGCGCCGCCATCGTCGCGCAATTGATGCGCGCGACTGGGCCGGTGCAGACCAGCCGTTCGCGCTCGCCAACCGTTTGCCGCTGCACGAGCGCGCAGCGCGCCTTCTGCGCGAGCAGCGCCTTCGTAAACACGCAGCCGTCCGGGCCAGCGGCGCAGCACGCCGAATCAGCGGCCGGGTCGGTGGCGGCGTTCACGCTATTCCTCGCCGGTCGGACCCGGCTCGCGGATCTGGCACAGCAGGTCTTCGGCCTGCGTCGGGTTCTCGGCGAATATCACCTTGATGCGCCCTTCGGCGGGCGCGGTGCCGGCAACGCGCAGCGACTTCGCATGCACCGACGCGTCCTTGAACGCGGCGAAGGTGGCCAGTTGATCGAGCTGTGCGAACGGTCGCACGCGGTAGACGTAATACGGCATCGCGGTCCTTCGTGCAGCGGGCTCAGACGTAGCGGCGACCGGCGCGACGGCGCCCCGGAACCGCCTTCTGGACGATCACGCCGCGCACCTGCTCGAGGCTGACCAGCGGGGCATCTGGGTAGGCCGGGTTGAGCGCGTGCAGGTGCCAGCGTTCACCGTCGCCGCGCAGCTGGCGGAAGATCCATTCATCGGCATGCCAGGCGAGCACGTAGGAACCGTCGGTGGCCAGGCCCTCAGGCTCGATGACGACGATCTCGCCCTCGCGGAACTCGGGCTCCATGCTGTCGCCCAGCACCTGCAATGCGAACGGCTCGCCGCCTGCGCAGCTGTCGAGCACAGCGTCGTCGGGCGGTGCATCCGGCGCCGGCGCGCAGCCGCAGGCGCCACCCTTGGAACAGGCCGCATCGGTCATCAGCTCACCTCCATGTGGATCTGGTCGGCCGCGACACCGGCGGCGCGAAGGTCGGCGCGCAGCGCGGTCACGAAAGACTCGGGGCCGGCGAGGTAGTAATCGCAGGCGATGTCGATCAGGTCCTCGCGCATCGACTGCGCGATCTGGTGCGCACCGGCGCCGGCATCGCTGTGGTAGGCGAGATGGTGCTCGAAGCTGTCGAGCGCGGCCGACCAGGCGCGGCACTGGTTGGCCAGGAAATGGCCGTCCGGACGCGTTGCCAGCCAGTAGAGCGAGATCGACGGCGCCTGGTCGCGCGCGAGCGCGTGTTCGATCAGGCTCTTCACTGGTGCGAAGCCGAGGTCGCAGGCGGCGAAGACGAGCGGGCGGTCGCTCTCGGCAAGCACGAAGTCGCCGCTCGGGCCCCACAGGTCGACCGCAAGGCCGGGTTTGAGCCGTCCTTCGAACACCTGGCACGCGAACGGGTCGTCGGCGTCGCGCGCGACGAAGAACTGCAGATTGCGGTCGTCGCAGGGGCAGCTCGCCACTGGCAGCGTGCGGTGCAGGTCGTCGCCCTCGCCGCTGCCCGCTCCGGTGGCGGCCAGTCCAAGCGTGACCGACTGGCCGGCGAGGAAGCGCAGCCGGTGGCTGCGCGGCGTCTGCAGGTGCACGAGCCGGGTGTCCGCGCCCAGTTCGCGCACCTGGCGCAAGGTGGTCACGATCTGCTGCTGCGGAATGTCCTGCGGGCCGTGCGCCTCGAGCGTCTCCAGCGTCAGCTCGCCGCTTGCAGCGGTGTGCGCGCACAGCAGCGTATAGCCCTGCGCCTTCTCGGACTCGGATAGGGGGTAGTCGAAATGCTGCACTCGCAGCACCTCGCCGCCGACGACGCGTACCTTGCACATGCCGCAGCTGCCGTTGCCGCAGCCGTAGTTGAGCTTGAGGCCGGCCTTCAGCCCGGCCTGCAGCAGCGTGTCGTGGCCCTCGACGCTGAACTGGTGGCCGCTCGGCCGCACCGTGACCTGCGCACACATGACTTTGAGCATGTCGTCCATCACATCCAGCACGTTCACGGGGTCGGTGGCGAGCACGCGCGCGAGCCCCGTGCTGGCCTGCGTGGCCAGCCGCTGCAGCGCGGTGTCCTCGGGCGCCGCGTCGGCCTGGGCGCGGATCGCGTCGCGCAGCTCCATCACCAGCGCGTGATACTGGTGCAGGTGGCGGCGCAGGTCGGCCAGTTCCTGACTCTGGCTGAACATGCGCTGCGCGAGCACCTCCTGGCTCGGCAGTACGCGCTCGCGGATGCGGCGTCCGAAGGCCTGGTCCTTGATCTGCGTGACGCGCTCGAGGAGGCCCGAGTCCTCGAGCTGCAACTGCGGGTACAGACGCAGCAGCGTCTCGGTCGCGATCAGGCCGTCGCTGAGCAGCAACTCGCCGCCCCGCACGCGCTGCTGGAGCACGCTGCGCGGCACGCCCACCAGATGGGCGGCACGCCAGACGGTGACCCATTGCGACATCGGCGGCTCGCCCTTCAGCCGAGCACGGCCGGGTCGGAGACCCGGTCGAGGTAGCGCGCCCGGTAGAGCAGGCGCGGCTGGCCGGGGTCGTCGACGAAGGTCTCGCGGTCGTGCAGCGGGTTGTTGCTGACCAGTCCCATGCCGGCCTCCAGGCGCAGGCCGAGCACGAAGGGCGAGACCGGCGACGCGTCGCCGTCCAGCAGCGCCTCGATCGCCGCGACCGCAGCGGCGGTCGCGGCGTCGGCCTTCCACTCGATGCTGCGTTTGCGGGCGGTGTAGCGCATGTGCAGATGGCCGCCAGCGTCGACGCTGAACACTGGTCCCGACTGGGCCGCCCTCGCGACGCCTTCTTCGTCGATGCGCGCCGGGATCGTCATCGCGTCGTCGGCCATCAGCGCGCGCACATGCTCCGGGTCGGCCTCGCGCAGCGCGAGGTAGACCAGCTCGGGGTCGAGAAGCCGGTTCGCGCCGCCGCGCGCGGCCGGGCGCACGCAGTGCAGGATCATGCCGCGGATCGAGCGCCCGGGCGGCTGGTAGTAGCCGTCGGTATGCCACTTGATTGCACGGTCGGTGTAGGGGATAAAGCCCGCCGCCGGACCCCGCCCGGCGCGCACCTCGATCGGCGAGATGCCGTCCTCGTCAGCGAGCCAGTTGGCGTCCAGCCGTACCAGCCCGAGCTGGCGCCCTAGTTCACGTGGCAGCGCCTTGTCCGCGTCGCCCCTGGCGCTGCGGTACAGCGCCAGGTTGTGGCGCGCGCAGCGGTCGGCTAGCGCGCCGCGCTCAGCCGGGCTGAGCGCGGCAGGGTCGCGGACCTCGACCAGCAGCGCGGCCGCGTCGCGCGGTGCGGCGGCCAACTTGGCGTCTCGCCACCGTTGGTAGGCGCGCAGGTCGCCGAGGTCGAAACAGCATCCGGGCGGCGGCGCGGGGCGCCGTGCGGGGGGGTTGGAAACCGCAGCGAAGGCAGAGACGCCGGCCATGTTCATTCCCCGGTCACCGTCGCGCGACGCCGGCCCGGCGCCTCGGTCGAGAAAATGTCGCGCATCGCGCCCTGCAACATCGCCACCGCCTCGGGCGCCTCGATCGCCATCACCTGGTCGATGACCCAGTTGCGATCCTTCGGCGGCACCACCGCCTCGAGCCGGCTGCCGAGGTAGCGCGTGAACGCGAAGTCGGGGCCTTCGGACTCGGTCCAGTCGAAGTCGGCGTAATGGCCGCAGAGCTCATTGAACTGGTCGATGAAGAGGTCGCGGTAATCACCGCCGCCGGACGGCCCGGCTGGGCCGAGCAGGTCGGCCTCGTTCTCGCGCAGGATCTCTGCCACGCGCAGCACGAGCGCAGTCGTGAACGGCGCGCGCGCCTCGGTACCGAGCTTCGCGTAGGCGATGCGGTCGATGCCGGCGAGCAGGAACACCAGCACCTCACGCACGAAGCCGAAATAGGCCGCGCCGGCGTCGATGTCGAAGCCGGCGTCGCGCATGCGCTTGAGCATGTTCAGCGCGACGCGCCACGAGATGAATGCCATCGCGCTCGCGGTCTGCTCCGGGGTCTTTGGCCGGTCGGCCTTGAACCAGTGGGCCTTGATGCGCAGCTTGGTGGCCATGGGGTGCGATGCGTGGCGCGGCCGGGCTCAGTAGCCGCCCTTGCCCAGCGGCTGTGGCAGGCCGGCGACCTTGGCACCCTGCTTGGCCGGGCCGATCGGGAACAGGTCGTACAGTGCCTTGCTGTCGCAGCCGGGCAGGACGTCGGCAGCGATGGCCTTGAGCATGTTGCGGAAGTTCGGCGTGTGGCCGTGCTCGCGGTACTCGTCGCGCATGTAGGCGACGACCTTCCAGTGCGCATCGGTCAGCGTGATGCCCTCGGCCGCCGCGATCACGCGCACGACGTCGTCGCCGTAATCGGGCTCGAGCAGGTAACCCTGGTCGTCGGCCTCGAGTTCATTGCCATTGACGGTGTAGGCCATCGCTGTGTACCTCCTTGAGTCGTCCTACAGATTCGGGGTTCAGTCGCCGACCGCAGCGGCCGACTTGTGGGGAACGAAGACGCCGCAGCCCATAAGACGGTGCTCACCCAGGCCTTGCTCGAGCATGCGCAGCGAATCGCGCGCGCGCAGGCCGTGCAGCATCAGGCTGTAGCCGTGCAGACGTCGCACCGGCCCCTGCAGCTGCTGCTCACGACCGCAGACCGGATGACAGGGGACGCCGAGCCGGGCGAGCTGCGCGTCAACAGCACCGAGAAAGCCGACCTCGTCGGCACTGCCGGCGTCGACGAAATGGGCGTACAGCGTACTGTGCGGCAGCAGGTCGCGCAGTTGCACGTCACCAAGCGTCAGCTCGCTGTCGCCGACGCGCAGCCTGCACCCGGCCAGTGCCTGGAGCCCGGCCGCGCTCCCGCGCGGGATGCGAACGACGAGCCGCGAGCGTGCGGACAGCAGCGCGGGATCGGCGTCGCCGCTGACCAACTTGACCGGCAGCACCGCGACGCGCGGATCGTCCCCGAGGCCAGGCAAGGCCTGGGCCAGCGCGCGTGCCAGCAGCAGCCGGTGGTCGCGCGGCAGTGTTCGCCCGTGAAGCGCGAACGACAAATCCACCATCGCGGCGGCCGGCAGTTCCACGTCAGCGGGTTCCGGGCTGTTCGGCGGCCCAGCGCAACAGCGCGCGACCCCAGGCCTCGGCGGTCTGAGCGTCGATCTCGAAGACCGTGAAGCGGCTCTTCTCGCGAATACGCGTGCGCAGCAGGCTCATGCCGCCCGACTCATGGTCGATCTGCTGCAATTCGATCTCCTGCCCGCCGATCGGCACGCGCAGCTTTTCCAGCGGTGTCACGCGGGTCATGGCTTGTCTCCAATGCTCAGTATTGAGCGCGGCCCGGCGCCGAAGCGTCTATCACCGCGACGGGTAAGCCCGGTCTACGCCATTTGGGTAATGTCTGGCCCCCCGAACCGGTCTATCTTCGATACCCAACGAGAGTGATGGCGCGTCAGCGCAGCCCACCCCTACGATCCGGCCCATTCAAGGAGACACGCCATGGCCAAGAAGATGCACGACACGCCCATGCTCGATCAGCTCGAGAGCGGGCCATGGCCGAGCTTCGTCACCGGCCTGAAGCGCCTGGCCAAGGACAAGGACTACATGGTCGACCTGATGGGTCAGCTGGAGACGTCCTACCGCACGAAGAAGGGCTACTGGAAGGGCGGCACGGTCGGCGTGTTCGGCTATGGCGGCGGCGTGATCCCGCGCTTCACCGAGCTGAAGGACGCGAAAGGCGAGCCNGTCTTCCCCGATGCCGCAGANTTCCACACGCTGCGCGTGCAGCCGCCAGCGGGCATGCACTACAACACCGACGTGCTGCGCAAGATGGCCGACATCTGGGAGCGCCACGGCTCGGGCCTGATCGCCTTCCACGGCCAGTCGGGCGACATCATGTTCCAGGGTGCGAAGACCGACAAGGTCCAGGACGCCTTCGACGAGTTGAACGAGCTCGGCTTCGACCTCGGCGGTGCCGGCCCAGCGGTGCGAACGTCGATGAGCTGTGTCGGCGCGTCGCGCTGCGAGCAGAGCTGCTACGACGAGGCGCGCGCGCACCGCCAGGTGCTGAACACCTTCCTTGACGACATCCACCGCCCGGCGCTGCCCTACAAGTTCAAGTTCAAGTTCTCGGGCTGCCCAAACGACTGCATGAACTCGATCCAGCGCTCGGACATGGCCGTCATCGGCACCTGGCGCGACAACATGCGCACCGACGAGGCGCTGGCACGCAAGTGGTTCGCGAAGCACGGCATGAACGAGCTCGTCAATGACGTGATCTCGCGCTGCCCGACCAAGACCATCATGCTCAAGGAGATCAAGGACGTCGCGGACGGCCCGACGATCTCCAGTGTCAAGATCAGCGACTCGCACGCGCTCGAGATCGACAACAGCAACTGCGTGCGCTGCATGCACTGCATCAACGTGATGACCGGTGCGCTCGCCAAGGGTACCGACACCGGCGCGACGATCCTGATTGGCGGCAAGCGCACGCTCAAGATCGGCGACCTGATGGGTACCGTCGTCGTGCCGTTCCAGCCGCTGAAGACCGAAGAGGATTACGAGGCGCTGGTCGAACTCGGCCAGAAGGTGATCGACTTCTTCGCTGAGAACGCGCTCGAGCACGAGCGTACCGGCGAGATGATCGAGCGCATCGGTCTGGTCAACTTCCTCGAGGGCATCGGGGTCGACATCGACCCGAACATGGTCTCGACGCCGCGCACCAACCCCTACGTGCGCACCGACGGCTGGGACGACGAGGTCGCGCGCATCAACGCAAAGAAGGCCGCCGCCTAAGAGCGCCGGCCGGGTTCGGCGGCCTGGCTGGGCCGCCGACACACCACCATTCCCCCGGGAGACAAGCCATGGCCCAGATGCGTACCCCCATCGAGAGTGGGGTGCCGGACAACCGGCAATACATGCACCCCGCGTTGCTGAAGAACTACGGCAACTGGCATTACCACGACCGGCCGCGGCCGGGCGTGCTGCACCATGTGTCGCACAGCGGCGACGAGGTCTGGACGGTGCGTGCCGGCACGCAACGCCAGATGGATGTCTACACGATCCGCAAGCTCTGCGACATCGCCGACACCTATGCCGAAGGGCACGTGCGGTTCACGATTCGCAGCAACATCGAGTTCATGGTCAGCGATCCGACCAAGGTCGACCCGCTGATCAACGCGCTCACCGAGTCGGGTTTCCCCGTCGGCGGCACCGGCAACTCGGTGTCGATGATCGCGCACACCCAGGGCTGGCTTCACTGCGACATCCCGGGCACCGATGCGTCGGGCGCGGTGAAGGCGTTGATGGACGACCTCCATTCCGAGTTCATCAAGGAGGACATGCCGAACCGCGTCCACCTGTCGACGAGCTGCTGCGAGATCAACTGCGGCGGCCAGGCCGATATCGCGATCATCGTCCAGCACACCAAGCCGCCGACGATCAACCATGAGCTCGTGGCCAACGTCTGCGAACGCCCGGCCGTCGTGGCGCGCTGCCCGGTCGCGGCGATCCGCCCGGCGATGGTCAATGGCAAGCCCTCGCTCGAG
>JGI20214J51650_10000371_pt1 | contig 28093 bp, 19 predicted proteins | sample WetSurMetagenome_FD_51650 | JGI IMG/M metagenome (IMG submission 51650) | reverse complement strand
AGTTCTCCAGGGGCTCGGAAAGCGTGCCGTCGTCCTCCTCCATGCGGTCCGTCACAGCGTCGAGAAGGCCGAAAGTGAAGCCGCCCGGAGTCCTCCCCGTGAGCTTCGCCCCACCTATGATCGGGATGGGTTCACCCAGGGGCGTCACTGCTCCTATCCGCCTGGAGTAGAAGAGATCGAGGGGCATGTCGAAGATGTCCCCTCCCTCCAGGAAGAAAGGCCTCTTCTCGCTTCTGAAGAGCTCGAAATGGGTCAGGTTCATCTGGTCTTCGTCGGCCTCCACCTGCCCGAAGTCGGGGTTGACCGTGAGGTCGGCCACGACGCTGCTGGAGATGCCGGCCTTGATGTCCACTCCGGCGTCGAAAGTGCCGTCCCAGACTCCACTCGCGGGCTGAAGACCCCTCCCGGCGGCGTAGGGGCGGACCTCTATGCCCACAGAAGAGCTGAGGCCTGTCAGGCCGGTGAGTTCCGCGAAGTTGTCCAGGTCGGCCTGGTTGGAGCTTGCGGAGAGGACGAGCCAGCCGTTCTCGCCGGTCCGGCACAGGATCCGCTGGATGTTGAAGCCCCAGGTCTGCTCCTGCTCCTCAGGGAAGCGAAGGCAGCTCAACGGTATCGCCACCTCGACGCTCCACCCGTCGGGGCGTCTCGCGGTCGCGGCCGACCAGACGGCGTCCCAGCTGTAGTCCCAGTCGCCTTCCGGCGAAAGCCTCGAGTCCATCTGCGACCCCGCCAGGTTGACCTCGAAACTGAACGCCTGCCTCCCGTTGTCCCAGGTGTCGAGGAGGAGGGCGATCCATTCGCCGGGGTAATAGTTGTCGCGCGGGGAGAGCGCGTCGTTCATCTCATCCGGACGGCTGTCGAAGAGGACGAAGCCGGCATAGAGGTTCTCTTCGTCGTAGAGGAACATGACGCTGGTGGGATCGGACATGGCCAAGCCCGGGTTCGGCCCGTACTGGGTCAGCACCGTGTCGAGCCGCCCCGACTGCTCCCAGGCCTGCTCCTCGAGGTTCCCGTCGATATGGGGCGGCAGGACAGCCCTGACCGCGGAGATCGATGGGACAGCATCCAGCGCGAGAGCAGCGACAATGACGAGAAAGCCCATTCCAACCTCCCGGGTTCGTTCAAGAGAATATGTTCAATCAAAAATTTCTGAAAAGGGCCGTGTCGGTTCTCCTGTGGCGAGACGCCCTTCCCCGGTCGGATGTTACTGCGGGTTTCTTCTGATCAGGTGTCCTGGCTCGCCTGACCGCGGGCGAGGCCGCGGACGACGAGGGCCGCCTTGCGGACGGCATCGCCGGGATGGGTCACCAGGTCCTGCGCCCAGTTCTGGATGTTGTGGAAGCTCGTCATCTTGCGCCAGCTCCTGTAGCGCTCGATCCTGTGCTTCCAGCCCACCACCTCGTCGAGGGTCATGAAAGGGAGCCTCATGTTCATGATCTCGTTGGCGCGGTTCCTNGCNGGATCGAGCAGCTCGGGATTCGTGTCGTTGGCGAGATAGCCGTTGTCCCTGGCCCATTCGTGGATGTACCTGCCCGGGATGGCGGTGGAGAAATAGACGATGATGTCGTCGGGCTTGAGCCGTTTCAGCAGCCTGTAGGTAAGCTCTATGTCGTCGTTGGTCTCCATGGGGAAGCCTATCATCAGATTAGCCGTGGCTTCGACACCGAACTCGTGGCACCATCTGAAGGCCTGTTCGGCCTGATCGGGGGTCGTGCCCTTCCTGTAGTACTCGAGGATCTTCGGGCTGCCGCTCTCGATCCCGAAACTTATGCAGTGGCAGCCGCTCTCGGACATGACTCTCACCTTGTCCCTGGTGAGGGTGTCCACCCTGCTGTTGCAGTGCCACTTCAGCGTGATGCCGTTCGAGGCCAGGCCATCGCGGAACGCTTCGAACCACTTCGTGGGGTGCATGGTGATGGTGTCGTCCTTGAAGAACACCGGCAGATGCTTCAGGCCTCTCAGGGCAGCCAGATCAGCCAGCTCGCGGACGACCGCGGCCGCGCCCCTGAGCCTGATGCCCCCGCCGAAAATCATGTCGGTGCTGGGCTTGCAGTACGTGCAGTGGAAAGGGCACCCCCTGCTCGTGACAACCCCGTATTCGGACATGCCGCCTGTCAGGTAGGAGTCGTAGTCGACCACGTCCCTGGCAGGATCCGGGATGCTGTCCAGATTCCTGATCACGGGGCGCCTGGGGTTCTGAACCAGCAGGCCGTCCCTCAGGTACGACACGTTTCTGAGCGCACGCAGGTCACCGCCTCTTTCGGCGGTTTCCACGAACTCCAGCAAAGCCTCCTCGGCCTCGCCCTCGATGACCCAGTCGACTTTCGTCTCCTCCAGCGTCTTGCCGGGGAAGATGCTCGGATAGGCTCCTCCCGCCAGCATGATGGCGCGGGGGTTGACCTCCCTGATGTGCGAGGCGACCAGGGCGGAGCGGCCCAGTTTGGCGGCAGCGGAGACGGCGATGCCTATCAGGTCGACATCGCGGATCATGCCGTCGAGCTCGCCGATCTCACCGCAGAACGAGTAGTCGACGAACCGGACCTCGTGCCCGGCATTCCTCAGGACGCTGACGAGTATCAACTCGCCGACGGGCTCGGCGAGGCCGTTGTGCTCGAACCACTGGAATCTCGGGTAGACAAGGGCGATCTTCATCGGGGAGGACCTTTCCGCGTGTTCCGGCTCCGGGCTCCGCTCCGGGTCCCGGGAATATACAGGAGGAGTCCCGTACGGCATAATTCGATGCGGTCAGACTCGATCCCCGGAGGAGTCCCGTGCACTACGACGCTGTCGTCATCGGAGGGGGGCCGGCCGGTTCCTCGGCTGCCTTCGCCCTCGCCTCCGCAGGCGTTCCGGTCCTGCTGGCCGACGCGGCAGCCTCCCCCGGGGAGAAGGCTTGCGGCGGTTCCCTGAGTGGCCGGGCGACCGCCCTCCTGCTGCAGTGCGGCATCCTCGACTCTGCGGAGATCGCCTCGGTCACACTTTCCGAGCACCTCTCGATGCGGTTGTTCTACAACTGCGAACCCCTCCGGCTTCATGTCTCGGGCGGGCCGCCGATGAGGATGGTCGACAGGAGGCGTTTCGACGCCCTCCTGCTGGAGAAGGCCGGGCTCGCAGGGGCCTCTGTGGCATCACGCGAGCGCCTGGTGGACCTTTCGGGCGACGAAGCTCTCTTCCGCTCGGGCAGGACCGTCCGCTTCGGCTGCCTCATAGGCGCNGACGGNGCAGGAAGCCGGGTGCGAAGGATCTGCGAAGGGGGTCGCGCGCTTCCNAACGGCTTCGGAATCGAGCGCTTCCTGCCCATGCCGCCCTCNTTCCCCNACGAAATCCAGATNCACTTCGGACAGATCCCGTACGCCTACGGCTGGGTCTTCCCCAGGGCCGGCGAANTCTGCATCGGGATGTGCAGCTGCAGCCCTTCCGCCTCCCCCCGCANCCTGCTCGCCGCCCTCGACTCGCTCTGCGAGAGNGTCGGGCTCGCCGTTCCCCGGGAAAGCAGGGCGAAGGGAGGGCTGATACCTGCGGGGAGGATTGCGGGGGGCCTCGGCGCAGGGCGCGTCTACCTCGCAGGCGATGCGGCCGGATTGTGCGACCAGGTCTCGGGCGAGGGGATCTCTCTCGCGATCGAGAGCGGCCTGCTGGCCGGGAGGGCCGCAGCCGGCGATGGAAGGTCCTGGCTCCTGGAGGTGGCGCGCAAGGGCTGCATCAGACGGGTCAGGCAGTCCCGCCTGGCCAGGCACCTGCTGTTCCTCCGACCGCTGCAGGGGACAGCCATGAGGAAACTTGCCGCGGACGACAAGTTCTGCGAGGGCTTCTGGGGCATGTCGTCGGGATCCGGGGACTACGCCTCGATGCTCGGGGGTTTTCTCAGGAGGTAACGGGTCCGCGCAGGGCGGAATGGATCGAGTCGGCAACCTGGTCCGGCTGGAGCCCCTGCGCCCTGTAGAGGTCCTCCGGATCCCCCGAGAGGCCGTAGCCCCGCACTCCGAACCGAAGCAGCGGGACGGCCTGGCGGGCCTCCACAAGAGCGAGGGCCGTGCGCGCCCCCAGCCCCGTCTCAGCGCAGTGGTCCTCCAGCGTCGCCACGAGCCTGAAGCTCCCCAGGCGGTTCACGAGGGAAGGCCCCATGCAGAAGGGGCTGCTGACCCCCACGACAGCTGCCGAGATCCCTCTCCCGGCCAGCAGTGCCCGCGCCTCGATCGCCTTTGCGCACATCGCGCCCAGCGCGAGGATGCACACATCCGTCCCCTCGCGGAGATAGTCGGGCTTTCCATAGACGAATCCGTAGCCGTCTCCGAAGAAGGGCGAGCCGTCCTCGGCCTCGATCACGGGTGCGCGGGAGCGCCCCATGGCGATGAAGAAGTTGCCGGGGTGCGTCGCAGCGAACCGCACCGCGCGATCCGTCTGGTTGGGGTCGGCCGGCACTATCACCTGGCAATGGGAAAGGCAACCCAGCAGGGTGAGGTAGCGGATGCAGTGGTGAGTCTTTCCGTCGGGTCCGACATCCAGGCCGCAGTGCGTCGCCACCACCTTGAGGTTCGTATTGTTTATGTCGTTGAGTCTGTGCTGGTTGAAGGTCTCGTCGGCGGCGAACACCCCGAAGTCGGCCCAGAAGACCACCTTGTCCGCGAGGGAGGCGGCGCCCGCGGCCGACGCCGTGAAATGCTCCATGATGCCGCTCTGGAGGAAATGGTCGGAGAATGAGCGCTGGAATTCCGAGGTCTTCACCGATCCGGCCAGGTCACAGTCGAAGACGAGGGGGAGGTTGTCCCGGTTCAGCTCCGCCATGTCCAGCAGGGCCGTTCCGAAGGCGCTCCGGTTGTCCAGCTTCTGATCGCTCCGGTAGGTCCTGGGCGTCCCCGGGTGGTCGAGGATGGCATATGAGGATCGGACGGGCGGGAAGGAAGGCCTGTGCGGCCTCCAGCCGCGGCGCCTCACCGCTATCGAATCGATGTCGTCATCGAAACCCAGCTCGGAAAGGGCTTTCGAGGCCTCCGCCCTGGTGGGCGCGCGTCCGTGATACTGCGGATCGTTCTCCATGAAGGATACACCCTTGCCCATGACGGTCCTGGCCAGCACCACTCGCGGCCCGCACCCTCCCTCACCGGGCCTGAGAGCCCGATAGAGGGCCTTCAGATCGTGACCATCGACCTCCAGGACCTCCCATCCGTCGGCGGCGTACTCGGCGGCGAGGTTCTGAGGCATCACCTGGCAGGTTCTCCCCGATATCTGCAGCCCGTTCAGGTCGACCACCGCCGTGAGGTTGGAGAGGCGCCTGGCGGAGGCGAACCGCCTGGCCTCGGAGATCTGACCCTTCTGCTGCTCGCCGTCACCCATGACAGCCCAGACGGAGTTCCTGTATCCCGAGAGCCGGTCCGCGACCGCGAATCCGCAGGCCGCGGAGAGGCCCTGCCCGAGGTTGCCCGTGGTGAGCTCGACACCCGGGACGCTTCGCTCGATGTGCCCTTCGAAGGGACTTCCGGCCAGCCGGAAGGAGGTCACGGCCTCCTCGAGGTCGAAGAATCCGGCTCTGCCGAGAGTCCCATAGACACCTGGGGAGGTGTGGCCGTGGCTTACGACGATCCTGTCGCGCCCGCGCATCCCGGGGTCCGAGGGATCGACTGAGGCCTGGGTCCACAGAAGGGCGAAGATCTCCGCCGAGGACATCGAGCCGCCCGGATGCCCGCTGCCCGCAACACATGTCATCCGGATGATGTCGGCGCGAAGGTTCCTGCAGAACTCCGCAAGCCGGGCGACGACCTCGTCCGGGAGCTCGACCGGCTCGAAGCCCGTCCTCGGGATCACTTCCGCTCCGGCCCCTTGCCGGCGGCCTCGAGAAGCCTGTTCCTGACTTCGTCGACAGTGCCTCCCGCGAGTGTGCGAACCTCCGCGGCGATGCCCGCGGCCTCCCGGGTCAGCAGTTCCGCAAGCTGCCTGTCCTCGAGCTGGGCGGCATTGATCAGGACGTTGAAGAGCGCGCCATCCGCTGCTGCGGAAGCCGCCGCCGCGGCGACCCCGGCATCGGAGAGCGAGGCCGGGAGCCCCTTGTCCACGAGAACCGCGGCCAGCGAGGCGATCTCCGGGCACATGCGCAGCACCGACATCGGGACCTCGACAGCGCCCTTCATGGCCGCCTGTACGTCACCTCCCGAGCGGGAGGCTTCGAGGAAGGCGTTGAAGGCCCTCGTGTCGTCATCGACGGCGCGCATCAGATCGGCCTTGAGCTCCTGCGCCCTGGGTGCTATCTGCCTCATGACCGGCCAGTCCGCCGAACAGTCGCGGCTGCGCACGGTCAGGTTGGCGACCATCGCGGCAAGCGCGGCGCCCAGCGATGCCATGAGCGCGGATACCGAGCCTCCGCCCGGAGCGGGGGAGTCCGTGGAAAGCTCGTCGGCGAATCCGGAGCAGGTCAACCCCGTGAGGTTCACATCGGGGTCGGCGACCAGGTACTCGATGATCTTCCTCGCAGGGTCGAAGGGTGCAACTTCCCGCAGCCCCATCGATCTGATGGCGGTCTCGACCAGGAGGCTCTCGGGCAGCCCGGAGGTGACGGACATCCTGCCGGTCGCGGCCATGCCCGTGTTCTGGGACTCGAGATAGAAGATCCCTGCATCGACGAGCGAGGACAACGGGACCAGTCCGACGATCTCTGACCCGGTCACCCTGTAGCCGAGCTTCTCCACCTCGCGCCGCGTGGTCTCGAAGGCGACGTGCAGCGGAGTGACCGAGATGTCGGTGAGGTTCATCGTCACCTGGGCGCAGCCGTACTCCTTGATGAACCAGCCCGTGGCCTTACAGCAGTCGAGCAGCCCCGGGACGCTGACCTTGTTGCCCTGGGCATCGCGGACGAACTTCCAGCTGGAGTCCCTGAGCGTGCGCCCCGAGTCGCGGATGGTCAGCGCGACTTCCTTCGCCACGGAGTCATCGCGTGTGTTGAGATTCACATTGTAGGCTATGAGGAAGTTGCGGGCTCCGATGACGGTCACCCCGGTTCCGGCGACGCGCTCGCTCCACTTGCCGGGGCCGAAGTCGGGCTCCCACTCCTCCTTGCCGAGCTTGGACGGAAGGGCTTCGTACTCGCCCTCCCTGATGTCGGGCAGCTTCTCCCTGGAGGGGATGGATGCGGCCTTCTCNTAGAGGTAGACGGGTATCCCNAGCTCGTCGCCNACCCGCCTGCCCAGCCTTCGCGAGAGTTCGACGCAGTCATCCATCGTCACCCCGGANATGGGCACGAACGGACAGACGTCNGTGGCCCCCTGGCGCGGATGGGCACCCGAATGAGCAGCCATGTCGATGAGCTCGGCAGCCTTCTCGATCAGCCTGAAGGCGGATTCGAGGACGGCTTCGGGCTCGCCGGCGATGGTTATCACGGTCCTGTTCGTGGCTGCGCCCGGGTCGACGTCGAGCACCCTCGCCCCGGCGACCGAGGAGGCGGCCCTGACGACGGAGTCTATTGTCTCCCGGTTTCTGCCCTCTGATATGTTAGGAACGCACTCGACAATCCTGCGGGGCATGTTTCCTCCCGGAGTTTTCTGGGCGGCGAACGAGTGCGTGAAGCTAGTCAAGATCGGGCCTACCGTCAACGCGCCTTGGGGGTTTCGATGATCCTGAAGGGAATCGTGGAGGGCTTCTACGGCAGACCCTTCAGCGTGCCCCAGAGGAGGGCCCTCTTCTCGCTTCTCTCCGGTGTGGAGGGCGCAGCATGGATGTACGCCCCCAAGGACGACCCCTGGCACAGGCTGAAGTGGCGCGAGAAGCGCAGCGGGGAATCCGCGGCGGCTCTGGACGAGTCGATCCGGGATGCCTCCTCCTGCTCGGTGCGCTTCATCTTCGCCCTCAGCCCGTGGAAGTTCACCCCGGGGGAGCATGCGACAGCCCGGGACATCTTCCTGGAGTTCCTGGACAAGGGGGTCCGGGGTCTCGCCATCCTGTTCGACGACATCGGCGAGGGACCCTCGCAGCAGCTCGCGGCGCGCCAGGCTGAGTTCGCGGCATCCGCCACCGAGGGGATCGCGGCGGACATCTTCGTCTGCCCCTCCGTCTACTGTTCGGAGCAGGCCGGGAGCCCGGGCGCGCAGGAGTACCTGTCCGGCCTCGCGAGACTCCTCCCGGGCGGGATGACGCTCCTCTGGACGGGTGACGACGTGGTGTCGAAGGAGCTCGGAGATCCCGCGGCCGCTGCCGCCGAGACCCTCCTGGGGAGGCCGCCGGCCCTGTGGGACAACCTGCTCGCCGACGACTACGCCCTCCGACGGGTCTTCTTCGCCTCGGCAGGACGTCCTGCCGCGGGACTCGGCTACTTCCTCAATCCCTCGTCCTGCTTCCCCGTCGCCGCATCAGCCGTGCTGAACCTCGCAAGGGTATCGGGCCGCGAAGTCCCCTGGCCGGAGGAGATCTTCGGTCGCGAGCTACCGGGATGGGCGACGCTCGCCTCGTTCCACTCGACCCCCTGGGGCCCGGGTCCGGAGGGGAGGCATATGATCGCCATGCTGAGGGCATCTCTCCGGCTGGGCCATCCGGATGATGCCATCTCTCTTCTCTTCTGTTGCTCGGGCGACCTGGCGGAGCTCATGGAGGCGCTTCCGGAACTGGAGGGCGGCTACGATCTGCTCCCTGTGCTGACCGACACCAGGAGGATGATGCACATCTGGATCAAGGCGCTTCAAGCCCCGGTGGAGAAGCGCCGGGAAGTGCTGCGGCACCACCTTTTCGAGAGGCTGCCCTACGAGCACCCGCTGGCCGAGGCCACGAGGAGATGCGCCGGGGCGGGCGGGGCATGAAGGTAGTCCTTGCGGGATTCAATACCGACGTCTGTCACGGATCCACGACGCCGGAGACCATCTCGGCGGCCTATGCAAGGATCAGCCGCGATCCGCGTCCGATCGGCGAGCTCCGTGAAGAGGCCTGCCTCGAAGTCGAGAAGGCAAGAAGGTCCAACAGAAAGATAGTCTTCGGTTTCGGGCACTCCTCGGTCGCCGAGCACGCGGTCTTCAACCTCGATGTCACCGGCATCTCCAGGCTCGCGTCGGAGTATCTCCAGGGATTCCGGCTCGCCAGCTTCACCGAGAAGTCTCAGCGTTACATCCATCTGTCAGAGGACTGGATCGTCCCGGACGAGCTTCCCGCCAGGTCCACGGGCTTCTTCTCCGACTCGGTCGGGAGGCTCTTCTCCCTGTATGGGGAATCCCTCGCCGCCCTCACAGCGGCCGGGGTCGGGGAGGAGAATGCGAAGGAGGACGCCCGGTACACCCTTCCCCTGTGCACGACCTGCCAGATGGGGATGACCGCCAATGCCAGGGAGATAGAGCACATGGCCGCCCGGCTCAGGGCATCCTCCCTCGGAGAGGTCAGGAGGCTCGGAGGGGAAATCCTCCGGGCTGTGCAGGAGGTGGCTCCGTCACTGTTCAGGCATGTCGATCCAACTCCCATGGACTGCTTCGAGATGGTGCGCCCAGGGCAGTTCTGCGCCGAGAGGCCGGTAATGCTGGAGGCCGGGGACGGCGACGAGACGGTGGGGACGTTTCTGCTGTCCAGGTCCCGGGGCGTCCCATATCCTGAAGCCCTTCGATCATGGAGGACTCTCGGCCGGGAGGATCGAAGAGCGCTCTTCGCCGAGGCGCTGGATGGCCTGGGGTTGCACGAGGCCGCTCCGAGGTGCTGGGAGCTTGCTCGATACCGGTTTGCGGCCAGGATCTCGGCTTCGGCGTTCGCGCAGCTCAAGCGGCACCGGATGTGCACGCTCCTCTCCTCCGCCTACTGCTCGCCTGCCGTGATGACGATGCCTCCCTCCTTCACGGCCGCAGGCTGCGCCGGGCTCCTCGTCGAAGCCGGCAGGATATCGGAAAACCTCTCGGAGCTCCTGCCCGGAGAAGCGGCCGCCTATGCCGCGATCAATGCCTCGTGCCGCGACGTGATCCTGTCCATGAATGCGAGGGAGTTCTACCACTTCTCCAGGCTCAGGATGGACGAGCACGCACAGTGGGACATCCGCTCGACAGCCTGTGAGATGCTGAGGCTCGCGAGGCGCAGGGCGCCTCTGACCTTCATGCTGGCCGGAGGCAGGAGCGAGCTGGCGGCAGGTCCGGGCTAGGGCGCCAGGACCACTTCCATCAGCCTCGAGGGGCCTGCCGTCTCCGAAGAGATCGGGATGAGCTTCATGAACACCGAGCCCCCTGCATCGGGTATGTCCGCTCCGAACATCCATCTCAGGGTTCCGGAGTAGACGGGGCTCCTGAGGCCGGCCACATCGCCCGAGATCGTTCCCGCGTGCCAGGTCAGCCCCGAGTCCGTGCTCCACGAGAGCGCCACACCCAGCGTCCTCTCGCCCGGATCCTCGAGCTCGAACCTGATCGTCGCCTCGCCGGCGGCCTCGTCGACCGAGGAGACGCTCGCCTGCAAGACGGAGGGGAGCGCGGAGTTGCGCAGTGCGACGGGGCCGGCAGGCGCAGACCTGGTGGTGTCCCCGTCGAATGCGAGGAGGCGTATCTCCACCTCGGCGGCCGCCTGTCCGGGAAGGTCCTCCCCGGAACTCCAGCGGACGGTGGACCTGTACTCGGCAGGGCCGAACGGGCCGTTCGCAACCAGCCCGTCCGCCCTGGTCCAGGTATCTCCGCCCCTCGAGCGGTATTCCAGTAGGAGGCCGACTTCGTCGCCCTCCCTGTCCGTGATGTCGAACCCCACGGGGACGAGTCCGTCGAACATCTCGTAGTTGCCTGGAGAGGTGATCCTCACACCGGGGGCGGAATTGTCGTCGATCGCGAACGGGGCGGAGGGAACCGCGGTGCCTGATCCGCCAGGCGGCGTGATGGCGCGGACCCTCACCGAGCGCGAGGCGGTTCCGGGCATGTCGCTGTCCGAATCCCAGAGGATCTCGTAGGAGAAGCCGCCGGTCGTGACGAGCTGCCGCTCTATGATGGTGGCCCGGCTCCACGCGCCCCCATCGACAGAGAACTCGAAACCGGGGAGCGTGCTGTCCGAAAGGAGGGGGGAGACGGTTCTGATGCCCAGTCTGACGGCGTCTCCGGCCTCCGCGTCCGGAGGCACGACCTGGGCTGTGGGAACCAGAGAGCTGTCGGGTCGGAACCCCCGGAGAAAGGCCCACTGCCCCGGGTCGTCATCCGCCGCCCTGGCTCTCAGGACGACGCGCGAGCTGTCCGCCCCCTGCAGGACATCGCCTGGATCCCACAGGAAGGGCTCACCGTAGAGCCAGGGATCGACCTCCACGGTCATGCCCGAAAGCCTGGCCGTCGTCCACGTGGAGCCGCCGTCCGGCGAAGCCTGCGCCTGGATCTGGATGATGTCCCCCTCCGGCTCTTCAACGGCATAAGGTATGACCACTCGGCCGTTCTCCGACGGCACGGGGAACCCGAGATAGATGACTGGAGGCAGGTTGTTGTCCACATGGAAGATGGTCGAGATGCCAGCCCTTCCCGGACCCGACTGGGAGAGGGGGGTGATCCGCACCAGGCAGTCCGGCTCGTCGGAGCTGCCCAGGTCCTCCCTGCTGTGCCAGACGATCGAATTCCCACTCCGTGCGTAGCTGTCAGTCGTCCTCCAGGTGTATCCCGCATCCGTGGAGTAGGCCACCGCGATACCTGAGAACTGCTGGGAGGAGGCGGTGAAACGTATGGTTATGTCTCCGGTGAATTCACCGGAGATCTCCTCCACGGAAATCCCGGTCAGAAAGCTGATGCCGTAGCATCCGGAGTTCCTGGAGTCGGACTCCTGCTGCGGCCAGCCGCCCGGGATCGGACTCCCCAGGGACCAGGCGGCCAGGAGACCTGATCTTCCCATGACGACCAGCTCCATCCGGCCGTCTCCGTTGATGTCGCCCGCTGCCGGGGTGGAGACGATTCCCTCGCCGAGGTCGAAGCGGGCATCGGAAACATCGATTCCTTCTCCGTCCCAGCTCTCGATGATCCCGTCGTCGCTCGCGGTCATGACGACCAGCCCGCCTCTGGACGGGACNACGATGGGTGGAACAGGCTTGGACGAGGCGCGGTTGGGCCATCTCCAGGTGCCGGCCAGGGTGCCGTCCGAATCGAGGAGATATACCAGGCTGTCTTCGGTGGCGACGGCAAGCTGCGGCCTGTCGGAGAGATCGTCGAGCCTGCCCAGGGCGAACGAGCCCTGGAGAGCCCTGGTCGAGAGCAGGTATGGCCAGCCCGGAAGGGGAGCCCCCCTCAGGCTGAGCACGTTGATCCTCCTGTCCTGGGTCGGGAACACGATGTCCGCCATTCCGTCGCCGTTCATGTCGGCCGAGACCGGAGGCGCGCCTATGGCGTACCCCATCGTGACCGGCCAGCCCGGCAGCAGCTGCCCCTGCCTTGTGTAGATGGCCAGCCTCGTGTTGGTGATGGCGGCTGCGACGGCCCCTTCGCCTGATCCTCCGATTGAGACCTGCGTGGGAGACCACTGGAGTTGCGCGCCCGGGTCCACGGGCCAGCCCGGCAGGTCTTCTCCGGACTCGTCGTAGAGGCGGATGAGGCCGTCGGCCGTGCCCAGCGCGAACTCGTAGCTCGAGTCGTCGTCGAGATCGAGAACGGAAATGGCAGTGACGGGTCCGGAGCCCATCCTGACGGGCCAGCCCGGAGCTTCGGCGCCGCTCCTGTCGACGAGATGCAGGCCGCCCGAGTTGTCCGCGTAGCAGATGAGGAAGCGCCCCTCGCCGCTTTCGAAGGCGGCAGGCCTGAAACTGACGCCTTCCGATGAGGAGAGAGGGAATGCCGCGAGCGCCGTGCCGGTATAATCCCAGCCACCGAGTCCCCTGTCGCCGAGCGGGACGAGAATGTCCATCCGCCCGCCGGGAGCCGGGGCGAGCAGCGGACCTCCCCGGGGGGGGAGGCCTGTAGGAACCTCCCACAGGGATGCGGGGTTTGTGAGTATCGTGGCCAGTAACATCAGCGCCGTGGACAAGATGGAACCTCCGGCCGACAGGCATGGTACATCAAGGTGAAACTAAGGATTGCCCGCTGCATCGGTCAACCGAAGAGAGGACTCCCGTCGTTGACCGGAAAGGCCGGACAGAGAATAGTAACGAAGCATTTTGAGTCCTGGCCACACGGCTCTCCAATGGAGGCTGGCTTATGAAGCTATGGGCTGCGGCCCTTGTTGTCTGTTCGGGAGCGCTATACGCAGGCTCACTTCCGTACAGCCGCTCGGGCGTGCTCGACTCGCCCGACGCCTATGTGTTGAGACATTCAGAGGTGGAGATCGGCCTCGCCGGCTCCACCTACTCCGTCACGGACGCCTCAGGCAGCAACAGCGAGTTCACGATCACCGGGCACCTGGACATCGGCCTCTTCAGGATCGCCCAGGTTGGCGTGTCCTTCCTCGGCGACGGGGGAGTGGCAGGCAATGCGAAGATCGCCATCATCTCAGAGGGCATCACGGTGCCGGCGTTCGCGATAGGCGTCGAGAACATCTCTGGTGAGGAATACATCGACTGTTTCGAGGACGAGCACGGCAATCCGTATCCGTACGACCATGCGCAGAACTGGTCGGCCTACGGCGTGGCCTCGAAGAACCTGCAGCTCATGACCGGCATCCCGGTCACGATCAGCCTGGGCATAGGCATCGGCCGCTTCGTCGGAGTCGTCGAGAACGGCGCCGTCGGAACGGGCAGCAAGTGGGCCCATGGCCTCTTCGGCTCCGCAGTCTACCAGCCCTCGCAGAATTTCTCGCTCTCGTTCGAGCAGGACGGCCGCGACCTCAACCTCGGCGCATCCTACGACGTGAGCAACCATTTCACGATCATGGCCGCCTGGGCCGAATTCGAGCAGACCATCGCCCCGCCGGATCTGCAGGACCAGTGGGATGTCATGCAGAACTCCAAGTTCACTCTCGCCGTCGAGTCCCGCTTCGGACCCCTGGTGGGCGCCCGGAGGCTCGAGCTCGAGCGCGAGAGGGAGAGGATCCAGCGGGCGCGTGAGCGCCTGCAGGAACTCGAGTCCCGCAGAAGGGCGGCCGAGGAAGAGCTGCAGCGGCTCAGGGACCTCCTGGAAGAGCAGGACTAGATGATTCCATCCTCGAGGGCACGGCGCATCGGCCGGCTGCTTCCCCTGCTCCTCCTGCTGGGAATCCCCGGCGGTCCGTGCATGGCGCAGCAGGAGGAGCCTCCCGTCATGGAGGACAGGGGGAACCTCGACGAGCTGCTCCAGCGAGCCCATGACGAGCTCACGGGCCTCGAGGACCAGATCGTCCGCGAGGAGACCAGGCTCGCGAGAATCGAGGCCGAGCTCGTCCAGCTGAGGCGCGACCAGGCCATCGTGTCCAGCGCGGAGAGCGCCTTCCGCCTCGGAGAGGAACTCTACACCACAGGTTCCATCGTCTGGGCGAAGGAAGCCTTCGAGTCGGTCGTGGCCAACTTCCCCGAGAGCTCCTATTACCCCGACGCTCTGTTCCGCCTGGAGCTCATCAACTTCGAGCTCCAGGACTTCGAGGCCGCGCTCGCCTACTACGACGAGCTCAACACCTCCTACCCGGGGTTCACCCATCTCGACCTCGCCCGTATCGCCGCCGCCCTGTCCAACCACAACCTCGGGAACTTCTCCGAAGCCCGGCGGATGCTTGCCCTGATCGGTCCGCAGAGCGAATACGCGCCGCTCGCCGAGTACCTCACCGCGGTCGCTTATGTGGAGGAGGGGGATATCCCTTCCGCCAAGTCGGCTCTGGAGGGCATACTTGCGAACACCCGCTCCCAGCAGGACGACAACGACCTGGCCGACAGGGCCCGCATAGCCCTTGCCCAGATCGTGGCCGACGAGAACGACCTGGAGCGGGCTCACCAGCTCTANGACAGGATCTCGCCNTTCAGCGCGTACTACGACGTCGGTATGCTGGGCAAGGTCTGGGTCTTCATGCGCGAGCAGAAGTATCAGGAAGCCTATAACCTGGCCGAAAGGGTGCTCGAAGAGGTGCCGTCGACGGAGCTCCGATCGGAGTTCGAGCTGGCCATGGCCAACTGCGCACTGGGGGCGGAGGACCTGCCGGTGGCCATCGCCAGGTACGAGAGGCTGCTGGAGGAGCACCAGTCGACCACGGACTACTCGGATGTCTTCCTCGGAACCTCCACCTCACGCGACGAGCAGTACCAGGCCGAGCGCGAGCGCCTCGAGAGGATAAGGCTCGGCCTCGCCGAGCTCAAGGAGCAGGCCTACACTTCGGGCGACCTCGACATGGTGGAGATCATCGAGGACGAGGAAGCGGCCCTCAGGCAGATGTTCGTCCAGATCAGCAGTCTCGAGGCTTCCCAGTCGCTCCCGGTGGGCGAGATGGACATGCACGAGATGAACCGCGAGCTCAGCAGGCTCATTTCGGACAGCAGAGCCTCCACCGACGCGCTCGCCCTGTCGGTCGAGGAGGTCGGCCGCATCGCGGAGACCCGCGGCAGCGACGCCGACAGGCAGGAGCTGAGCGGCCTCGAACGCGAGGTGCAGAGGATAAGGCTGTCACTCCAGGACCTCGCATCGAAGTTCGACAGCGGGATGACGCAGGAGCATGACTGGATCCAGGAGACCCAGTACGGCATCGCCATAGCGAACTACATGGAGCGCGAGCTGAAGAGGGATTCCCTCAGCTACATGGGCTCATACTACCAGTCGCAGATCCAGACGGCCTACCAGGAGGGTGACTCCAGCCGCGCCCAGGGTCTGATCCAGCAGCGCCTCAACGAGACCGGCGCCCTGCAGGGAAGGATCCAGTCCTCCGCAGCGGTGTGCGCCACGCTGTTCGAGGAATACCTCGCCAATTTCCCGGAGAGCCGCTTCTCCGCCGACGTCCTCGTCAGGCTGGCCCAGCTCTATTACGACCTCGACAACTCGGCCTACCTCGACAGGATCGCATCCAGCGCGGACACGCAGGGGTTCGTGCTCGAAGACTATTCGCGCTCGGTGGACCTCTACCAGAGAGTCCTGACCAACTACCCCGGCAGCGAGGTGGAGGATGTAGCCCTCTATTCGATGGGCTACTGTCTCGACCGCATGGGCGACCCGAGGGGCGCCGTGACGAGCTACCAGAGGCTGCTTGCCGAGCATCCGCAGAGCACGCTTGCTCCGGAGACATTCATCAGGGCGGGGGACTTCTACTTCGACAGCTTCGACTTCGACAGCGCATTCGTCTACTACAGCATGATACTCGACTACCCCGGCACGGATCCCGACCTCTTCCAGCTCGGCATCTACAAGCTGGGGTGGACCCACTACCTGCTCAGCGACTATCTGCGCTCAGCCGCCACGTTCGCCTACCTCATCGAGGACAGCAAGACGATGGACTCGCTCGGCGTGCCGCGCAGGGGCGGCGCCATGGTCAACGAGTCGGTCGAGTACATGGCGCACGACTTCATGGAGCAGACGAACTACCCCTCCGTCCTGCTGGCCTCCCGGTTCCTCGACTCATTCCAGGATGACAGCGTCACCTACCAGGTGCTCGACCAGATGGGTCTCTTCTACGAGGAATCCGGCTACTGGGCCGACGCGATCTCCTCTTACGGCGCACTGCTCCAGCGGTTCCCCGACTCTCCCCAGGCGCCCTTCATCCAGGCCAGGATAGCCGCGAGCTTCGAGGGCAGCGGGGATCAGCAGGCGGCCACTGAAGCCAGGGAGACCCTGGTCGCCCAGTACGGCGCCGGATCAGCCTGGGCGCAGACCTACGGCACCACGGAGACCGCGACGGTGGTCGACTCCATCAGGTCGATGTCCCTGGAGCAGACCATCGGGTACTACCATGCGCAGGCCATCGCCAACCGCGAAGATCCGGTGCTGAGCCGTCAGAACTACGAAGCCCTCGCTTCGAGGGTGCAGACCTATCTGCAGGACTATCCTGCGAGCAGGCAGAACTACGACTTCAAGTTCTTCCTGGGCGATGCCTATTACGCCCTGGGAAGGTACATAGACGCCGGTGACGCATATCTGTCGGTGGCCATGGACAGCTCCTCGGCCGTCCGCAAGGAGGATGCCTGCGTCAATGCGTGCGGCTCGTACTTCACCGCCTATGCCGAGCTGACGGGCATCGACAGCGCGCTCGTGAGGCAGAAGCAGTTGGAGGCCACCAACTTCTACATGACAAGCTTCCCCGGTGGCCAGTATATCGACCAGTTCCTCTTCTCCGCCGGCGGCTACGCATACAACGCAGGGGACTACGAATCCGCGCGGTCCTCGTACATGACCCTCTACAACAACTGTCCTTCGTCCCAGTACGTGGCGCGCTCCGCTCGATTCATCGCCGCAGCCTTCGAGGCGCAGAGCATGTTCACCCAGGCGGAGGAATGGTACGGACGCGCGCAGGATGCCGCGGCCCGGACCGGAGAGGACCTGGGGGAGGACTTCGACCTCCTGGCTGCCACCGCTGCCTACCGGGACGCATCCAGCCTGGCCGAGTCCGAGGACACGGCCAGCCTGATCCAGGCGGCCCAGAGGTTCGAGGAGTCGGCGAACAGCCATCCCGAGGCTGCNGTCGCCCCCAACGCGCTGTACGACGCCGCCGAGACATACGCAAAGGCTGGCGCCATCGACGACGCCATGAGGGTTTTCGACGACCTGGCCAGACGCTACCCCCAGAACGAGCTCGCCTCGCAGGGCCTGCTCCGCTCCGCCTTCCTCGCCAGGGAGGCCGGCAGATTCCTGGAGGCGGGCAACGTATATCTCAGCGCCTACCGGCAGTTCCCCACGGCGCCGGACGTCGGGAGCGCTCTCTTCAGCGCCTCCCTCTCCTATGAGGATGCCGAGAGGATGGATCTGGCCATCCAGGTCTACGACCAGCTCATCTCCTCCGGGACGGCCTCGGCTGAAGTCATGACGACCGTCTATGGCAAGTACGGCGAATACCTGTACGAGCGGAACGACTACGCCAGGTCCAGGCAGATGTTCCAGGACTGCATCACCATATACGACCAGTACAGGCAGGGCGACACGTACTATCCGGCCATGTCGGCCTTCTACCTGGGTGAGATGGCGTTCACGGACTACTCCATCGTCGGCGCCACTGTGGCGACGGCCCAGAGCAAGACTCAGATGATGCAGGCGACCGAGGCCTGGTACGGAAAGGCCCTCACCTACTTCACCGATGTCTGGTTCATGGCTGCCTGCGTCAGGGCCGGCGAGCTCTACGAGGACTACGCCAACGAGATAGGCTACATGGATCCCCCTGAGGGCCTCGACGAGACGGGCATACAGGCGTTCTACGACCAGCTGTATCCCGTGATGGAGAGCTATCTCCAGAAGGCTCTGCAGGTCTATCAGACCGCTGTGGAGAAGGCCATCTCGGCCAATATCAGCAACGAGTGGGTGTTCAGGGCGGCCGATCATCTCGAGCTGCTCTCCCCCGGCACGGTGAACTCCCTCGGAGGGCTGCCGGGCTGGAGAGGCGCGCCTGCAGCGACCCCCGCCGACACGACGCAGACTCCTGCCGGAACGGACATCGAGCCCGGCCAGGAGGGCTTCGGCGGCGAAGCTGGACAGACCCAGGGCGAGGCTGTAGAGTCGCCTCAGTCTGGAGCATCCTCGGCCTCGGCAGAACAGGGGACATCCGGATCGCCCGCCGCCGGTGGGACAGAGCCGGCGGAGGAGGAAGGAAAGGGGTGTTTCCTGTGGCCGTTCTGATGCGCCGATCGGGATTGCTGCTCCTGGCCGCACTGGCGNTGCCTGTGCTGCCGGTTGCAGCGCCCGCATGGGCGCAGACGGATACGGAGGGTGCTCGAATGGAGGACGGCAGGCTCATCCTCGAGGAGATCACCATCAAGGGCGAGCTCCGTACTCCACAGGCCATGTTCCTCATCCTCAAGAGCACTCCCAGCCTTAGCAACGTGCTGCTGGAGAGAAGTTTCCTGGAGGATATAGTGCGACCCATCTATCCGGGTGCCTTCGAGGAGGAACCGCTGCTCGCGGGAGACCGCGCGCCCGTCCTCCCGTGGTGGGTCAGGTACGGGACGGTGGCAGCCCTCGGAGGGCTGTCGGTGTACAATTACAGTTCAGGTGACGAAGACCAGGGCCTCACCTTCGGAGTGATGGCGGGCCTTGATCTCGTCGGCAATCTCATCCTCGACCTCGTCGGATTCTGACGGGTCTCGCCTGAGAGGAGACAGTTGATGCCTCGCTCCCTGACAATGGCGCTCGTACTGCTTCTCAGCGGAATCTGTGCCGCTCAGACGGCCGACTCGGCCCTGACAGCGGATTCCACAACCGTTGACAGCACGATCGCCGCCGACAGCGCGACGACCGCCCTGGACACGACCGCGGCCGCCCTCATCGACACGGTGCCCGCCGACACCACGGCCGTCGATTCCGCTGCCGCAGCGGAGCCGACAGGAGGCGAAGGCACATTCTCTCAGATCGCGCGCTTCTTCCGCGAAGGCGGAATCGCGATGTGGCCCATCCTGCTGTTCCTGGCCATCGCGATAGCCATATGCATCGAGAGGACCATCTTCCTCTTCTTCAGGGCCAACCTCCGTCCCGAGGACTTCATGGCCAGGATCGCCGACCTCATCCGCAAGGGCAGCATCGAAGGCGCCATCGCAGTTGCGGCCGAAGAGGAGGCCCCTCTTGCGAGGATCATCGAGGCAGCCCTGCGCAACTATCGCGGCACGGAGCGTGACATCCAGAACGCCGTGGACGAGATGGCTCTGGCCGAGCTCCCGCGGCTCAGCTCGAGGCTGACCTACCTCGCGGTCCTCGCCAACGTCGCCACGATGACCGGTCTGCTCGGAACCATCTTCGGCCTGATCCAGGCCTTCGGCGCCGTCTCGGTGGCCGACCCCGAGACCAAGGGCCGCATCCTCGCGAACGGCATCGCAGTCGCCATGAACACGACCGCCTTCGGCCTCATCGTGGCCATCCCGACCCTCATCGCCCATGCCTTCCTCTCGTCCAAGTCCGACCAGCTCGTTGATGACATCGACAGGTACTCCGTCATGGTCATCAACATGCTGGCGCAGGCGAGGAAGGAAGGCTGATGGCACAGGCCGCGAGCGGCCGCAGCCGCAGAGTCCGTCGCGCCGAGGAGCTCGACATGCTCCCCGTGATGAACCTCTTCTGCTGCATGATACCGTTCCTCCTCCTGAGCGCCTCCTTCCTGCAGGTGACCATCATCACCATGGCGCAGACGGAAGGCATCAGCTCCTCGGGGAGCGGGACGGTGGCAAACCTGGCCCGCTCGGAGGAAGACAGGCTGCAGCCGAAGGTCATCATGACCGACCAGGAGATGTTCATCGGGACCGTGGCAGGCACTGCGCACGTGTGCTTTGCGGGCCACGAGATAATCAACGGCGTGGACGCCGTGACGTTCGACTTCGATTCGCTCAGGAGGCAGGCNACCGAGGTCCACAGACTCCTCTCCCAGGCCTATCCCCAGATCGAGTTCCACAAGGTCACGATCCTGACGGTGGAGAGCACGAGATACGACAATGTCGTGCAGGCGATAGACGCCTGCGCCGCGTCCGGCTTCGACCAGCCCGGGCTCCAGGTGGCCCCGAGCGCCGCCGTCGAGCGCGCCACCGCCGCCGCGATGGGGAGGTAGGCTGTGAGCGCGCCTACGAAGAGGCACCTCCCCCTGCTCCTGGGCTACAACAAATCGAAGGCGGCCATAAGAGGCCGTGGCAAGAAGGCGGAACTCACGCTCACCTCGATGATCGACATGTTCACGATCCTCGTGGTGTTCCTGCTCCAGTCGTTCAGCTCGGAAGGCCAGATCGTGACGCTCAGCGATGCGCTGACGCTGCCTCAGTCGCATTCCGAGAACCCGGTGAAGCTGAAGCTGGAAATCCAGGTCAACAGCATGGTCATCGTCGTGGATGGAGATCCCGTGGTGGCGGTGAACCAGGATCTCCTCTCCACCGGCAACTCCATCCCAGCCCTCGTTGCGAGGCTTCGCGCCCACATGGAATACAACCGCAGGGTGCGCGGTATTCTCACCGAGGAGGATATGATGATCAACATCCAGGGTGATATCGCGGTCCCGGCCATCCTCCTCCAGAGAGTCATGTCGAGTTGCTCCGAGGCCGGGTTCATGACCCAGAACCTGGAAGTGATCAAGGTGGAGGGCGGTGGCAATCGGTCATGAGTGACCAGCCGGTCGAGCGCAAAGTACTCGCCATCGCGGTCATGCGCGACGGCAAGGTCGTCGGGAAGCTCATCCCGGGCCGTGATCCCGTCAAGATGGGAACCGGCTACAACAACAACATCGTAGTAGAGGGAGCGGGGCTGCCCGACAGCTACGCCTTCGTGACACCCGGCGGCGACAGGGATTCGTGGATACTCAGGCTTACCGAAGGCATGAACGCGCTTGTCACCTCCGCCGACGGCACCAAGCTGAACTTCAGCGATCTGAAGGACCTCGGCATCTTCCCGCGCGACGAGTCGGGCTGCTACCTCCTCAACGTGAAGTACGGGGACCAGGGCCAGGTCATGGCCGGGCCGTACGTCGTGCATTTCGGGTTCATCGCTCCGCCTGCCAAGAAGGAGCCCGAGAAGCCCGTCCGCAAGGAACCCGAGAAGGCGGCCGCACCTGCCGAGCCCGAGAAGGAGGATCTCCGTGTCCTGAGGCTCTCGATGGAGGAGCAGGGAGGCGCGAGGAAGGACCTCTTCCCTAACGCAGGCATAATGACCATCGGCGAGGCCGATTANAACACCATCTGCGTCAAGGGGTCAGGCCTGCCGAGGATCCACACGCTCATGGAGCCCCAGGGCTCCAGGTATCTCCTGCGCCTGATCCCCCAGATCAAGGGCGGAGTCGAGGTGAAGGGCAGCATCATACCGTTCGCCACTCTCATCGAGCGCAACCTGATGAAGCAGGAGAAGCCTGGCGAGCCGTATGTCTGGATAATGGACAAGAGCGTCTCCGGCGTTTTCGTGCTCGGCTCCACCGAGATCTTCTTCGGCTTCGTCGACCCCTCTCTCGTGCCGAAGGCCGTCGTGAAGCCGGAGCCCAGGCCGGAGCCGGAGGTGAAGAAGCCCTCCGGACCTTCCAGGTATGACTGGGGAGTCTTCGCATCCAGGCCTCATGACGCGATCGCCCTCAAGGGCTCAGGCGCCGAGAAGAACAGGCTCCAGTTCGCCATGGGCATCATCCTGTCGGTCTCGCTTGTCCTCGGCGCCACGTTCGACAGGATCGTCGTGGTCCATGCCGAAACCAGAGCCGAGGCTCTGCGTCGTGCGCCGACCGCGCGGGTCGCCAGCCTGGCCCAGACTCCTCCTCAGACCGAGGGCCTCGGCGAGGAGATCATCTCCGAGAGCGAGCTCGGAGAGCAGGTGGGCACCGTCAGCGGTCCCGGTGGAGGAGCCCCCGGCAACGACAATCCCGGCCCGGCCGGCGTGGCGGCAGGAGCCGCGGCTGGGCAGGGAGTCCTCCAGGACATCGGCTTCGCGGCTTACGGCACCCAGGGCGCCGGCGGCAGTGCAGGCTTCGTCGGCGACCTCCAGGCTGCGGCATCCTCGGGTCTGGGACTTGCGAGCGGGCGCACCGGTGACGCGCTGGTTGCAGGCGCCGGCGGCGGCGGTTCCGGCGGCATCGCCGGTCTCGTGCCGGCGGGTGGCGGAGTGGTCAGCTCGGCGGAGACCGTCTCCCAGAGCGATATCGAAGCTGTCCACAGAGCTGCGACCGTCAGTTTCTCCGCCTCCGGTTCCGGCGAGGCGCTCGATCTGGGTCTGCGCAACATGACCGAGATCAGAGGCCGCATCAACGTGATCAAGATGAGGATACAGACAGCCTACGAGAACCTGCTCCGCTCCAACCCCACGGCGGGCGGCAACGTGCAGATCTCGTTCGAGATCACGCCCGGCGGCTCGGTGGTCAATGTGAGCGTCAGCGCTCCTGGAGATCTCCAGAGTCTTGTCCCGACGATTCAGTCGGCCGTGGCGGGGCTCAACTTCGGATCCATCGAGGGATCCACAGGCAACCTGCCCGTCCAGGTCCCGTTCAACCTGCTGCCTCCGGAATAGGCCTCGTACAGAAGACATCAGGCGGCCCGGCCCAGGCCGGGCCGCTTTCGTCAGGCGGCGCCACGTCCCCGCCAGGGCCGTCGCAGAGCTCTTGTCATCCCGTCCTGCCTCAGGCATATCCATATGATGCATACAGGGCCGGAGGAACCGGCCAGGGAGGTCATGCGATGAAATACCTGTTGATCTGCCTCGCCCTGACAGGGCTGGCATCGGCCCAGGTGGATGCGTACATGGCCGGCATACAGGAAATCCTGGGCGGCGTCCAGGACGTGGCGGCCGGTTCCTACGAGGAACTCCTCGCCCAGGACCCGGCAGCTGCCGGGAGCATAACACTGAGCTTCACCATCACGAGGGACGGATTTGTCGGGGATGTCGCCGCGGAATGCGACAGTGTCCTGCAGCCGGTTGCCGATGCACTCAAGGCATCCGTGGCCGAGCTGAGGTTCGACAGGCTGCCGAACGGTATCGACGAGCCCCTGGACATCAATGTCCCGTTCGAGTTCAGGCCACCCGAGGAATAGCCTTTCGGCGCACGAAACGAGAGCGGCCCGGCGGTTTCCCGCCGGGCCGCCTTCAGATCAGGCGAATCTCCTAGTACATGTCTCCCATGCCGCCGCCGGCGCCGGCGGGAGGGGTCTTCTCGGGCTCGGGTATCTCGGTGATGACGCACTCGGTAGTGATGAGCAGCCCGGCGATGCTCGCAGCATTCTGCAGGGCGGTGCGGGTCACCATGGTGGGATCGACTATCCCGGCCTCGAACATGTCCACGTACTCGTTGTTCTGGATATCGAGACCCTGGCTGCCTCCGATGGAGCGGACCTTCTCGACGACGATGGCGCCTTCGAGGCCTGCGTTCACGGCCAGCTGGCGCAGGGGCTCGGTGAGGCAGCGGAAGACGATGTTGGCGCCCGTCTTCTCGTCACCCTCGAGGGTCATCTTGTCGAAGGCCGGCTCGCAGCGGACGAGGGCGACTCCGCCGCCGGGGACGATGCCTTCCTCAACGGCGGCGCGGGTTGCGTGGAGGGCGTCCTCGACGCGGGCCTTCTTCTCCTTCATCTCGGTCTCGGTGGCAGCGCCGACATTGATCCTGGCCACGCCGCCGGCCAGCTTGGCGAGGCGCTCCTGGAGCTTCTCGCGATCGTAGTCGGAGGTCGTGTCCTCGATCTGCTTGCGGATCTGGGCGACGCGACCCTTGATGGCCTCGACGGCGCCGGCGCCCTCGACGATGGTGGTGTTGTCCTTGTCGATGGAGATGCGCTTCGCCTTGCCGAGGTCTGCGACGGTGATGTTCTCGAGCTTGATGCCCAGGTCCTCGGTGATGGCCCGGCCGCCCGTGAGGACTGCGATGTCCTCGAGCATGGCCTTGCGGCGGTCACCGTATCCGGGGGCCTTCACTGCCGCGACGTGGAGCATGCCCCTGACCTTGTTGACGACGAGGGTGGCCAGGGCTTCGCCTTCTATGTCCTCGGCGATGATGAGCAGAGGACGGCCGAGCTGGGCTATCTTCTCGAGGATCGGGAGGATGTCCTTCACGTTGGAGATCTTCTTCTCGTGGATGAGGAGGAAGGCGTCCTCGAGTATGCACTCCATGTTCTCGGCATCGGTTACGAAATACGGAGAGAGGTAGCCGCGGTCGAACTGCATGCCCTCGACGACGTCGAGCGTGGTGACCATCGACTTGGCCTCTTCGACGGAGATCGTGCCGTCCTTGCCGACCTTCTCCATGGCATCGGCGATGATGTTGCCTATCTCGGCGTCGTTGTTGGCGGAGATGCTGGCGACCTGGCGGATCTCCTCGCGACCCTTAACCTCCTTGGAGAGGTTCTTGAGCTCGGCCACGACTGCCTCGACGGCCTTGTCGACGCCGCGCTTGAGGGCCATGGGATTGGCGCCTGCGACCACGTTGCGGAGCCCTTCGCGGTAGATGCACTCGGCCAGCAGGGTGGCGGTGGTGGTGCCGTCGCCCGCTATGTCGCTGGTCTTGCTGGCAACCTCACGGATGAGCTGGGCGCCGATGTTCTCGAACTTGTCGGGGAGCTCTATCTCCTTGGCTACCGTGACGCCGTCCTTGGTTATCGAGGGGGAGCCCCACTTCTTCTCGAGGACTACATTGCGGCCCTTGGGACCGAGAGTCGTCTTGACCGCGCGGGAGAGCTTCTCCACGCCTGACAGGATGAGCTGCCTGGCTTCCTGATCGTACTTCAGCTGCTTTGCCGGCATTATCGTTCCTCCTACTTCTTCTCGATGATGGCAAGGATGTCGTCCTCGCGGACGATGACATATTCCTCGCCGTCGATCTTCACTTCAGTCCCCGAGTACTTGCCGATGAGGACCCTGTCGCCGGCCTTCACAACCGGGGTCAGGAAGCCATCGCCTTCCTCCTTGCGCCGGCCGTCGCCGATGGAGATGACCGTGCCCTCGAGGGGTTTCTCCTTGGCGGTGTCCGGGAGGACGATGCCGCCGCGCACCGTGTCCTGGGGCTCCTCGCGCTTGACGAGTACCCTGTCGAACAGAGGACGGACATTGGTGGCCATTCGTCGGATCTCCTTTCGTGTATCTATTCGCTTGCTCTGGAGTGTTCACAATGGAACATCGACGCTTAATGAAGCATGGATTATGCCAGAAAGAGCGGCTCGTGTGCCAGTTGTATAAGACCATATCTTACATGCATATCCTCTTCGTGTCGATACGGGTGCCCCGACTTATGCTCTCTTCGAGAGTCAGTTTGGCGCACGCGGGCCGGGTGACCCGTGTGCCTCGCCTGTCCCATATTTGCCTGTCGGCAACAACCTCGAAAGAGCGGTGAAATGTCTGCAGTAGTCATCGGAACCGGAGGGGCGACCCTCGAAGGGCTTCGCAGCGTTCGAGCGGGCGCATCCATCGAGCTGTCCGGCGAAGCCCTCGATGCGATGAGGCTCGCCAGGCTCGAGGTGGAGCGCAGCCTGGCGGGGGACTGCCCCGTGTACGGGATCAACACCGGCTTCGGACGGCTTGCGGGCACCGTGATAGGCACGGAGCAGCTCTCGGAGCTGCAGCGGAACCTGATCCTCAGCCATGCCTGCGGAACCGGCGCCATGCTCCCGCGGGACGTGGTGAGGGCTGTGGTCTATCTGAGGGCGGCATCTCTTGCCAGGGGGTACTCCGGCGTCGAGCCGTCAACGGTCCAGGCGCTGCTGGCGCTTCTCCGGACGGACCTGGTGCCGGAGGTGCCTTCGCAGGGCTCTCTCGGGGCTTCCGGCGATCTCGCGCCCCTCGCCCACCTCTGCCTGCCGCTCCTTGGAGAGGGCATGTGCTCGGAGCCAGGAGGGGGGCGCGTGCCGGGCCGCGCCGCGCTTGCCGCCGCGGGGCTCGAACCCGTACGCCTCGGGGCCAAGGAAGGCCTCGCCCTGATCAACGGCACTCCCGTCATGACCGCGATCGCCTGCTTCGCATTGCTGGATGCGGCCGACCTGGCCGACGCCGCGGATTGCGCCGCGGCTCTGACGATGGAAGCCCTGCTCTCGACCAGAACGGCCTTCGAGGAGGAACTCATAAGGCTCCGGCCGCATCCCGGCGCGCTGGAGACAGCCTCGAACATCAGGCTGCTGACGGCCGGGAGCGAGATAATCGAGTCCCATGTCGGCTGTCCGAGAGTTCAGGACGCATACTCCATCCGCTGCATCCCCCAGGTTCACGGCGCCTGCCGCGACGCCCTCCGCTATGTGAAGGGGACTCTGGAGATCGAGCTCGCGTCGGTGACGGACAACCCGTTGCTGACAGGGTCCGGGATACACAGCGGAGGCAACTTCCACGGCGAGCCGGTTGCGCTGGCCGCGGATCATCTGGCCCTTGCCGCCGCCGAGTTTGCAGGCATCTCGGAGCGACGCTGCGAAAGGCTTCTGAATCCGGACCTGAGCGGTCTCCCGGCCTTCCTCTCCCCCGAGCCGGGTTTGAATTCCGGTTACATGATCGCCCAGTACACGGCCGCGGCCCTGGTGAGCGAGAACAAGGTCCTCGCACATCCCGCGAGCATCGACAGCATACCCGTCAGCGGAGCCCAGGAGGACCATGTCTCGATGGGGACCACAGCCGCCCGACAGGCGCTCGATGTTGTCCGCAACTCGCGAAGGGTCATCGCGACAGAACTGGTCTGCGCCGCCCAGGCCCACGAGTTCCTCGACAGGGGACGCAGGGCGCCGGGAACGGAAGCCGTATGGATGCTGGTGAGGTCCGTCGCTCCGAGACTCAACGGCGACAGGCAGTTCGGGGGGGACATAACAGGTGTGGAGGAGCTTATCTCGGATGGGGCCTTCGGACGCCTGCTGAGGGACCTGGCGGAGGCTCGTCGCTAGTCGGAGATGATCCTGAACACCCTTGTGTGCTCCAGCACCCAGAGAGCGACCACTTCGTCACCCTCGCCGTCCTGGAGCTGGGCGATGGCCAGCGCGAGGTCGGTCCGGAGAAGCCTGAGCCTGTTCCCTGGAATGTCCACGCAGAGGCCCATCACCGGCCATCCTGCCGAGACGCTGTCGAGCAGGGCGAAGAACACCCCGCCATATCTCTTGAGGAGGGTGTCGCCTTCGGCAAGAGAGCCATCCATGGTTATCACTATCGCGGTATCGAGCATCTGGGCGGAGGAGACGGGGAGCCCGAGAGTCCTGAGATCGTCCGCCATGTCGGCCTCGGAGCGGCCTGTGACGAGCAGCAGAGCGGGCAACATCAGGCCGGCGGCCACGCCTGACACTGCGGCTCTTCTCAGCTTCGCCATCCCGCCTGCCATGCGGTAGGAATAACACCCGGAGGCTCGCTTGAAAAGCCCGCCCGGCGTCGCATTCCGGGTTTCCCGTGGAGTATATTCGACCGATGGACATGTCTATGCTGCTTCTGATGATGATTGTGCCGTCCTGGCCTCCCGGCGTGGCGTTCGCAGCCAGAGGCGAACTGATGAGGCTCGACCGGGAGATGGCGGGCGTCATGGACTGCTATCTGGAAGCCGTCCCTGAGATACCGGTCGCAGGCGATGTGCCTGGCCTGATGCTGGGAACGGCCCTTCTGAGGGCCCGATCCGCGCTGGGTGCCTGCAGCTGGACGGCTGCCGTCATGCCGGATGTTGAAACTCGGACGGCAATGAAGCATTATCTGTGCAACTGCGGCAGATACCTTTCCGGCTTCTCCGACCTGACCGCGGC